>Ga0335072_10001626_pt1 | contig 36218 bp, 23 predicted proteins | sample Lox_Sample_21_FD_206725 | JGI IMG/M metagenome (GOLD analysis project Ga0335072, IMG submission 206725) | Soil microbial communities from Loxahatchee National Wildlife Refuge, Florida, United States - Lox_Sample_2.1 | ecosystem: Environmental > Terrestrial > Soil > Wetlands | place: USA... | reverse complement strand
CAAGTATCGAGTATTGAGACAAATAAGGTGGTGATCACTAATTAATTAATTGAAACCAGCGAAAAGTATCGCTAAAAAGAGTTTATCGTTGTAAGCAGCATCGCGCCATCGAGTTTTGACAGTAATGATCATCAATAATGCCATTCTTGATTAGTCGGCCCTTCTGCACACTACGAAGACCAGATCCACAAGATATCGATAAGCCGCGTGCTGTGGCTTTGATTGAACGGTGATGGAAACAATGGAACACGAAAAGAGACTTTCCTTGCCAAGCCACGGGAGGCGACGGACAAGCGTGCGCTCCGTGGAGAAGCTGTCATCATGAGCAAAAAAAACGTACTTACGTCTCGATCCGATGAGCTGATCGAGGCTTGCCTAAGGGGAACAGAGACAAGGAACACGAATGGCGAAATTCCGAACAACCAGCCAATGGCTTGCTTTGACCCACCGTCACCAGCTTCCGATGGGAGCGCCCATCCCACTGCCGTGATCCTGGGGGATTGACTTTCCCATCTGCTTCCCAAGCAGACGAAAGAATGGGCGATCAGCTGCTCTTGCAGCGCCAAAGCGCATTTTGCTGCACGATCCTAGGAATGAAAGTCGAAGCAGAAGATTGTTGGTCGGAACGATGCATTCTCGACCCACACCATCTTTCACCAAAACCTGCAACACGACGGTCTAGGCCTGGCTGCACAATCTTTCGTCGGGCAGATCCACAGCAAAGCACAGTTATTCGATGGCCCCAGGCCACAAAGTGCAAGCAGGCGGTTAGGAGCGAAGATTCGATGGTGAAGCATTAGAAGGATGCAGAGAGCGGGTCCGTCGTCAGAACAGCCCTTGCTTTTGGGACGGTTCTGTGGCCATCGCTTAGGCAAAATCCTTCGTCCGCGACGGCGATCTCCAAAGTGACGAGTCTGCCAAAACCCCTTCATTCCAACTCCGCTCTCTCCTATCTCTCCGATTGAACGAGCTGACGCAGGAACGAATTTGACCGCAAATTGAACACGGTTGCGGAAGTCCCATGACCCACGCCACTCGATGGAAAGCTCCCAAGCCGGATGTGTCAGAGCAACGGCTGACGGATTAAAGTTTAGCAGGAAATTTCCACGCGCAGGCGAACTTTACTTCTTCCGTCCGCATGGCTCGGCACCGTTGTTCTCACATCTGGTGATCGATTGGGAAAAAAGCAAAGGGCGACGCAGCTGTTGCAGGCGCCAGTGGCAGGATGAGGTAAAGGCGCCGGCCGTTAATCTGACCCTCCTGGATGGCGATCCAATCAGTGCGTATTGGCAATTATTGACGACCCGTAAAGCCTTTAGTCTCCGTGTCCAATGATGCGGCAGAGTTTTGCAAGGCGTGGCCGCAGCCTCACGAATTTCATGCCCCGGTCAGAGCGGCCAATAGGTGGCTGGAGGATGCTTGATCGGCCAGCAGTTCGTCGTACTTCGCAAAAACGGTCGGCCGGTGATTCATCTTTCTGGTGCCAGCCACTCCTTATCGATGGCCGTTGGTCGAAGGAGCTTCTCGAATAATTGATCCTTTGCGCATTTGAGGCATCATTGGCCAGGTGTCGTGCCGGCGCTCGCCGGCACTGTCTTTGTTCACAGCGTCATGGACTTTGCCGTGAGAAAGCGCCGGCCAAGTATAGCTCGCAGAGAGCATGGACGCACTCGGCCTGTGCCGCATGAAAGCCAAGAGGTCGCAAGATCTGCGCGTCGCGGGTTTTTTTTCGTCATAGCCAGTTCGAGTGGAGCGTTCTAGCGTTGTTTGGGCCCTCCCTCCTCCAACGTATCCGGCCGGTCGCAGGCGCGTTGCGTGGCCTTGCAACGCCGGAGTGGCCAACGGGGGCTGATGAATGCCTGGCGGACTGGTGGGCTCATCTGTCAAACATGGAAGCGTGCAGCCAGTGTTGGGAACGAAGAGGCAAGGCTTGACGCGGCTAAGGCCGTGCCCGCAAATGGGCGGGTTCCCAGCCCAGCAGCCATCAAAGCGCACCTCGTTCACGGGCATCTGCTGTCTCTGCTAGCATGGACTGCCATCCGGTGAAGGCGAGTCCACCGGCGGGCTGGTTTGCGCGACTGCCATGCTCGCAACGCTACACGAACGACATTTTGGCGCGCCATTTTTCTTCTCTCTTTTTTTCCTGCCAGAAGACTTGTGGCAGGGGTCCCGGAGCGCGCCCGGAGACAGAGGATGCGATGGTCTCAATCAAATTCAATAACGCGACAGCACGCCTGGGAAGGGGGGGGTTCTACGACACTACGGGACAGTTCAGGTTTCTCGGATCGGTTTAATTTTGCTCGCTGGGAACAACGGATGCGGAAATGCAGCGAAAAACCCTGTCTCGCTCAGAAGGCCCATGCCATGCCATGCCAACGAGGCGAAACGACTGCATGCAGCAGAGGTGCGAAGCCGGGTCCTTGTCACACCCACAGCCAGAGAAAGTGGCAGGCGGGACGCAGACGGCAGTTCAGTCAACCATCTCACGCCGGCATGGTGGCAGGTTGGAAAGCGGCGTGGATTGGACCGGCGGCGGGCAGTGGGATGAGTCTAAGCCTCCGCGATCTGTGCGCCTGTGCTTAGCGTCCGGCATGATTCAGTGGCACCAGGGCTCGGAATGGGATGGGGCGGGCTCGTGGCATGATTGGCGCTGGCTGCGGACGGTCAGAAGAGCTGCGCGCATAGGCTGTTCGCAATCAAGTCAGATGCGCGGCGCCCCCTCCCCAGCAGAATTCATGCTGGTCGGCGGGCTGGCCATCACGAAGACGCTACACATTCACGCTACGCTCGGCACTACGCACGCCTCGCCCTGGTTCGTCATGGAGGCAGGTCTTAGCTTGATCCTTCCCTATTTGTGGTCCGCCTGCAGAGGCGCCCATCGACGAGGTCCAAGCCCAGCCAGCCAAAGCCCATTTTTGCCCACCCATGTCTCGTCCTCCATCTTTTTTGCCCCCGTCCTCGCCAAAAGCTGTTGCGTAGCAAGCGCCTGCTGCTTTATCTGCGGGAAGTCGACGCCTGCCCGAATGCGGTCTGGCTCGGCCTGACTTTGTTCTTGCCCTTTTTACATGATATCAGCCTTTCCGCTCACAACCACCTTCGCCATTACGACCTCCACCACCAGCAAAAAATCCCATCCCGCAACCGTCCTTCCCATCCTTCAGCCTTCTCTTTACTTAGGATCCTTTTTAATCCAGGACACTCCCTCTTCCACCTGGACCGTCTTACACCTAATTCGACTTCGCTCGCCTCTCTTCGCACCCAACCGGCGAGACCTCTTTCAACAACCCACTCCTTTGTCTCTAGAGACTTTGTCCTTTGTTCATCGCACACCCACTTTAGGTCCACCATCTCCTACTTGGTAAAAACTCTTGCCTTTTGGCCATTGAACCCGGATCCGGTCCCAATTGTTTCTTGGATGCCTTCGTATTAGGATTACCAAAGGACGACACTATCCCCCTCCCCATCTTTTTCCTGTCTACCTTCGCTGGAGGATGTTGCCAACCCCCCCGGCATCTCCTTCCCCTGATGGAATCATCACGCCAGAAGACCGCCTAGGACATATCCTGGCCGGCCGTTTACAGTTAACTGGGATCCTCGGTGTTGGTGCGTATGGCGTTGTCTACACGGCCATCGACTTACAAACCAACACTCCATATGCCGTGAAAGCGCTGAGCAAGATTGGCGTCGAACCCAGACAACAAAGGTTCCAGCAACGAGAAATACAACTTCACTACCAGGCCAGCTTCCACCCTAACGTGGTGTCTTTGGTGAGAATTATGGATGCGCCGGACTGCACCTATGTAATCATTGAGTACTGCCCAGAAGGCGACCTCTTTTCCAATATTACAGAGCGTGGGAAGTACGTTGGAAATGATTTTATGGCCAAGTCTGTTTTCCTTCAAATTCTGGATGCCGTGGAGTTCTGCCATTCCATTGGCATCTATCACAGGGACTTAAAGCCGGAGAACATTCTCGTCACAGATAATGGTATGACGGTGAAATTGGCGGATTTCGGCCTCGCCACAACAGATCGCATCACCTCAGACTACGGCTGTGGCTCAACCTTCTACATGTCCCCAGGTACGACTTAACCAGAACAGCGCGCGATCGCAGTCCTTGTGTGTCAGCTACTAACTCCATCAGAATGTCAACAAACCGCTCCCAAACCGTTCGCAAGCTACGCTTCGGCTCCAAACGATGTCTGGTCGCTCGGCGTCATACTGGTCAATCTGACCTGTGGGCGCAATCCGTGGAAACGAGCATGCTTCGAAGACTCTACCTTCCGGGCTTTCATGCGGGATAGGGCCTTTCTCAAGTCAATTCTCCCTCTTTCCTCAGAATTGAATGGCATCCTTGGCCGTGTGTTTGAACCGGATCCATCCAAGCGTATCACTCTGACCGAGCTGAGGGAGCTCATTCTGTCCTGTGACAAATTCACCACTTTCCCGCAGGCATCTTCGTCGCCAGCCACACCTCCATACAGCCCGATGGACTGCAGCGCGCCGGCCTACGAGGTTTACCAGCAGCACGAGATCGTTTCGCCGATTCCACATCCCCCGGCAACATTCGTCCTGCCACCCTCTCCTCCTGCGTCCGGATGCCTGTCGCCGCAGTTATCCTCATACTCCTCTGCGTCTTCCGGCAGCAACTACTCGGACACTCCCTCCGTCTTCTCCGATGCCTCGTCAAGATCTTCGGCGTCATCGAATTCATCTACATCATGTACACACGTGGAGAACGTTCCAAGAGGCGTACCTTCGGTACAACCGCAACAATACGTCAACCAGTCCTCAGGCGCATGGTATGCGCACTTCCACCGGATGGCCAGCTACTTCAACACATTTCAGCCACAGCATCCAGTCTCCCAAGTGTCGGTGTGCTGATATGATTTTGGCGGAACGTGGCCTTCCATTTTCCAGCGACTGTGACCCTTATAGTAACTGTGTTCATATTCACACAATACCCCCTTGGTATTCACCGCTATAAAAAGTTCCTTGAATGGCACCAAAAAGAGCCACCAACGACACACCTTGGCGCACGCGCGCACACAAATCCCACAATGATCCTTGATGAGGTATGGATACGAGTCATAGACCAGGCCTTCCCCCTCCCGGACTCCAATGGATAAGCCCCTGGACCATGGGAAGAGCAACCGCTGACCTCCCGGAGTTTGAGTTTGAGAAAGCAGCTTAGGATGTTGTAATCTGTAAATGTACTGCTGTTTCATCGGCGTGGGCACCAAATGGCGAGAAAATTAGAGTAGCTGGGTCGTTTTCTACGCGGCAAAAAGACCGCGGTGGGAGGTTTCATGTTTGGGTTCAAATTTTTTCGTCATCAGCCGGATTTGAGAGATACCACAGCGCTGCTGGGCGTTACGTTCTGCTGGCATTTTACGGCGTCTTTTATCGACAAACTATTGCTACGGATATGAGATACCACGGATGAAAGCTGGCCATATTCTGAAATTTCCGTCTTTTATTTCTAGGCATTCGCTTTTGCCATTCACTTTCGCTACGAAGATACCAGAGCCGTTGGCACAGCTCGACACTTTTTTACGTTCTTTTTCTCTGACGAAACCTGTATATTAGGCATTATACGATAACTAGGCGCTGAATGTGCCAAAGATACCAGGAGGTACATACGTTTCCAACAGGCCGCATTCCGAGAACTTTCGTTTCTGCGCTTTCCCCTCCGATAGACTGCTTTTCCGCTTCACTCGCCGGTAGGACATGACATCTGACGTTGATTGCTTCATCGACACTGGAAAACACGGTGCTCCAAGCGCAATGCCCCAGTGAAAGTGCCAAAGTCATGTGTAATTTTGATGTGCAATGCGTTGTGAGTGTAAGCCCAATACGGCAGTCCAATTGGCCGGAGTAGTGCGTGATACTCGATCTTTGCCCCATTCGAGGCAGCCAATGATGAAGCGGCAGAACCTCAACCATTTGACATCGGCCGATCCGTGAGGCAGAGTCTTTCCTGATTGTGCACCGAAGAATCTGCAATGCCATCCACGCCAATACTCGTTAGCTGCGCCCGATTTCGTCATCTCAGCCTGCCCACAGAAACGTACTCCTCAAGAAGCAAGAGTGTCGCGACGCCGTAAGCGGTGGCGCAAACTCAGCATCCCATCATCTGACCGGTGAGGCAGGCGCAGGATTGCGCTCTCTGTATTTCGCGCACCGCCCGCAGGACGAATTTGGGGGAAAAGGAATGACACCAATGTATTCCATCCTGTACAGCCTTTCAGCTGTGCACATGGAATTGTCTAAGCAGGCGCGGGCGTATTCCAATCACCGCATGGTTCGGCTGCGACACACCATCCATAATCATCGATGATTAGCTACACGGTCAAGGCTGTTTCGAATGGCAAGCCTCGCCATTCGCTGCGGCCTATTGCTTAAGACCGAGGCCAGCGCGGACTGCTTCCGCTGCATCCGTCACTGCTTTGCTACTGGGTCGTTTGCCAGGCGACCTGCCCGTTTCTGCATCACTCTGACAAGCAAGGCGTGATGCGTCAGCGCAAAATCCCTCATACTGTTTTCCATATTCTGCTGTCACCATCTTCTCACGCCGGTCTCAGAACCTGACAAGCTCGTGACTTCGCGAACCAACGGGGGGCCTTCCTGCATCCTGAGGCTAAGATTGGGGTGGCTCCATACGACCACCAACACGCTACGGAGCCTCTTCAGTCGGCCGATCCTTAGCTTGTGTTCCTTGAAACATAGCAGTCCGATTCTATTGTTTGAACAGCTCACCGCTCGTCCGCCTCCCTGCGGAAGCTGAACTTGCCTGACCACTTAACTCTTGGTGATGAAGCTAAATGTCTCGCATAAACATGACTGACACGGGCTGAGGTAAGTCGACGGGATGCGCCTCGTGTAGCAGCCAAAAACGAAGGAGTGAAGCGGCGAAAGAGCATGGAAATCCTCCCTGAGCCGTGAATCGCAACCGCGATTAGGGTCTCTCCGCTGCTAGGGATTCCCATCCGTCGAAACAGTCCATGGTGAATCAGTGAACCTCGTCCGCCAGCCATTCTCGCGCAGTCCAGCTCCGATCATGCAAAACGCGGCTCCCACGACACCGCAACCCGCCGCGCAACCGCCCACCGAGCACAGAACCAGCCCATGCAAGCGCCCGGAAGGCCCCAGCGTAACACAGCGTGGGCACCAAGGCGCAGAACGCCGCTCTCTTCTGCGACCGCGGCCGCGGGAACCCGCACCGTCGCACAGCGAAGAGAGCTCGGGACAAACCGTCGCGGTGTCGCGGGCGCGTGCGACGCTCCGAGCCCATCGCCGCCCGCGGCCGGGCACGAAGGAACGTTCCGCCGGCGTGCGCTCGCGGCTGGCGTCGGGCCAGCGCGGCCCAATGTGGCGAGGCCTTGTCTCAGCGGAAGGAGTGGACGTGGTGGTCGGGTCCAGGAGCGCCCGCGATGCCGATGACTCTTCGCGCGCTGTGCTGTTGGCGGTGTGCCGCGGCTGCAGGCTGCCGCTGTCGGAATCATTCACTCGGCGTGTGGCAGGATATTGCCGTGTCTTCGGAACAGACGTCCGAGTGTCATGGCGCTTCGCCTTCAGCCTTGTGGTCGCGTGATTGACCGAGTGTTTTGTTGGGTGCGAGGTTTCGTCCTTCGTTTCAATGGTCCTGTTCTCGTTGACGTGGCCCATGCAAGGGTGCAGAGACCTGCTCATTCCGATGAAACCCTGATAAACATTTCGGGATCTGCGACTTCTTGGAATGTTAGGGTCCCTTGGCTTTGTATGAGGTTGTTTTGGAAGCCCATCGAAGGAGCCAGTTTACGTATCACCAAATCAGACCTTGTACATCTAAAATAGCATATAGTCGTCATAGATGATCTTATATCTTCTGATATTCATGCAACTTCTGATGCCTAGCCTACGCAAACCACATCACTATCCTCAAGCCCATATACTTTTCTTCAACCGATCCCTACACAAACCACACATAGGCAAATGGCCACTAAGCTCAGGATCCACCCAGAGTAGTAAACATTCCTCAAAGTACTGCAATGTTACCACGAAATCACAAGCCATTCTAAACTCTCAACACCCGCTTCCATCTACACAATACTCGACTAGGGCCATGGCCCACGGTCTCAACCCTAGGCTCCCTTAAAGAACTCATGCTGCAGCGCTTCGTCGGGCTTAATACGCTTAGCCGGATCAAGCTGCAAGCAGCGCTCGACGAGCTCGATGAAGACGTCGACATCCTTCACATTGGTGGGGGGGTAGCCGTCGGCGGCGGCGAGGGCGTGAAAGTGGTTGCGCATGGCGTTGCGGACGGCGTACTGGGCGTTGGAGGAGAAGACGAGGGGCGCGCCGGAGGCCGGGTCACGGAAGCGGTGCGGGCGGTCGTCGGTGAAGAAAGCGGCTACCGCGGCCGGCAGCGCGCCGTTCAGCAGCACGCGCCCGATCGGCCCGCGCTGCGCCTGGATCTGTGCCAGCAGCCCGTGCGTGCTGTCGCCGTGGAACAGGTGCGTTCCCATGAACAGCTCGTACAGCGTGCACCCCACTGCCCACGTGTCGATCGCGAAGTCGTGCGTCACCATAAGGTGGATTTCTGGCGCCATGAAGATTGGTGTGCCCGGCTGGTCGAGCCGGTACTCCTCCATGTGAGAGTCGCGCACGTCGTGAAGCGTTCCAAGATCTCCAATCTTGACCTCACGGGTACCCAAATTGATAAGGATGTTCTCGGGCTTGATGTCGCCGTGGACAAACCTATTGTCTCGAAGGAACTTGAGGCAGTTGAAGATGGTGAACGCAATCTTCCGGATGGTTGGAAGTGAGATGACGCGAATGGCTTTGCCGCTAATGCTCGTGGCCTTGATCCCCTGGGACTTGACATATTTATCCAGATTCATATCCATGTTCTCCATTACAAAGCAAAGATGTTGCTTGTAGATGAAATTATGCTCTAGGCGAATGATGTGGCTCTGAGTACCATCAATATCGGCGTCAGCGACTCTGTTCAGACGGTTTCGTTCGTCAAGGCCTTTCCGATAGATGAATGGGTTGTTGCGAAACAACTTCAAGGCAACTTTGGTGTTGGTCACCTTGTCGTAGGCTCGCACGACCTCTGCATAACTGCCATGTCCGAGCACTTCTTTGATCACATAACGGCCCTCAATCAGCTCATTGATGGTGGTTTTGTAATACTCGTGTTCGTTGTCCAATGAGTCTACTTTCTGCTGAATGAACGGTACATCGGCGGCTGGGCGAGCAACGAAGTTATCACCGAAAAGGTCATCCTCGTCAGCAACGTCGCCATATTTCTGCGCGGATGGTATATCATCGTGGTGATCTGATGGCTCAACGGATGGGACGATTTGCTGAGAAGTTCCAACTGTGTTTGGTTGCAGATTCGCAATACCATTGTCAATTCCGGACGAAGAACCTTCGGCATTGATAATGCCTTTCTGGTCGGTCGTAGAAAGCCTACCATTTGGCTGCTCCTGAACTTCACTCACTGATCCGGTAGCACTGTCATTGACCCCTCTGGCCTCGACGTCAGGGATGACGGGCGGAGAAGAAAGCTCACTCGAACCAATAGGAAGAGCAGCGATGTTAGCAGCTGGAGGAATAGAGTTTGTGCGGTCAGCAACGGATGTAGCATGAAGAGGGAGCTCCGGAGGAAGAGATGGTGAAGCAGCTGCCGACGAAACCACTGAAGTTCGCAAAGAGGTTGGAGTTGAGGCAGTGCCTGCACGAACGTTAACGACTGTTGTAGAAATGAATGGAACTGAGCCGTGTGGGTAGCAATACCATTTGCAGAAGATTCAGTAATCATTCTCAGCCTCATTTGGAGCCTTCTGTTCCTTCTTCTCGCGATTTCTTCATCTGCATCAACCTTTTTCTTAGGTTCGGCGACATCGTCTACCTTTGCATCATTGAGAGCGGTTGGATTGTCACTCCCAGCGAATGCGTTGACAGTGCCTTGAGAGTCGGTCGGCCTAGAGATGGTTTGAGCATTCTGAGAGTCTCCAAGCCCAGTAATTCCGGAACTTGACACTTGACCCTGGCTTACGAGGTCACGATCAGAGATGCGAGCACGTTTGCCTGTACCATCAATGTTTCCATCGCGCTCGATTGAGCGACGACGCTTCCCAGAACCTTGGGGTTCGTTATACCGACGGCCCCTGCCATCACCATAATCCAGGTCACCGGGTCCATCTGGCCTCGAAGTGTTGTTTGCAGAGACAAAATCACGAATAGTCATGGGCCGCTTATTCTTCTCAGATTGGGTGGCCTGGTTGTTCTCACTCCTCTGTTCCGAGCCAGTCTGACCTGGTGTGCCTGTGTAGCCTTGATTTTGAGGTCTGGGAGCGCGATAAGGCGGCGGGGAATCGGAAAGACGGCGGGCAAACCGAGATCCTACGGGAGAGCGTGAAGGCCGATTGGCTGGTGATGGCGCACGCCCATACCGTCCAATGTTGGGGCGTGGTGAAGGTGGATATCGAGCGCGTCCATGACCTCGTGGTGGTGAGCGATCTCGCGTGTTGCGTGCATGATCTCGACGTGGAGAACGATGGCCACGGTTGTCGTAGGAGCGTCGGGGTGGGGACGATGGACGGGAACCACGACTTTCACCCGACCGGTATCTTCCATAGTCTGGAGAGGCTCTCCTGTCCGCGTCGCCGTAGCTGGCGGGAGAACGTGAAATGCGTGCACTGTTATAGCCTGAACTGGTGCCGCCGTCACGGCGATTGCGGTTATCGGTGCCTGAAGGTCCAGTCGAACGTCGTGGCGACACGTCGTGGCGCGGTCTATCTGGTCGGTCAACGGTCGTTTCTTGGGCGCGCGACCTTGACTTCTGTGCCTTTGTGCGATCGAACTCAGCTGTATCTCTATCTCTGCCCGAAGATCGGGACTCCATCTTGAGCGCAGTAAGACCACGGTGACACCTGATGGAATTTCGAAAGAGATGTTAGTCAGTGTTTTGAAGAAGTTGGTGTGAAGTAGAAGTAGTCGAACCGGTTGGTTAGGTGCAGTTTTCGGAGCTTCAGCTTTCGCCGAGGCCGAAGGCGGTCAGCGCGATGGGGGTTATCATGAAAACGGGAGAGAAGTGTTGTGGAGAGTGAGGAAGCTGCGCTGATGTTGTCAGTTTCTTCAGCCAGGCTACGCTGGTGGTGGGAAAATATCGCCGCTTTGCCGGTATTAAATTACATAATCACATCACGTGGCTGTGCACGTTTGCTTTCTGAACCATCAATGCTGGCAAACTGATAATCAGCGACATTTTTAATTGTGCGGAATCTATATCTGTTACTGTCATGTTCTGGCTTTGCTCCCGCCTAAGCCAGCTTCCTCAAAGTTAAACAACGCAGTTGACTGTTTCCAGTCGCAGTCTGGGTTAAATCAAACGGATTCAGATCTCAAATCGCAATGTACTACGTAACGTCCAATATCAGAGTTGCCAATTTAGCCATTGACTCGATCTTCTTGCTTTCGTCATTCACCAAATTGACTACTCTGACTCAAGCTTGCTTCGAGTCTTCATCAAAGCCTTCCCGAGTAGATTTTGTCCCCACCTGTATTTAGTCAGAAAGGAAGTCAAACTTTTAAGATGTTAAGGACATTACCTATGTCGATTCGCTTCTGCATTCTTCGGAGAAAAGCCCACTCCCCAAATCCTATCCATTGGTGAAGCCTAGATGGCGAACGCGTTGTTAGTAACCCAACCTATGACATTCAGTTTCTACTGCCACAAGTACTCACCTCAACAATCTCTTTCTCTCCTGTTTCGAGCAATAGCTTCTTAAGATCGTCTTTATTCTCGCTCTGCGTGAACTTGAGCCAGCTGCCTTCCTCAACAATCCTGCTCTTCTCCTTATCCCAAACGTCCTTGTCGAAGTCTTTGACCTTCCTTCCAAGAGCTTTATGCTGCTTGGGGTCAGTCGTTTTGGTCATCTTGTCAGCTATCTCTTCGTCTTTGAACAGCTTCGCCTTCTGGATCATCATCCACATTTCTGCGGTCTCATATTTGATGCCTTCGTGTTCGAATGGGGAGATGTACCATTGCGACATGAAACCATTGGGATCGTGAGGTCTCCAAAAGTACACTGCGACATCTGACCCAGGAACTTCGACTGGAGTTGGATCTGTTTCGTCCATCTTCTTCTTTGGCGCTGCAGTCGCCTTGACCTTAGTGCGTATGGCCTTCGGCATCTTAGCTACTTGATTGCTTAAAAGGAGCGATTGACAAGAAGGAAGAAATGAACGACTAGACTTGGAGAGGTTGAAAGGAAGCGATTTGAGAGCAAACATACCCAATTTCTACCCTTCGCTCTACTGCCTAAGCCTCCTTAATCCTTGATGAGCCAAAAAGCGATGTGCTGGATGTGGGTGGATGGTGTCCCGAACGCCAGGGGCTGAGGCGGCGCTTGAGTCAACTGCTATATAGTGGCGTCGTGCATGCATGGGTTAAATCGAACCATCGCACAGCCTCCTGCCTATCTATATGAAAATAAACATCACGATCGATTTCAACTCAGGGAAATTAATTCAATTCATATCAAAGAGTGTTATTGCGCAAGTACGTTACCTGGAAGAGCCAGCTAGACAAGTACACTCGTCAACGCCGTCAACACCCTTGTATCGACAGGTGGGTATGCCCACCGAACAATTAACACGAAATATGGTACACAAGATGGTCACGCACGCTCTTCTCTGACGGTTACAACTTTTGAAACACCTTCAAGCCGTGAAAATTAGCACGTCTGCAAGTAATTGCTCGGCACCAGTCCTCTGCCGCCTTTCTTGCCAACAACCTCCGCCTCCCACCATCCATCGTCCTGCAACCGCAAAACAGCAAGCACATCTCCCTTCGCGAAGCCCAGTTCCTCGGCAATCTGCGCCTGGTACATGTACATGGCCCTCGCTGCAAACGCGTTAGCACGGCGCGCCCCAGCGCTCAAACGCAAAACCAAAACTCACCGTAATGAATGATCGGGCGCCCATCCGCCGTGTAGTTCCGCGGCTCCGCAACGCTCTTGGAGCGGGTCCTCTTCGCGACGGCGCCGTCCTGGCCCTGGCCGCCGTACAGCGCACCTCCGGGGCCACCGCCCGCCAGCGCCAGCGCCATGTCCGGCCCGCCCCTGCTGCTGCCGGGCCGGCTGTGCGCCTGGAAGGCCGGGTTCGGTGACGCAGCGCGCGGCGCGGCCGCGCCGTTGGGCGACGTGTGGCGCGACCCGTAGCCGCCGTAGGGTGACGGCGCGCTCTTCGCTGGGCTGGAGGTGTTGGCGCGCGGGCGCCCGGCTGCCGGAAGACCGCCGTATGGGTTTGGCGATGGCGCGCGGTTGTGGTTAGGATTGAAGCCGGCTTGTGACGGTGGTCGGTACTGCCCCGGCGGTGAACCCTGCCGCCCGTCGTAGTAGCCTGGTCGTGGACTCACGGCGCGTGGTGCTGGGCTCACAGCGCGTGGGATCTCGCTGCTGTTGCCGCGGGTTCCTGGGCGGGATTGGGGTGTTCCGTGGCTCTGCGCTGCGCTGAACATGTTCTGCTTTTGGTCCGTGTACTTGCGCGTGGTTTCTTGCATGGCCCGAGCAGTGTGTGCGGCTGGTGGTGCGCCGAGTCGACTGCTTGGACTGTCGTAAGATGGCGGAGGTGTGCGTCCAAGAAGACCTCCGTTCGCAAGAGGCGTTGCAACACGACCTACTGGTGTAACTGCTGTTGATCCAGGCGTACCTGGTGGTCCTGGCGTTGCAAGCCCAGCATATCGGTCCGCAGAAACCCGCAGAGAGCCAGTTTTGCCGACGCCTTTCAGTTCTTCGAGGGCTTGTGCAATAGGATCCATGTCCAATGACTGACTCGTTTCCGGCTTCTGTCGGGCATCAGGTTTCGCCACGTCGAATACGTTGTTGCCGATATTCAATTGAAAGTTCGCGCGAGGGTCTATCGGCTCTGGGCTCGTGGAACGTTCATCATTTGGTAAGATAAGTCCACGATTACCGTTGCGTGATGGCGCCCACGAGTTTCGCTCTGACGCAGAGTTTTGTAGTGACAAGTCCTTCTCACTCTTATTTCGGCGATTGAAAGGACTATTGAAGAAGTTTCGTTTCTTGGATGGAGTCACTTCTTCTTCAGGCCCAACTACTGCATGTGTCATTTGTTTGATAGGGGACACATTGCCACTTGTAGGTTCCATGCTTGAGAACGAGGTTGGATTGGAGTAATCGCTCTGTGAATCTCTGCTTGAAGGACGCACTGGACTGACTACTGAGCTGCGGTCAGAAGGCGGTCCAAGAGGTGGTGCAGTTCGACAGAGCTGGGTCATGCCATCCATGGGATACGGGTCATGAGGTACTTGAGGCAAGTCGCCGAAGGGCCCTTGCTGGAATGAGTTCTGCCTTCTGCCTTGAGGTTGTTCCGAAGGGGCTCTTTGAGAAGGAAGCTGAGAAATATCTTGTGCGGGCTCTTGATTAGAACCTTTGCGAGCAAAGTCCCTAGCGAGCGCCGAGTCCGGATCGTGATGAGATTCGAATACCGATGGCTGAGGAGATGAGCTTCTGATGGCTGGATTGATGGGTCGAGGAAATTGCGCAACGGTGTATCCTCCATCATCTGAAGCCTCCGACGCAGTATCATTAACATCTCCGCGGCAAAAATCAATATACTTTGGCGGATCTGGAATTTCCTGGCCAGTTCCAAGGTCTTTGATGAAGGTCATTATATCCTTCTCAACGTCACAATCTTCAAGGGACAGCCGTATATTCTCACAAGCGGCATCATCGCTGACACAGACGGTGGAAGAGATGTTTGCGAACGACCAGAGGCTGCTCTTTGTGAAGTCAATCCTTTCTTCTTCCAAATCCTGGAACTTATCGCATGCACTCTTCCAATCCCGGTTCCAGCGTCCAGTCGTTTCTTCAAGGACCTTGATGGTAGCTTCGTAGTCTTTGCTTGTAGACGAAAGCTGAGATTGGGTTTTCTCCAGCTTGGCTTTATTTTTCCGCTCTTCCTGGCCCATGACCATGTGACCTTGTGCCAGATAGCCCTTTATCTTGAGGCAGTCTTGTTCATATTTGTCTCGTGCCTTGTTGACGTTGGTTGTCTGCTGAGTTTTGACCTTCAGCAACTTCTCGACGCCAGTCTGGACAATCTTTCGACGCTCCTTCATTGCACCAGAAAACGCTGCAAGTGGTTCTTCAAGCTCGGTTTTCATTTGGCCAGCAACATTTTGATGCGATTTGCCCATAGCTTCGACTTCTGCTCGGACGACATCAAGGGATAGTCGTAGGGTACCAGCTTCGGACGAGCCCAGCGGTTTGCGGGCAAGGTTGAGGAGCTTACGGGCATATTCGTCTTCGATGGCGGCTCGAGCTGCAATCGAGTTAGTGAACAATTACACGATGAATACTTCGGCTCCGTACCAGTGTAGAAGGACTTCAACTCATCGCAGGTGACTTTGGCATTGTGCATGCGCTCGAGAAGAGGACTGACGCCGGCATCATCCTTCCCCCAGAAGTTATTTGCAACTGTTGAACGTTAGTGACGGAGATAGAGCTGAAATTGGAAGAGCAGCATACATGATAGAGATACAGAAGGGGGTTCTGAGACAGCTCCAGGCATTCTACCTAAGTGTACGCCCAAGTTACGGCGCCGTACCGAAAGCGAATGTTCAGAAGCGTCACCAGAATTGGGTCAACGAAAGGATAGGAGGCAGTACTGGGTATTATAGCTGAACTATAAGCTGAGGAGGAGAGGGTTGGGAACTGGGGCAGGGGTGAATGGGTGAATAATAAAAGGTGGGCGGCAAGATGATGGGGTTCGTCAACGAAGATGCCGTTGGCAGAGAAACGGCCCACGCCACAACTTCATCCGGGGTTACCTTGCGCCACACCTCCACGGAGTCACGTGCTCGTACACCACCTTTTTCTCCGCGATACTGTAGGAATGCATTTTCAGATTTTCAGACTGTATAGCGGAGATACAGGACTACCGGACAATGGTTTCAAAGTAAAAACTGGTTGGGAAACTGATAAGTCTAAAGGTTCACTGGTGAGGGAAATGAAAGGTGCAGTTCGATAGAAGGTCTTTTGATTCGGCTGTCGGCAGCGTATACGGCGCCTGTACTGATCATGTCCTTTAGCATTACACATGTATATCACTTTGTGATATGTCATAACAAGAATAGTGCTCGATTTGATTCGTTGTAGACGCGTCGAATGGTATGGGCGGAATGGAGGTCAGAGAGAATGCGAACTCTGTTCCTGGTACTCGCTCGGACAGGGTACCATCACTGCAAGTAGCGATACTATGGACGCAAAGACCTCACTCACCGAGGTCATTGAAATGAAGCAGGAAATTGGGCTACAATTTAGTTGGAGTGCTCGTGGTGATTCGGTCGACTACTTTGAAGTGGATGGCTCGTGACGGTAGCACGGAAGCAAGGGTTTCTCCGTGCTGGTGGATTGCGCTGCTCCACCAAAAGCTCGGTGGCCCCGTCTGGCAATTGTCTCTCGGTCCATCATCCCCCAGTTCATCTCCTGCATCCCCCTTCCATTCCACCTCCTCCTTTCGCCTACCGTCTCCGATCCTCACTGACTCCTCACATCGCTTTCCTGCTGCGCGCGTGTCTGATGAATGGGGCAGCTGTCTAGATGAGCCAGCAATTCCCAAGTCAGCATCGCCGTGGCTTGTCCCCAATATCAACCGCGTTCTCCTCGGCTTCCAACCGCCCAAGCACCTCATCCAGCAGCCCTTCGCGCAACACCTTCCCGCCAACCAGCACTGCATCAACTTCGGTGCCTGCTGCATCCACGCGACAGACCCTCAGTCGTAACTCCTCCGTATCATCCACCTCGTCGCCCTTCTCCCTTTCACAAGGAGTACAGCAGCCGCAATCTGGCCAGCTGCTGTCCTCCGCCCGATCACGAACCATAAGTTCAAACGGGTCACAATTGGCTTCCTCCGCCGCAGGTTTGCCCTCTGCCTCACAGGGCGGTGTCGCAACGAACAGCGGCGGAGGAGGTCCCAAGCTGGCCCGAGCATCACCTTCTCTCTCAACCTCCAGCGGTATTGGCTCGCCCGTCACGAATAATCCAACATCCGCTCCGCTCCAAGGCCAGCAGTCTCTCTCCAAAATTGTTGTAGCTCAGGTCTTCCTCTTGCTGAGCACCATCAATCAAGAGAAGGACAAGGCCAAGCGTGAGTCGCAGGCGGAGCAGATTACTTCGGTAAGTCATGAACATCCACTTTCTGTACTACTTCATTCACTAATGCATTTTTCAGCTTGTCGGCCAGTACGGCATGGATGTCTTCTCAAAGTACTTCCGTCGGCTTCTCCAGAACAATGCTGCACAAATTTTCTCTGGCGCCGGAAGGGCAGCTGATCCTACCGGTAGCTATCAGTTACTCGTAAACGAAGTCCAGAAGATTCGTCATGACCCAAAGCAGGCTCAGCAGATCGCAGAGTCTCTCGATACACCCGAAGGCGAAATCTTCAGAGACTTTGACGTGTCTACTTTCATGGAACATTTCCAACTTGATGCTGTCGCCAAGACCATGCTGGCACTTGAGTTGAAAACTGCCTCCAAATCTGATTTGCGCACCAAAGGTAGAGCTCATCAGCACCATTTCACCGTTTCAAGCCGCAAGCTAACAAGCATAGCCGATGCTATCCTCACCAACAATTTTCAAAACCTCCTCAAAGCAATCATGAACCCTACATCCGAAACCGGTGACGATATTCCGCTCTCCTACCTTTGCATTCTCCTTGACCGCCTCATTCAAGATCCTCCACGCATCTGGAACGAAGAACACAAGATGAGTCTTCAGTTTGCCATCGCCCAGCGCTATGAAAAGATTCCCGCCGCGGTGCCGAGTGAGATCTTGTCAACCCTCCACCTTTCTGAACTACTCGGTCCAACCAATCCCCTCGTTCGACTCGTCCAACGTGCAGGCCCTCGAGCGACTTCAAATCTTGACTTGTGCAGGGATATGCTTGCATCGGCGGAGACGAGAGATATCAACTATACTCAGGTTGCCAGTGTGTTGCTCTTCATGGTGATTAGCCACAACGGGCAAGCATACAACCCTGCAAACTTCGTTGCTGCTTTGCGAGAGCATCGCTCCGGCAAAAGGCTTGACTGGCAAGATGTGGTACATGGATTTGATCGAGAGGGTCTCAGCATCACTAAGACTCAGTTCCTGGCTTTGTACTCCGCTCTACTTCCTTTGGCACAAGAGTACGAGAACTTCGACATTCAGCTGCTTTGGGGAGGACAGTGGACTCAACCTGAAACCCAGTTGTCTTTCGTTGTCGCATTCCTCTCTTGCTCTCCCGAAGAGATCGATGCATCAACGATCCCGCGATTGCGCAAGACATTCTCTATCGAAGACTTTGAGAACGCCTCTGATGAAGTCAAAGCACGAGCAGCTGAAGGTGTTAAGCACCCCCTTGTCTCGTACGAAGCTGTTAAGGCTCTTTTTACAATGATCTTCCGTTCTCAGGAAGATTACAAGCATGCGACAATGTTAGGTATCCCAGACACCGTCATCAACCCACACACCGACTACTTTGTCCTCTCCACCGCAGCAGTTCCACAACCTTGGGGTCCTATTCAAGAGCAAGCCTTTAAGCAGCTGTGGATGCCATTCCTGAAGAAGCGCCTTTCAGGATATAGCTTCGTGTTCCATGGTCTTTGGAAGCGCGACACCAATTGGCTGGCATCTAAGTTCATGGAAGCATACAACTTCAACCCATTGGATGTGCAGTTCATCTTCGAGCATGCGCAGGAACATGGATGGTTGGAGATGCTGACCACTCTCAACGTCCCCATGAGTCTCGATCTCGCCGCTTATGCCCATGGGCGAGACTCTTGGGATGTTGAAACTTGGCTGCAGCAGACCTACCAATCACTTCCTGATATATTCCCTCGCGCGGTACACGCCTTCCTTGAAGAACGAGCAGGCTTGGATCAGCAACTCCTGCGAAACCCTGAGGCTCTACCAACCACTGTCCCGCTCACGGTCAAAACTGTCTTCGCCTTTCTCAACTTCCTCCAAGAGCTTATTCCTGATGACAATATCATCCCCCTCCTGCGCCATTGTATCGCTGCCTATCCTCGGATCGTGAACTATGGCGAAGGCTTCGATGAAATAATCGATACTAATGGCAAGAATGGAAATGCACTGGCGTCTGCAGCCGATGCACAGATGCAAGAACACTTCAAGAAGTTGTATAACAAGGAGAGCGACGTGCGCGAGATTGTCGAAGCTTTACGACGATATCGACAATCTGAAGAACCTGCCAAACAAGAACTCTTCAGCTGCATGATCGCTGGCCTATTTGATGAGTATCATTGTTTTTCGGAGTATCCACCAGAGGCTTTGGCTACCACCGCTGTGCTCTTCGGAAGCATCATCAACTTCGGGATCCTGTCAAACATTTCCCTTCGAGCAGCCATGGCAATGGTTCTAGAAGCCGTTCACGCTGATAGCGATTCAAACATGTTTAAGTTTGGCGTTGAGGCGCTCTTGCATTTCAAAAGTCGTCTTTCCGAGTGGCCTCGCTTTTGTCAGGAACTCTTGCAACTTCGAGGCCTGCAGCCTACAGAGATTTGGCCTATTGCGACCGACGTTGTCCGTAAGAGCATGAAGGCAAGTGTTGATGGTGCCACCGGCGAGCAAAATGGAGATGGAGGTGCTGCCAACCACCACGGACTTGCTAACGGTGATGGAGAGAAGTTCATGCCCACCGATTCCACGCACCCAGAGTTCACATGCCTGGAAGTCGACCCACCGCTTCGATCCGATCTCTACGAAGATCCAGATGAAGAAGTTCAGGACCGCGTGCTGTTCATTCTCAACAACGTATCGGAGCGAAATTTGAGTGATAAACTGCGAGATCTGCAAGAAACACTCGAGGACAAGCATCACCAGTGGTTTGCAGCGTATCTGGTTGAAGAACGTGCAAAGTTACAGCCCAATTTCCAGCAGCTCTATCTCAACATGCTCCAACAGCTTGGCGATAAAGTACTGTGGGCCGAAGTTCTCCGAGAGACGTACGTTAGCAGCATCCGCTTGCTCAATTCTGAAAACACCGTCAGTTCTTCTTCCGAGCGTAACCATTTGAAGAACTTGGGTAGCTGGCTGGGCGCTTTGACTCTTGCTCGTAACAAGGCTATACGACACAAGAACATCTCATTCAGAGATTTGCTCATTGAAGCCTATCAGACATCGCGACTTGTTCCTATTGTTCCGTTTGTCTGCAAAGTCCTAGTGCAGGCAGCGAAGAGCAAAGTTTTCAAACCACCGAACCCTTGGACCGTGGAAATCCTTAGTCTCCTGGCTGAACTCTATCATCATGCCGATATCAAATTGAATCTGAAGTTTGAAGTCGAAGTTCTTTGCAAAGACCTCGAAGTTGACTTCAAGTCTATTCAACCTTCGACAATCATCCGCGACAAGACTCAGTCGATTGAAGAGGAATATCTCACTACTATCTCAGAAGTGAATGACGGTTTCGGCGATATGTCACTTGGCCTTGCTCGATCCCGAACCCAATTGTCGCAAGCCCAAATCGCATCGCGTATACCTGACATCTCATCCCGACTCTACTACCCGGCACTTTCAACTCCTGGCGTAGACATCGATGAGGTCAATCGCGCGTTTGCTAATGCGGCCCAATCTGCAATCTCTGAGATAATATTCCCAGTCGTTGAACGTTCTGTCACCATCGCGGCTATCTCGACCAGAGAGCTGGTCGTGAAGGATTACGCAACGGAACCCGATGAACTCAAGTTCCGAACGGCTGCTCATAATCTTGTCAAGAATCTTGCGGGCAGCCTGGCTCATGTCACTTGCCGGGAACCTTTACGGATGGCGATGACGAATAACATTCGTCTGCTGTCCCGCAATCTTGCTAATGATGGTCTACCCGAAGGCATTATCCTCATGTTTGTCAATGACAACATCGATGTTGTCTGCAAAGTCGTCGAAGAGAATGCCGAAGAGCAGTCTATTGCTGAAATCGACCGTCGGATCGCAGATGACGTTACCGCCCGACAAAGTCACAAGAATGGGCCTCGGGATGAACCTTTCGTCTACCCGCCCGTCAGTAAATGGGCTAATTGCATCCCCGAGCCGTACAGACCTACAATTGGCGGCCTCAAGCCTGAACAGCTTGCCGTTTATGAAGACTTTAGCCCAACTCGAGCTATATCTGCAGCACTTCAAACTCCCGTTGCTGAGAACCGAACCGCTGCCGATCTAGCAAATGAGCAATATCCTTCCATTCCAAACCTTACAACTCCTGCTGGCGAACCGGCTGTTCTTCGTCAAGGTAACCAACACCAGCGACTTCAGCAAATGCAGTCACTTCCGGGCTCCTCAGTGCAAGCTCAGTTGAATGGATACATGGACTCATTCAGCCCTCAAGACCGTGTGGCCGACATGTTCTCGGAACTTCTACGTGGCATGAAGGAAGCTCCGGAAGAGAATATTCAAGACCTCGGCCTGAGTTCTCCCACTCGTGAGACGTTTGCACGTCTCCTTGCGTTTATTGAAAGCATGCCGCTTGGACCTCAACGTGAAGCAGTGTGCCTCTTGCTCTTGCAGCGCGTCACCCAAGCACTTTACGGCGATGTTGATCGACGCTTGGAGGTTGATGTTCTCGTCCAACTTCTCCTGCAGGTCTCACATCTCTCGAGTCAAGTCGGCAAGCAACTTAACATGTGGTTGGCTCAAGTTGACGATGAGCGGATTTTCAACCCTCTGATTACACCGAGCTTAGTGTCTGCCAACCTGCTTTCGATTTATCGGCTTGATACATTGCTGGAAGCCGCTATCCGAGAGCGCAAGCCGTATGCACTAGACTTCTTTGATCGGGCTCTTGACGAACTCCTCCTTTCCCGACAGTCTATTGCACTTCGAACTGACTTGATCAAGGCGATTGAAGCTTTGGTGAATTGGATCTCTCTTGATCGAGAGGCCCAAGAGTCCGAACAGGCTCGATCGATTCTCAAGCGGCTGGAACTTAACACCGAGAAGCCTCCATCCACTCCAGCAACCAAAAGTGATGAGTATGAGGCGATTCTTGACTCGTGGATCCACTTGCTTGGCTCCAAGCCTTCAAACAACGTCATTGCCTCTTTCATCTTCCAGCTTCACACCAACGAGATCCTGAAAGACAAGCCTGCAGAAGCCCTTTTCTTCCGTACCTGCGTTGATGTTTGTATCGCAGCGTATGAAGACCAGGAACTTCATCCTTTCGGAGGCGATCTGGATACTGCATATGTGCCGGCCGATGCACTGGCTCGTCTCGTCGTTGCCTTGGTAATTCATCAAGGAGAAGATGATGGAGCGGTCAAATCCAACCAAGCGGGCTTTTTGGACTCGATTCTCTGCACGCTCATCCTCAACCAGATGCATCACCAACAAACTCGTGGGGAGCGCGCAAACCAGAAGGTCTTCTATCGCCTTTACTCGAGCCTCCTGTGCTACCTTTCAGATGAGCAAGCTACACTTGCCGGCTATTTTGGTGATATCATGATAGTGTTCGGTAAAGCGTTGCTTGCTTTGCAGCCAACCATCATGCCGAGCTTCTCATTTGCCTGGCTGTCCCTCATAGCACACCGATTGTTCATGCCAGCGATGCTCAAATCCACCGAACAAGGTCCTTGCGACTTGTACGCACATCTTATGGTGGTGTTGCTCAAGTTCACAGGCGATCTCGTCAAGCCACTCAATGTCACGAACCAAGCAAAGCAATACTATCTTGCCGTACTCCGACTACTGCTAGTGCTTCACCACGACTTTCCGGAATTCACCACCGAGTACCATATGGCTCTTACGGATGCCATTCCTACTCACTGTACCCAGCTTCGGAATGTCGTGTTGAGTGCTTATCCTTCATCCATGGCTGAACTTCCGGATCCTTTTACTGCAGGCTTGAAGGTTGACCGAATTGAGGAGATTCGAAGGCAGCCTGTCATCCGCGAAGATGTTATTGGAATTCTAAAAGCTGCTGGCATCGATAAAGCTGTTCAGGACCTGCTCACGTCCATGGAACCCAATCCAGATGATTTCAACCTAGTCTGCAAGAAGCTCTCTACTCCAAAGGCTGGCACAACGGGCTTCGACTACGCGCCAATCGAAGGTGATATTGAGGCTATCCATGCTCTCGTGCTTCATGTAGTCATGCAAGCTACTTCAACATCGGGCTCCAAAGATCCCACTTACAACAAGAACACTCCTCACGCTGCTCTGCTGCATGGCTTGGTACGAGAGCTTCCTCCTGAAGCTCGTTATTACCTCTTAGGCGCGATGATCACTCAGCTCCGCTACCCCAACAGCCATACACACTACTACAGCTATGCAATCCTCGACATCTTCGACCAGTCTCCAGATGACGGTCTTGCTTATGAGATCCAGGAGGACATTACACGCATTCTCCTCGAGCGTCTCACAGTGCATCGCCCACATCCATGGGGCCTTCTTGTATTGATGTTGGAGCTCGTCAAGGACAACCGCTACCAATTCTGGGATCTTCCATTCGTCAAGGCGAATCCAGAGGTAAGAATCCTGATTCGCAGGATTCTCAACAGAAAATGGAGCTCACGCCTTACATAGGTCGAACGCCTTTACCAGTCCCTCTATGCAAACCTAATAAATCCCAGAGTCGCTAGCTAATTAGGTTGTTCCACACCTCATGAATGAGCTAAGCTTCAGCTTCAAAATTTCACATACCTCGATGTTGACGATCCGAACGACATCCCTATCAATCGGACGAATTTGAAGCGTGCAGCAAGAACAACGACGGTCAGATTTTTTGCTGCCACTGCTTCTCTACCTTTGTCCATATACGTTTACTGCATATGCATACGGTACGGAGTTTTCCCCATTTCGATGCCTACACATCTTAGCGAAACTGGCCAGTAGCGGGGACTGTTGTGGCGTCGACAGTTGCATGCATTGAACCGGCGAATATCAAAATGGAGCATGGTGTTTTGTTTTCTTTTCTCTCGACATGGATACGGCAACATTTCTTTCTTACATGGTGTCTGATGGTAGGGTGAGAGTCGGGTGGAGGGATGGCCTACCGATTTTGTCCTATTGAGGAAGTCGGGACCATCCGTCTTGTTGTCTGGCGAACTGTTCTGCGATGTTCTTTTGAACAGTCCGCATTACATTAAAAAGCGATGGCGTATGGGTGAGCTTTGCCGCGGGGCATGTTGCGGCGTGCTCCTTATGATGGATTTGTACTATACTTCATTACTAGGGTGCGACCGCGGCATGTCAAGGCGTCTCTAGAGGATTAAATGTAGGATAGAAAATGGACTCTTCCATCACCCTCACTTTTTCGCTTGTTAAATGAAGTTCGCAAGACTGTGCTATAGCATTTTGACTCTCATAATTCATACAGTGCCATTCATGGCTAGTGGCCTTAATTTTCATTCCGACGTTCTACTTCCTCGCAACTCACGCCCCCGCCAATCTTTCCCGCTCTTCCTCCCGCCCACCCACTCCCCAGCCCAGCGCCTCAAAGCTCCAACGTACCCACACTCCTCTCGCCTTCAGCGCCGCCCAGCACACCATCCCGCAGCCGGCGCCTAGCCTGGACGGCGGTGACGCCAAAGCGCTTCTCATCGCGGACAGCGTCCCAGAACGCGCGCAGGCACTCGAACTTGGCGAGCGCGACGCGGTACGCCGCGCCGTGCCCGTCCGCCACCCCCCCAAACGTCTTCGGCGGCCCCACGAGCCATGGCACCACGCTGCGCCGCGCCGGCGCCGCCATCACCGCGTCGATGCCGCCCCACGGCGCCGTCACCACCGCTTTAACGAGTGTGGTCGCGGCCAGCGCGGCGTCCACTAGCGCGGGCGTGGTTGCGTGCGTGATCACGTCGGCCCACAGCGTGTCGTGCGTGCTGATGTACGAATAGTAGAGCGCTTTTGCGGCGAGGGCTTCCGGGTCTGTGGAGAGCGACGGTGTGGGCTCGGGCTGTGATGGGAAGGTTATGGTTGTGTCTTCGAGGGGCCCGTGGAAGAGCGTTGCGAGCGTGTGGAGGATGTCCGGGTTTGGGAACTTAGATGGCAAGAGCAGGTGAGGTGATGCTGTGCCTAAGGTGACGAGGAGTGGCCGTGGGATGCAAGATAGGACGTGGAGATCTTCGGATGGGGAGTGAGAGTGGCGCCAGCGGGAATCTGAGAGGTGTATTGTCGATGAAACTTTCTTGATCACCTTATGTTGCAAATCGCCGCTCTGTCCGAAGCTTTGTGGGTATGTCGAGATGTAGGATGCCACGTAGTTTGCCGCAGGTCCGTATAGGAATGTAGAGTCCAGTGGATCATGTGATGGATCGTCTGGTTGGATATAGTAAGCTAACGTCCGAGAGTGCAGGCCTCGAGTTGTCAGGAAGTCTAATGACAGCGAGGAATCTGCGTTGGTCTTGGGCATATCTGTGCCGATCTTCGTCGATTTGTTTGTGACTGTGGTGATAAGTGTGGTGAAGAAGCTGATCAGACTTCTGTGCATGAGGACGTCGCTTTTGAAGTCTACCATGTGCACGGCAGCGAAATCGAGTAGTCCCTCATAGCCGGGGTTGAGACCGAAGGATTTCTCGATCTCTGGAATATAACTTTGTGTGATGGTTTCCCAATCCATTTCCGCAACTGGCGGTATCCAGTCAAGAAGCCTGGCCTGTGCTACTGTTTTCCTTTGCTTGCTGAGGCTGACTGGCTCCTGGCTGTTGAAAGAGCAGATGGAATAAATCTGGCCGTAGACGTCTTTGTCTCTGAAGACCCTTTTCCACACTGATCCATCCCAACCTCCCATTTCCGACTCATCTTTGTCGACTTCTAGCAAGTGTAAAAGTACGCTGCCGGCTTTGTCGGCCGCACCTTCGTCTTCGGTCGCGAGCCATAAACGCACCAAGGAGATGAAGATTTGAGGTTGTGATGTGGCTAGGTTCTGCGCTGAAGCCGCATCTGCCTTAGCGAGGATGGATAGAGTCAATACATGGTACGGTTTTGCGGCGAGGTCAAGTCCCGCCAGCAAATCTACTTGAGGTTCGAAGGAGAGGATAGTGGCAAGAGAAACGGGCTCGAGAAGTTTGGCCAGAAGGCGAGTGACTGGTTCAGGATCTTGCTGAAGAGTAGGAAGGAGCTGATATATCTGCAACACGAGACTCTGTGATTGCTCCGGTCCAAGCTCGGGAAGGAAGATGTAACTGGCTGTATCGAATAGCTTTTGATCGAAAGGAGTCAGAGGATCGTCGTGGACTTGCTGTAGATGGTCCCGTAGGCGCTGAAGAAGTTCTTGCGACTCAGCCATGCCCGGTTGCCATACGTATTTCCTCAGAGTTTTAGTGCCACTGCTTCCCGAGCCTCAACCAAGCTCTTTTATAGTCCCACTTTTATGTCGGCGAGTGAGGGTGAAGCGGTTGTGTGAGGATGATTTGCCTTGCCGCTGAGGCCAGAGGTTTTGCTGGACGGTTTAAAGATGAATATATAGAGCACGAAAATACCACAAATTGCGCAATATTGCAAAAAGATTTAGTTGTGAGGCTGCAGTTAACGCGCAGAAGTGGGTATGAGGTTGTTTGCCCCACTATAAAAATGTACGGAAGAATCAATCACTACCGATCAACACCTCTTTTTCCGACGTCCATCCACACTGTGCCTACACAGTCATTTACGTTTCCTTCTCTCGTTTGACGGCCACTGTAAATGTATCAACTCTCCTAATCATCACTAGATCAATTGTGAAGATATTCAGCCACCATGGCTCGCGGAGGTTACGGCAGCAGCAGAGCACGAGGAAAGAGATCAGCGGCATCAACGACGGGCAAAACAGACCTTAAAATCAACTACGAACCTCAGAAGCTGTACCCAGTACGTCTCATATCCAATCCAAACCCCATCCACACCGCCATCCAGCGCCAACCACCAACCTAACCACCTCACTCAACCTCAACCCACACCACTAACCCACCACCGCAGAGCCCCCACCGGCACGCAACTCCCCTCCCACAAACGCCCACCACAGCCCACACCATCCGCACAACGCTCTCGCTCCAATCCCAGCTCTCCACCCCACCAGCACGCGTCACGAAACGCCGCGCCGCGCCCCGCCGCGCCAACCCGCCCGCACCCGCTGCCCACAGCGCCTTCACGTGGCCGGCGACGTACACAGCGCGGTTCCAGCGGCGCGCGGCGCCGGCGTCGGCCTCCGCGCTGGTGGACAGCGCGGCGCTGCCGCGGTACGTGGTGCGCGCGACGCGCGGGGCGGCGGTGGCGGCGGCGGCGGCGTTTGCGGGGGCCGCGGTGCGCGGCGTGCTCGTCGGGGTGGAGGAGCGGCCGCGGGGGGGCGCGGATGCGCGCTGGGGGTGGTTCGTGCCGCCGGGGTTGGGCGGCGCGGTGCACGGGCGGGAGGCTGGCCGGGCGATGGAGCGCGTGGAGGGGAGTGAGAGTGCGGAGAGTGGGAGTGACGCTGAGGAGGAAGGTGATGATGACTTTGAGGAGGCGGAGGAGGAGGACGATGCCCTGGAGCGGGATGACTATAATGCTGAGATGTATTTTGATAATGGGGAAGATGAGGACTTGGAAGGCGGAGAAGAGGGTGGTGGGTTCGATTATGATTGAGTTGGAGACTGGTGTTGGCATTGGAGAGTATCTTAGAAGTTATATACCCAATCTTCAATATCATACCTGAAGGATGATAGACGGAGTGCGGACAGTGAGGCACAGTATCTCTGAGGTCACAACTTGCAATCACTAGCCAATTGCGGAACAATTACATCGCATTTGAGATGATCCTATATGAAGAAATCTAGCAGCCAACGTCGCAGCACTTTTGTCTAACGTGTGTTCTCTCAACACTGTGGTCATCAATCCATCAAATGAACCACGCAGTAACACAGATAGCGAACGCAACAGAACTCTTCAAATTCGCGCGACGCAGCACTGTCCACACGCACAATCCCTCCAATCCACAAATCTTCCATCCACCTATCAGTCCAGACCGAAACAACGAGCCGACGCTTCCAGGGGTATCTGCCGTCCAGGCTGGTACAATCAATAGGAGACTGCTAGATATAGTCGACAAAAGAGAAAGAAAAAGCGCCCTTCTTTCGGCTCTGGAAGCAAAACCGCTGTTTAGTGTGTCCTAAGGATGAAAATAACCCATCAATGTGCCTCGTCTTGCAACGAGTAAAGTACGGAGAAGGAGTGCATTGAGCCGCGTCAAAGGAACAATCGCTTTTAGAAATGTGCTTTTCAACGTTGACAAGGAAAGACAAGACATTGCTTCTCAGTCTAGATACTGTGCAAAGCAAAAGTGATACTGAGCAAAGCCGATGCAGTAAGCATCGCCTGGCGAGTGGTGGCCGTCAGTCATTAGTCATTAGTGGTTGTCGGTGGTGCAACGTGTAGATTGAAAGAATGAGGCCAGAGTATAATATACAGAGGCAACGATAGTGTTAGGATCAGTTGAAGCTGAGGATGGGGTTAGTGGTCACTGATGAAGCAGAGCAACGAGAAGATGCCATACGTTTGGAGGCTTTGTGTAGCCGGCAGCTACTGTGGAATAGCTTTGCTTCTGCTCTTACGCTTTCTCAACGGTGACATTAAATCCTCGGCGGTCTTGCCCGTCTTGAGAGGAGTCGCGATGAGAGACATGTCTTGAGGCAGTTTGGATACCAATCGAAAGCGATCTTGGTGGTTCTTGAACGCACCAACAGTGCTAGCATGGCGGTCGAGGTGCTCAAGGAGGAGTTGCGACGCGCTTCGATCGCGAAGGTTGACAGTAGAAGTCGCTTCCTGCGCATCGGTGGTTTCGGTTTCCTCCAAGTCAAGGCCGTCTTCCTCATTGTCACTCGGCAGATGAGTCATGTCGATGAAGGCATGAATATCCATATCTTCATCTTCGTCATCTTCTTCCGTGGAGTAGACGCCTTCCGTTTCTGCGAGAGGACTACCGTCGGCACCAAGAGCAATCGATGGGTAGAATGAATCCGGTAGCCCAATTTGACCACCGAAAAGATCTGCTTGACTCCAGACCCAGCTGCCGTCTTGCTCCAAGCGTTGTCCGGGATGACCACCAAAAAGGCCGCTCATCATAACGTCTGCACTTGCAGCAGGGAAAAGAGATGGCATATCACTGAAGAAATCCATACCTTGGAAGGACATATTCGGGCTGGTGCTGCTAGAACTAACACCGTTTCCAAGGCCGTTGAAGCTGCTACGTGGGAATTCAATGAGAATAGAGTTTGTCCGGTGGTCATATGTGGCATAAGGTTTGGTGTTGTCAGTGGTAAAGGTGCCCATTACCGGTCCCTTCCGACGTTTGTTACGTGGGAATGCCTTGGATGGACTGGTGGCAATGACTTTAGATGGAGGGGACCGGCGATGAAGATGGGTCCTGGGTTTGCTGATGGTAGCTGGAGGTGGAATATCATCATCCGTGGTGTCACCATCAGCTTGATTGAGAATTACATTAGCAGTGCACGCCATTTTTTTCAACACGGTAAACTTACATTCATAACCCTCCATGGTCTCATCGGATTCATCGGAACCTTCACCTTCCGAGCCACTCCTTGGACGGTCATGCCATGCCATGGCATTGTCAAGGGATTCTCCGAAGTCCCAGTAGGAGCTGCCACTATCGCTGGCTTCATAGTTGCCAAGCTCGGCATCACGATGAGCCTCTTCAATTTGCTGAAGAAGGGTTGGATCGAGTTGCTCCTGAGGAACGATGGAATCATCAACCTGTGAGAGCAGGTCAGGGAATCCTTCGAATTCTTCGGATGAGGTGGAGCTGCTTGAGCTGCTGTGCATGTGCACCTTTGGGTGGTCGTCGAAATGTACGCGTCGTTCAGACACATCCGACTTCTTCCTCTCAAGAGATATGGTTGGTCGAGGGCCAGACTTTGCTCGATGCCAGCCAGCAATTTCTTCGAAGTCGCCAGCGTCATGGAACTCGATATACATGCCATCATCAGGTAGTACGTCGTCGTTTTCATCAAAGTCAATTTCGAAACTTTGAGGCGAGTCTCCACCATCTTGAGAGTCTTCAACGGATTGGTCATCAGAAGAATCTTCGACAGCGGCGAGCATTGCCTGAGCTTCCAACTCGTCCGAGGTATCATCATTCGAATCAATCGCCTCGTCAAGAACAGCATAAACGTCATCATCTTCATCGTCGTCGGAAGCGATTACAGCATCGTTTTCATTTTTATCAGATATGCAGGCCTTAAGCTCAGCTCGAATAGCCTGGTACATAAGCCGGCCGTTGTTTTCACTGAGACGACGGTCTGTCTTCTTACGTGGAAAGTCATGGTTGGTGTTTGAATCTTCGTCGGTGGTAAGTACCGAGACATTACTGAATGTTCGTTTCTTATTGCGAGTGGTGATGGTGGTGTTGGTGTCAATCAAAAGCCCCGCCTGGCGGTCGTCAGCTTCCTGTTCGGAGGATTGTGTGCTGGCGCTATCAGCGCGAAGTTCTTGGTCGTTGTCATCCATTCCGTCAGACGGGGCAAATGCTTCTGGGTCGTCGTCGTGTTCATCATGGTCGTCTTTCTCGTCACCATCCTCGGCGTCATCGTTGCCGTCTTCGCCAGTGAGGCTATCGTCAGCAATTCCGACACCATTGGTATGCTTCTTATAGCCATTCTTCTGTTTTCCATTGGCAAGGCTTGCTCTATTGTTCTTGGAACTTTGTTCCCTCTGAGAGCGTCTGGTATGGCGAATGTCTCCGTCGTGGCCATTTCCAGAATTGTCAGGAGACACTTGTTTCGGTGCCAGTCCTGCGGTAGTTCTCCTCGATGGAGCCATTTTGTTTGTATGAATATCTACTCTTGGAAAGTATTCTGTGTCGTGGATGAATTGAGGGGAGCAGGATGGTTGAGGCGGTGTAAGAAGTTCGGATGGGGGATCTTTGTGAGTGCGGAAGGTTGTTATGATACCAAATCGCCAGGAGAACCGCCTTCCGACGGAAGAGTGATTTTAAGGTTTGTTCTGGGACTCAACCGACCAAAGTCTGAGGCCGAGTCGAAGATTCGTCGTGGGTCTGCAGAAAGCCAGACAAAAGAAACAGCGCAGCGAGAGATCAATTGCCGCAGTACGTGATGGAGGCCGAACTTTGAAATAAAGCCGGACAAAAATTGACTGGAAAGCAGAAGCTGCCTCGAGCCGAAGGATGGCAAAATTGATCTTCGTAGAGTCTTGAAATTCTCGATGAGCCAGGCCGCTGGAGGGCACACAGAGTAGCGTGCACCCTCCAGACGGGAATTTAGAGCTCAGCGATAGCCTGCGGCATGTTTCTCGACGAAGAAGGATGTGAGTGGGCTTAGAATGGCTTATTGAGTAGAATATTCAGGGTGACTTCGTCGTCTGTTTGTGGTGTTGGTAGTGAAGCAGAAAAGGAAAAAGAGGAGAGCGAAAAAAGCGGCTTGGATGGATAATATTTTGTCACAACTCGCACACTGACGGTGGCAGCCAGTCATGTCAGACCAGCCAAGCCCGCTGCAGGTGGGGGCAATCCAGGATACGACGGATGCCAACATGAACGTCAACTTGGATATGAAAGGCTGCAGCTCTTGCGCGCTAATCTATTTCGTGCCGCGGCGAGGCGGTCAAAAGTTGCGATCCGGCCATTAGGGATTCATATCCATTCGACTCATTCAGATGTCGTCTGTGATTCATGGCAGTGCCGTCTGCTGAGATTCGAGCATACCCTCACAGCAACCTCCATTCGCCTCTCTATCCTTCTCATGATGATTTTCGTCGTGTTCTGTGTGTGCTGCACCGCTTACACGAGAGAGAATCCTTTCCTTCATACAGCGCTAAAAGCCGAAGACCTACGAGGAGTAGGAGCGTGAGCCCAACCCGATTCGTGCGTGTGTGCAGGATGCATCCCGGCCTTAAATTATTCTGGAGCTCTCCAGTCATAAAATGCTGTGACGCTTCTGCTGGTACCCGTCTATTCCATGGATCCCTCTAACTGATCGGCCAGGCAATGCAATGCAACTTCGTACACTTTTCAAAAACGAGTCACATCTTCTTCTCTTCTACTTTTCTCTTCTACTTTTCTCTTCTACTTTTCTCTTCTACTCAACCATATATACTCAGAGCTCGTGCAATGTCCACGTCTACCATGTTAAGGCCCACGGGCGTCATGTAAGTCAAGCCCACCGCAGCCATCATATCGCTTCAGCCTGGCTCCGAAACTTGCGGTGTGCGCTTGGAACCCACCAATGCCAGCCCACAAAACCCCATCAGCCTGGCAGAGGAGCGCAACAACCAGGGGCATCATTCATTCTGCCTCCATCTCCCTCCGTGCTATGCATTGTTGCGTACTTATTTGCATTTTCAGCCGCTGCGCCTTGCCCGCGATTTCAACTCATCGACTGATTTTCTGTTGGACCGTGGTCTGAAATTTCTTTTGGCGTGAGCGCCGGCTGCGGTGCCTCACGGGATTCCGCTCTCCATTGGTGACGGCGAGTGGAGAAGAGTGGATATTGGTTGCGTTCGTTCCTCCCCCTCCCCTGCTGCGCCGCGTGGAAAATTTTGGCAATCGGGAAAATGCGCACGAGATGGGGTCCAGTGTCGTCTTACCACTTTGTGTTTCTCGAGTTTAAGGCCTACTGTAATGTGAGCTTAGAATATGTCCATAGATTATCCGGCCATTGGCATGAGGTGACACGATGCCTCCCAAGATAAGCAGTGAGCTGATCGTCGAATACCTGATCATCCATTTTCTTCACCATTGACGGACTAAAATTCTGAAAATGCTAGTGGCATCGGCACGTGATGATCGCCATGGTGATGGTGTTGCGGACATAAAGTAAGGTAGCTAGAAAATTGAAACACGGGATTTATGCAGTCTTGGGACGTGAGACAAGCATAGCTCTGGACTTTCAGTAGATGGATGCAGAACGATATGGCCAAAGGTTTAATAGAGTTTGGTTATTTCAAGGTGGACTATCTACTTGTAAACTCCGTTGAAGCCGTACAATTATAAAAGTACAGTATATACGGTATCTATTGCCGGACTACACTCCAGCCGGGTATCAAATGCCATACGTTCAACCAAGCTCCTTCAATATGTGTAAGATTTCGAACTCAAAGCAGTCTTCACCCGCTGCATCTCTGCTTCAATCGTATGCGGCTCGCCGTCGGTCAGCATCTTCAACATCTGCACGCTCCACGCCCTCAAGTCCACACCATCCTCATCTTCTTTCAGCCTACCATCAGCCTTAAATTGCTCAATGCCCATCATGATGATCCTTAAAGACCCAAGTGTGGCCTTGAGCCGCCCGCGAAACTCCCACGCGCCCGTCGGCAAGCCGGTGAGCACGACTCGATTACCGGGGTCCACCACCTCGCTCGCACGCCGCGTCCTGACCTTCGGCACCCTCGCAACACCACCCGTCGGCACCCGCAGCCTGGTCGCGCGGGAGACATCCTCGGTCCAAACATCCCACAGGCGCTTGGCCGCGCGCGGGCCGCACGCCTCGACCACGCCCTCAAGCACAACGTCGAACCACGCGTGCTCGAGCGCAAATGGCTGGGAGCCACGGGGCGGCGCCAGCGGCGCCGCGAATGCAGCCCAGTGTGCGTCCAGCGACGCCAGCAAGCCGAGCAGGCCGTGGAGTCTCAAGCGCGCGGTGCCCGCCGCGCCCGCCGGGCTGCCGAACCGCCCCAGCGCCAGGTCCTGCAGCAGGGCGGTGGCGGAGGCCAGAGACGCGGCGACGTCGGCGGCGGGGCCGCCGCGGGCCTCGCGCACGTCGCGCTGCAGCAGCAGCATGTGCTTGGCCAGCAGCGGGAGGGCGCGCGGCGGCCAGGGCGCGTGGGTGTCGCGCAGCGCGCGCAGGATCGTCGCCGCTGAGTCCCACTGCCGCCGCGCCAGCTCGCTCTCTAGGAGGGCGGCGAGCACGGCGGGCGGGATGGCCGGCGTCGCGCCCCGCGTCGCCGCGTGCGCGCTCGCCGTCAGCACGTGCTGCACTAGTTGGCGGCGGCCGCTGGCCACGCCGTACCGGATTAGGGCGGCTGCGATGGTCGGATCGCGGTATTGGTCTGAGGGTATCACAGGCCCGTCGATGTCCTTCGCATAGATGAGGTGGTCGCCCAGCGCGAACAGTTTGGCTTCTGCCATGAGTTCCAGTAGTGGGCCGAGAACCGTAAATGGGATCTGAGGGAATAGTGCTGGGTATATCTCCTCCGCTGGAGTTGAGCTGAAGAAGTGACCGCGGCGCTCTAACTGATTACGAATGGTCGGATTTCGTAAGTCCTGGAAAAATGTTTCTAAGGACCGTCGTTTGTTGAGATCCGTGAAGAACTGTACTGCAGAAAAGGCGTCGAGAGCTCCACCGACATCTTTTCGATCAATGAAAGACTTCAGGACGCGATGCAAGAGACCAAGACTTGCAGCTGAAGAATCAAAAATGTAGTCCGGCACCGATGGACTGGTATGAGTGCTCGGTATTCGGTTATTCACTGACTCAAATTCCTTGCCATAAGGCTGAATCAAGCCTAGAATCTTCAACATCAGTTGAGGGTCGTTTTCAAGCACAACGCCTCCAGACTCCTGAAGCCGAATAAGGACGTTCTCCCAGGTGGTGAAGCCAAGGCCCATTTTGTGCCTATCGAGAAGAAGCTTGAGATGTTCAAGATGATGGAGGACTTCGCCAGGATATGTACCGCGGTCGCCGACTCCAACGTGAATCGTATTAACCAATCCATCAACATAAGCAGCAATCAGCTCAACGCTAACGGTACGCTCCACTACCCGTCGAGCTTCCGGAGAAGCGGCTGATTGGTTACGATCTGCTTCGTATTTCACCTGGATCCAGTCACTGAGTGTTGCAGGTTTCGTGCTGAGGTTGGAGAACTCGAACACATCCTTCCAAGATATTAAAGACCATGATAGATCTCCCTTGTACTCTTGCATCTTTTCGAGAATTTTCGCCCCATCGAGAGCCCATCCACCATGAAGACATGACCAAAGTACGAGTTCCAGCCAAACTTCATGTCCAAGTTGTCCCACAAAGACTTTATGTCGACTTCCAGGCACCTCATAATTTTTGGCGGCGAGTGGATTGACTTTATTGGCAGCAGCCACAGCGGAAGTGATGTGAGCGTTCCAGGCAGCGTCCGACAAGGCGGTCAGAATTCGTGATGACAAGATGTGAAGTGTTGGAGGTTGCTGAAGAGCAGCTGGTCCACTTGATACAGGCGCATTGTAGGTCGACTCCGGAATGATGCTGTGATGATGAAGCATTGCAAGAAGCTCAAGGACATGCTTCATGATCTTCTTCGAGTCTTCGCTGGATTGGGCCGAAGCGAAAAGAATCATGTTGCCAAGACTACGCCATATTTGCCCAAATCTCTTATGTTGCAGTCCCCATTCCATCCATCTTGTATCTTCATCCTCACCAGTCATGAAGTCTAGATAGTTTTCACCAATGTTTGACGACGTGATGTTATCGAGTTCAATTGGTGCATCTGTGATAGAGTCAAGTACTTCCTTTGGCCAATTGATACCAGAGGCTGTTTGAACGCGGTCTAATGACTTCCCACGCGGTACCCATTCCCGCGCAACAATCTTGACAATATGCGCGACTACATCCCATCGCTCTTGCACAACACCCATATGCCATAGCAAGTCTAGTTCGGCATAATCTCGAGCTTTTGAAAGGAGATATCCGAAAACATTGGCGGTCGTAGATACAGGTAGGGTGGAACCGAGGCTATCTTGCTGTCGTAAATCTTCCGGGAGGAAGCCCTCGAGGCATTTAATCCATAGGTCCACATCGGGGCTAGAAGGATGTTGGATGTTATGATACGCGAATTCCAACTCTGGTGGGTACCAAGGTTTCGGTTTAATGTCTATGAAATGCTTCTCTTGTGCATTTGTCCAAAAATGTCTTTTGTTTGCTGTAAGTCGTTGACAGAATAGCTGAGCGACATAGATTGCTGGCCTGGGCCGTACATAACGGCATGAAACAGATTGTCTGAGAGACGCAAGCATATATACATCGTTGCAAGAGAAGATTATGAGCGGAAAGCAGAATTCGTCAAAGAAAGATGATGTTTGCAGGAATTTTTTAGGTGGAAGTCAATGACGACTTGGCGCGTGCTTGCCTGTTTGTGTTTGTGGTTGCAGCAGTGAGGCAACAACTTCAAAAAGCGGAGAGCTGCAGCTCAATTTATTTTGAATGCGCTCTTCCCTCTTCCCCAAACACCTTTCAATCTGACGAT
>Ga0335072_10001625_pt1 | contig 36233 bp, 34 predicted proteins | sample Lox_Sample_21_FD_206725 | JGI IMG/M metagenome (GOLD analysis project Ga0335072, IMG submission 206725) | Soil microbial communities from Loxahatchee National Wildlife Refuge, Florida, United States - Lox_Sample_2.1 | ecosystem: Environmental > Terrestrial > Soil > Wetlands | place: USA... | reverse complement strand
CGGCGTCGAACTGAAAGTAATCTTCTGGCACGTATGGAATGCCAGGAGGTCCGCTTCCCATTGTATCGGCCGGCGGAATTTCGGACCGCATGTCAGTAATGGCACGAGCGGATGGCTTTGGCTTTTCTAGATCATATATGCCGTACACATTGTATAAGAAGCCAGGCGAGAGTTTACATCCGGAAGGATGCGTTACTCGCGCTCCAGACAAGACGATAGTTCTTGGCTGTGTATTGGTTATACGAATCCGAGCTATAATGAACTCGGATGACCATGAAAAATCGGCTTCGACAATCGGCGCGTCTCTTTGGACTTCTCGGCGATATGATAACCACGCAGCTACGCCAGCAAAGCCAGCAAACACGGCTGTTAATGCCGTTGATGCAGCCGTAATCCAGTCGCTCAAGTGTGGCAAAGCCATTGCCTTTCCGCAGTTCAGGTCCGCCGCGCTTAGCTTCGTTTCGCGTTGCATATGCGATTTCATTCCGCAGTTCTACCCCAGAGCTGGCCGTTCGCTTGATCTGCTAATCAGCCGTCACCTGATCCGGCAGCACGATCTCAATCCGCCAGCCACCAGGCGCCGTGAACCGATGCGGCCGGCGATCGGCGGGACCGGCCAACATCACGGCGCGGTCTGGCCGCTCGCCGCACTCCCTGCACCGCAGCGCCCGCAGCAGGGCGCCAAGCGTCGCCTGCGGCCGCTGGCCGGCCAGGAGCCGGAAGGGCAGGTTCACCGTCCGGCCGCAGCATTCCAGGCAAAGCCACCAGTCCGTCAGGTCACCGAACCGGACATTAAGCAGGAAGGCGGGCGCGACCGGCATGCGGCCAGCCTATGCCGATGCATGGAACAAGACAAGAACGCAGACCTAGATGGCGGCATTATCCGCAGTCGGGCGGAAGCACTCGGCCTTGCCAGATCGCCGCTCCGGCTGCTACCGGCCGCTCTATTGGCGCCTTGTCCGCGTAGTGTCCCGCGTCATCCACGCATATCTGGCGCGATCGATGGGGCTGCCTTGTGGGTAACGGGCGAAGCTCCGGTATATCCTATTGATATTGCTCACACAGCGGAGGACGCCCGGACCTCCAGCAATTGCGTGCCACGTCCCCTGGTCTGCGCGTCGGAGGCTGCTGTCCGCTTTCGCGCCGCCTTTGCTGAGGCTGCGTCGGAACGTCGCCGCAACAGGCTTGACAATTATGCGCCTGACAAGCACCCAGCAGGAACTTCCTGGCCTGCGCAACAAGTGTGCTCCATCTCGAAGCTCTGTCTCTTCGCGGCGCTGCACGGGTCTAGGCATACACTGCGGGAGAGCGTAGCAGCGCTTGACTCAGCGCAAGGAGATCCGGACGATTCATCGGGATGCCCATAAACGCGAGCGGCCACCGGGATGTTGGTTATAATACTGCAGCGCCTGCGGCACGAACATCAGGCGCACCGATAGACGGACCAATCGGAGGACCATCAGGCGGTCGCGTCGTGGCGTGGGCATGGACTTTCCGCTGCGGCACCGGCCATACGCCAGCCCCGGCAGCAGCAATGGCAGCAGCAGCCGCGACAGTCGTGACAACGCCCGATGCCGGCCGCGCAGCCGACGCGGCGTTCACCCGCAGCATCAGCAACGCCACCGCATCGGCCGCTGGCCGGGCGGCGCTCTCGCCGATCATCCCCGGCACGATCGCCGGGTTCTCCCACTATTGCAGCCCCGCTGCCGGCTGACCTGCGCGGAACCCGCTCAGGCTGCCGCCATACGCCATGCTGGAACGCCTGCTTGACCATCCGCTCCGGCCGCCGCGCGAACGCCTCTGTCCCGGCCCGATCTGGAGCGGGGGAGCAGGCGTCGGCCGGAGCTGCGAGCGGATTGTTCTGCATGATGGGACCTCGGCGATGGTTGCCTTTCGTTGCCGGTTGCACAAAGCGGTGGGGATATACGACAGGGTGGACGGCATGTCAATACAGATAACAATTCCTGTCAGATAATCAGCACCTGGCGGCGGCCTGGCCCCGCCTGCGCCGGTCGCCTTCGACAATCGCCGCGCGTGCCCCAGCGGCCGCCGTATCGTGGCGCAGGCGAGCGCCGCCGCGCCTTATCCCATGATCCAGGGAGCTTGCCGCCGCGCCTTTCCTACGATCCGGCAACCTCGCCGGCCTCCAGGCCAATGCCGAGATAACGGCTGGTAACCTCCGGGTCGGCCAGCAACGCGTCGCGCGTGCCCTCGAACACGACATGCCCGTTGTTCAGCACATACACCCGCCGCGCCAGCTCCAGCGCCGCCCGCACGTCCTGCTCCACGATAACGATCGTCGCGCCTGCATCCGCCAGCCGGCCGCACAGCTCCACCAGTTCCTCGACGATCACCGGCGCCAGGCCCTCGAACGGCTCGTCCAGCAGGATCAGCCGCGGCGAACGGATCAGCGCCCGCGCGATCGCCAGCATCTGCTGCTCGCCACCCGAGAGCGTGCCGCCCATCGCACGCCGCCGCTCCAGCAGATGCGGAAAGATCGCGAAGATCTCGTCGATCGGCTTTGCCGCCGGCGCGTTCAGCGACGCCAGGCGCAGGTTCTCCTCGACCGTCAGCGTGGTGAAGATGCGCCGCTCCTCGGGCACCAGTTGCAGGCCGCGGCGCGCGATCACATGGCTCGCCAGCCCGTGGATCGGCGCGCCGGCAAAGCGGATCGACCCCGAACGCGGGGCGAGCATCCCGGCAATCGTCTTCAGCGTGGTCGTCTTGCCGGCGCCGTTGCGCCCGAGCAATGCCACGACCTCATGCTCCTCGACGCGCAGGCTGATGTCGAACAGCACGTGCGAATCGCCGTAGAAGCTGTTGATCGCCTCGGCCTCAAGCATGGGCATGCGCTTTGACGCCTCCGAGATAGGCGCGGCGCACGGCGGCGTCGCGGCGGACTTCCGCCGGCGTGCCCTCGGCGAGCGGGCGGCCCTGGTGCATCACCATGATGCGTGCCGCCAACGCGAACACCGCATCCATGTCATGCTCCACCAGCACGATCGTGCGGCCCTCGGCGAGACGCCGGATCAGGCGGATGACATCCTGCCGCTCGCCCGGCGACAGGCCGGCCAGCGGTTCGTCGAGCAACAGCACCGACGGCAGCGTCGCCAACGCAAGCCCTAGCTCGATGCGGCGCTTTTCGCCATACGGCAACGTCGCCACCGGCAAATCGGCACATGCCGCAAGCCCCAGTTCGTCGATCAGGCCGGCGATCGACTCTTCGACCGCGGGAATGCTGTCGGCGGAGCGGAACACGTCGAAGCGCAGCGTGCCGCGATGCCGCCCGAGCGCGGCAATGCGCAGGTTCTGCCGGCCGGTGAGGTCGTTGAACAACTGGTTGATCTGGTAGCTCTTGGCGATTCCGGCACGGTTCACCGCGGTGACGCTGTGGCCGGTGATATCGTGCCCGCGCAGCAGGATCTGGCCGCCGGATGGCGCCATCTCGCCGGAAAGCAGGCGCAGGAACGTGGTCTTGCCGGCGCCGTTAGGGCCGATAACGGCGTGGATTTCGCCCGCCGGCACCGTCAGCGATACGCCGGAGACCGCACGGATGCCGCCGAAATGCTTGTTGATCGCGCGCGCCTCCAATGCCGGCGTTGCCGCGGCGCCGGCGTTGGCCGGTGGCGCCGGATGCGCCGAGCCGGGATGCGGCCGGATCGCCGCCCGTACGCGCGGTTCTGGCTGAGGCGCGGGGGCGGGTGCAGGCACCGCCGGACGCGACCGCCACCACGCGGCGAGCGTGCCGTACAGCCCTTTGCGCAGCAGCGTCACCAGCACGACGAATATCGCGCCGAGGATGAACATCCACAGCGATCCGACGCCGGGAATCTGCTGCAATTCGTCGCGCAGGAACAGCCACACCGCGGCGCCGACGGTGGGACCGAGCAAGGTGCCGACACCGCCGATCACGGTCTGGAACACGAGCTGGCCCGACGTGTCGACGGAAAACGCACCGGGCGGCATGTAGCTTTGAAAAATGCCAAGCAACACACCGGCGAGGCCAGCATAACCGGCGGCCAGCACGAACACCGAGAGCTTGTAGCCGGAAACCGAATGGCCCAGCGCGGCGGTGCGGTCGGCGTTCTGGCGAATGCCGGTCAGCACCGCGCCGACCGGCGAGCGCACGATAAAGCGCGCCAGCATGTAACCAAAAAAGAACAGCGTCGCGATCAGCACGTAGATCCGCCAGCCTTCGTCGAACGAGAGCCGCAGCGGCCCGATATCGATGCCGGGGGGCGGTATGCCGGGAAGGCCGTTCTCGCCGCCGGTCCAGTGCGCCAGCGGTGAATTCTCCACGAAGTACGACAATTGCGCGAAGGCGAGCGTGATCATTGCAAAGTAGAGACCGACGCGCCGCAATGCGAGATAGCCGACGACGACGCTGAACAGCATCGCCGCCGCGACCCCGGCGAGCATCCCCAGCCAGACATTGGCGATGATGTGGCTGGTCAGCAGGTACGCGGTCACGAAACCGCCGGTGCCGAAGAACGCCGCCTGGCCGAACGACAGCAGCCCGCTGTAGCCGAACAGCAGGTCGAAGCCGATGCCGAACAGGCCCCATACCAGGATCCGGCTCAGCAGATCGACCGAGGACAATGCCGTGACGAAGCCGAACGGCAGCACCACCAGCAGCAGCGCGACGAAGATCTCAGGCAGCCAGCGGCTGCCGCGCCGGGAGACGAGGCTCGCGCTCATATCCGCCCCACGGCTCCGAACAGGCCGCGCGGGCGCAGCACCAGGACCAGCGTCATGGCAAGGTAGATCGACACCTGGGAATAATCCGGGTTGAAGGCGGTGGTGAGGCTCAGCAGCTCGCCGACCAGGATGCCGCCGACGATGGCGCCGCCGAACGATCCCAGGCCGCCGATCACCACGACGACGAATGCCTGGATCAGGAACGGCGTGCCCATGTCAGGGATCACCGCCGAGAGCGGCGCGAAGATCACGCCGGCGATGCCCGCGGCCATCGCGCCGACCGCGAATACCAGCAGAAACATCTTGCGCACGTCGATGCCGAGCAAGCCGACCATCAGCCGGTCCTCGATGCCGGCCCGCACCATCAGCCCCACCGAGGTGTGATAGAGCAGCAGATAGAGTGCGAGCAGAAAGGCGGCGGCGATGCCGATGACTTCGACGCGATACAGCGGGTAATAGAACAGACCGCCGAAGTTGACGATGCCGTCGCCCCAGTTAGGCTGGGAAACCCGCTGGCTGTCGCTGCCGAAGAAGTAGCGGATGCCCTCGATCAGCATGACCGAGAGGCCGAACGTCACCAGTAGCTGATCCTCGGGCGGGCGTGCGTAGAAGAAGCGCAGCAGCCCGCGTTCCAGCACGACCGAGACGATCAGCAGGACCGCGGCGCCGGCCGCCAGCGCCGCGATATACGAATGCGACCAGGTCAACACGACGAAGGCCGCATAGGCCCCGAGCATGAACATCGCACCGTGAGCGAAGTTGACGAACCCCAGCGTACCAAAAATGATCGTCAACCCACTGCTCATCAGCGCCAGCAGGGTGCCGAACGCAAACCCGCTGAACGCCTGTGACAGAAGAAGCGCCATAGGCGGCATCAGCGTGGTCTCCGGCCGGCCCGTTGTGGACGAAACAGCACCCGCCGGTCAGGCCGCGGTTGTCGTGGGCATGTGGCAGCCGGTGTCCTTGAGCGGTTCCATCAGCTCCTCGCCCGACACGACTTCGATGAGCTTGTAGTTATCCGCCTCGCCCTTGATTTCCGTCTTGGTTTTGCCCTGCACGACTGGCACCGGGCTGACGCCCTGATGGTCTTCGGCGCGGAACCACACCTTGCCGGCGATCGTATCGACCTTGTAGCCGGATTCGAGCGCCTTGATGACCTCGGGCGGATAGAACGTGCCGGCGCGTTCCACCGCATCGGCCCACATGATCATGCTGTTATAGCACTGCGCGGCGCAGAAGCGCGGGACATAGTTGAACTTCTTGTGGAAGTCCGCGACGAACGATTTCGCCAGCGGAAACTTCTCCTGCATGCCCCAGTACCACGGCATGGTGCCGTACATGCCGCCCAGCACCTCGGGCCCCATCGACTTGTAGATGAACGGGCTCAGCAGCGGGATGACATACTTCATCTTCTTCATGATGCCGAACTGCACGGCCTGCTTCGTCGAGGTGACTTCATCGGCCCCGACGGTTTCGTTGAACATCACGTCGGCGCCGCTGTTGGCGATGTTCAGCAGGTAGCTGGTGAAATCGGTGCTGCCGAGCGGCGCCAGTTGCTCGGTGGCCGACGTCCAGCCGTACTTGGCGAAGGCGTGGGTCAACGAGGTGTACAGGCTGGTGCCGAAGGTATAATCCGGCACCAGATAGGCCGCCTTGAGGTTGTGGCCGAGCGCCTTGGCGAGCACCGGCGCCAGCGCCTGGCAGAACATGTAGTTGTCGGGCATCAGCCGGAAGCCGAAGCGCTGGCAGTTCTTGCCGGTGGTGGCGTTGGAGGCGGTGACGTCCCCCATGTAGATCACCTTCTTGCGCTGCCCCAGCTCCTCCAGGGCGACCGCGATCGCACTGCTGATGGCGCCGGTCATGACCATCGCATTGTTGGTGTCGATGAACCGGGTGGCGGCCTGCACCGCGGGATTCGAGTGGGTCTGGCTGTCGGCGATGCCGGATTCGAGTTTCTTGCCCAGCACGCCGCCGCCCTTTTTCAGCGACGGCACCGCCGCGGTCACGTCGCTGCCCTTGTTCAGATGCTCGATGGCAAGCTCGAAACCCTTTTTCTCGTCCTGCCCTAACGATGCATAGGCGCCGGTCAGCGGAAACAGACCGGCGGCAAAGACGGCCTTGCCTTGCACACCGGCGGGGAACGTGCCCATGGTTGGATACGACTTGGCCCAGACATGCGGCGCCGCCAATGGCGCTAACAGTCCGGCTGCGCCGACACCGATACCCGTTGTTAGAACGCCGCGCCGCGTGAAGCCGCGGGTCGCCCCGCTGGTACCGGTCCTGTTCATGATTGCACTCCCTGTTCAATCTTATTCGCAGAAGGCTGCCTTTTTCGGCACGTCCCTGCATTCCGGTGCCTGGCGGGGCGCCGGTTGCAGGTGAAAGCATTCTGTTCGTCACGTCCGCGTACGAGGCGGCGTTACTAAAGAGGTATAGACCGCGGAATTTGAACCGACATTGCGAACTCCCGTCCGCAAGATCAATAATTGGTAAATCGTTTCCTGTTCTGATCCAAAGAGTGAGCGCCAGGGTGCCGGGGCCGGCATGCACGGCGCCATGGGCCGCGCGAAGATGTGTGGCGCGGTGCCACCGGCGGGATTTATGAATTTACCAAAATCAAGTTTGATAAACCTGCCGGCATTCAAATTGTCAATTTCACATTCTTGTCAGACCGGCGCTACCGGCAGGCGTCGCCCTGGCACGTTACCCGCCGGCGTTCGCCTGCCGCGCTGCCGGCAAGCGTCAGCCTGCCGCTTTGCCCGCTACCGTCAGCCTGCCGCGCTGCAGCCCGCGCGAGTCTCCCGCTACGTCAAAACGCTGCCGGCCGGCACCGGATGCCCACGCAGAAACGCATCCGCCTGCATGGCGCTGCGTCCCGCGAGCTGCACCCGCACCAGCCGCAGCGCCCCCGCCCCGCAGGCGACGGCCAGGCCATCGTCCAGCACCGTCCCGGGCGCACCGGCCCCCGCGACAGGCTCCGCCGCCAGCACTTTCAGAACCTGGCCTTCCAGCATCGTGAACGTGCCCGGCCATGGATCGAACGCACGCACCTGGCGCGCGATGGCGGCGGCGTCCCGTGTCCAGTCGATCCGGCCGTCGCCGCGCGTCAGCTTCGGCGCGTAGGTCGCGGCCGCGACGGGCTGCGGCACCGGCGGCGGATTGCCGGCAAGGGCCTGCACGATCAGCCGCGCGCCAAGCGCCGCCAGCACGTCGTGCAGCGCGCCACAGGCGGTGCCGGGGCCGATCGGCACTGCCTCGCGCAGCAGCATCGGCCCGGTATCGAGGCCGGCATCCATCTGCATGATCGTCACGCCGGTTTCGGCATCGCCGGCCAGGATCGCGGCCTGCATCGGCGCGGCCCCGCGCCAGCGCGGCAGCAGGCTGGCATGAATGTTCAGGCAGCCGCGGCGCGGCGCGTCCAGCATCGCCTGCGGCAGGATCAGCCCGTACGCCGCCACCACGGCCGCATCCAGCTCCAGCGCCGCGAACGCCGCCTGCGCCGCGACATCGCCGCGCAGCCGTGCCGGCGTGCGCACCGGCAGCCCGAGTGCCTCGGCCGCCCGCTGCACGGCGCATCGCTGCACCGCCTGCCCGCGCCCGGACGGACGCGGCGGCTGGCAGTACACCGCGGCGATCGCGTGCCCCGCCGCATGCAGGGCGTGCAACGCGGGCACGGCGAAATCGGGGGAACCCATGAATGCCAGGCGCATCGGCCGCGCCTACTTCGCCTCGTTTTTCTGCCGCTGCTCCTTCGCGAGCCGGCGCATGATGATGTTGCGCTTCAGCGCCGACAGGTGGTCGACGAACAACACGCCGTCCAGATGATCGATCTCGTGCTGGAGGCAGGCCGCGAGCAATCCGCTGGCCTCGATCTCCTGGCGGGCGCCGCTGGGATCGAGGTAGCGCACCTTGACCCGCGCCGGACGGGTGACCTCGGCGTACTGGCCGGGCAGCGACAGGCAGCCTTCCTCGCGCGTCGCCTGCTCGGTACTCTGCGCCACGATTTCCGGGTTGATCAGCGCCAGCGGGGCCGGCTTGTCCTCCGGCATCAGGTCGATGGTGATGACGCGCAGGCCTTGCCCGACCTGCGGCGCGGCGAGGCCAATGCCCGGGGCGCGATACATCGTGTTGAACATCCGCGGCACCAGGTCCCGCACAGCGGCGGCGTCGACCGGCGCCACCGGGCGCGCGCGCGCCTTCAGCACTGGATGCGGCGCGATCAGGATCGGCAGCGTGTCGTAGGTGGCCGGCGGCACAATGGCGGGCGTGGCGTCCATGCCGCGCATGTAGCTTCGCACCTGCCCCAGATCAACGAATCCGGCCCCGGCGGATCAACCCGGCGCGATCGGCTGGCCCCCGCGTGGGTCGCGGGCGATCGTTCGCCCCCTTGCAACCGATGCCCCGGCTGCCAAGATGTTGCGCAGCCGGGATGCCGAAATCGGGTCCCGGCGCTCGCTTCGCTCGACATTGAGGGGGCCGGATGACCACACGCCTGTTCACGTCGCCGCTGTTCCTGGGGTTCGACCATCTCGAGCAAATGCTTGAGCGTGCGTCAAAGACCTCTTCCGATGGCTACCCGCCGTACAACATCGAGCAGGTCAGTCCCACGGGGCTGCGCATCACGCTCGCGGTGGCGGGGTTCACCATGGACGAGCTGCAGATCACGCAGGAGGACAACCAGTTGGTGATCCGCGGCCGGCAGGCGGACGATGCGCAAGGGCGCGTGTTCCTGCACCGCGGTATCGCGGCGCGGCAGTTCCAGCGGGCCTTCGTGCTGGCGGAGGGGATCGAAGTAAAAGGTGCATGGCTCGACAATGGGCTGCTGCATATCGACCTGAGCCGCCCGCAACCGGAACCGCGGGTGAAGACGATCCAGATCGCGCGCGCCGGCGCGGCGGCCGGGGGCAAGAGCAACGGCAGCGTCCGCACGCGGGTGGTGGACAGCGAGGCCGAGCCGGGCTGAGGCAAGGCGGCGCCCGGCTGAGACAAGGCAAAGCGGCGCCGGGTCGTGCCGGAAGGCATGAATGCGGGAGCCGAAGGTTCGGTCCCGCGGATTGAGACGGCAGGGCGCTCCACAGAGGCCCGGTGCCGGAGAGGAGAGCAAGGCCATGAATATCGATTCGACCGACCAGATGAACGAGACCAGCCCCAGCGCCCCCGTCATGGTGGATGTGCGCAAGCTGTCTCAGGAGCAATTCGCGCAGCTCGGCATGGCGAAGCTGGCCTATGTGAAGCCGGTGATCGTGAACGGCAATGCGGGCTTCGCGATCCACGCGGCCGACGGCACGCCGATGGCGCTGGCTCCCGACCGCGACGTGGCGATCGCCGCCATCGTGCAGCACGAGATGCTGCCCGCGCTGGTGCACTGAACCCTGCATGGGCGCCGGCGCCTGCGGGTGGCAAATCCCTCGCTGGTGCGCGGGCACCGGTGATCGCGGACGGCGAACAGTACGATAACGGCCGGCACGCGTTGTAACCGGCGCGTCGCCGGCTGCGCCGGGGATGTCCGGCCGCAGCCGTTACGGTCAGTCAGTGCCGGGAAACAAATCGGCCGGCAACGTCACCAGCGTCCGGGGATGCCCGGCCGCAGCCGCCACAGTCAGACGCTGCCGGAAACCATACCGGCCGGCAACGCCGTCTGGCCGAGCACCCAGCCCTCCCAGCGGCGGATCCAGGGGTCGTCGGGCGCGGTCCCGGGGCGATGGCCCGCCAGCACGTTCAGCACGCACAGCACGCCGACCATGCAATCAAAGCGATCCTCGCCGGCAGCGTCGCTGCCGAAGCCGCCCGCCGCGGCGGACCGCAATGCCGCGTCGGGGGCGGCATCCAGGCGGTGCATCGCCGCCAGCAACGCCGGCGCGGCGCCGGCGCGGTCCGCCTGGCGCCGCTTGCTGCCCTTCAAACGGATACCGAGATGCCGCAGCGCCTCCGCCGGATAGGTCTCGGCCAGCGCCACGCTGCCGGGTGACAGCAGCGACAGGAACGGGCCGGCGAACGGCCACAGGCGCACGTCGTCACCCGCCGCAAGGGCCGGCAGCAGCATGTCCCGCCAGGCGGCGATGGCCGCCTTGCCCGACTGGTTCGCCCCCAGCGTCCAGAACAAGGGCGCGCCCGCCGGCCGTTCCGCGGTGGCCAGGTCGCAGGCGCGCGACAGGCCGGTGGCGCCGCCAAGCCCCAGGGCCGCGGCATGGGCCGCACGCGTCATGCCGGCGATGCCGCGGGCCGGGTAGAACGGCCGTTCCGGCGCCAGCTCGTCCAACGCCGCACAGACGCGGAAGAAGTCGGGCCAGTCGCGGGTAGCCTGGAGGAATTGCAGGAAGCCCGCTTCGGGCCGCCGCATGGCATAGGCGCGTGGCACTCCCACCGGCAGGTCCACGCCGAGGGCGACCGCGCCGCCCCCAGCCTCATCGCGCAGCCGCGCCAGGAACGTGCAGACGTCGCCGACCGGGCGGGGCGACTGCAACCGCCATCCGCCGGGGCACCGATGCGCCACCGCCACCCAGCGCTTGCGTGGATCCGTGCTCCAGTCGGCATGCGCTGCCAGCGCGGCCGGCACCGGCTGATTGCCACCGCCGGTGCCGGTCACGCTGTCGCCGCCGTTGTCCGATTGCGCCATCAGGGTTGCCCAAAGGCGGCACCGGGGGCGCCGGGTCAATGGCCGTTTCGGCACGGGCGGCGTGCAACATGGACTCTCCCGCCGCGTCAGGCATCATGGGCGCATGCTGCGCCTCCGCGTTCCCCATAAGGCCGAAACGCTCGACGGGCTTGACCTCGTCCTGGAGCCGATCGCCGAGCTGCCGCACCACCCCGGCGACGTGCTGATCGACGTGCGCTTCGCCGGCGTGAACCCGTCCGACGTGCGCGCCCTGATGGGCGTGATGCCGCAGGCCGTGTTCCCGCGCACGCCAGGCCGCGAATGGTCCGGCATCGTGCTGGACGGGCCGCCGGACTTGCTCGGCCAGGAGGTATTCGGCGCCGGCGGCGACCTGGGCGTCACCCGCGACGGCTCGCATGGCGCGCGTCTGGTGGTGTCGCGCGACGCCGTATTGCTCAAGCCGCCGGCGCTCTCGCTGGCCGAAGCCGGCGCGCTCGGGGTGCCGTTCGTCACCGCGGCGGAGAGCTACCATCGTGCCGGCACCCCCAGCCGGGCGAGGTCGTGCTGATCATGGCGGTGAACGGCAAGGTCGGGCAGGCGGCGGCGCAGATTGCCGCCTGGCGGGGGGCGCGCGTCATCGGCGTCGGCCGCCGGGCCGAGCCTTTCGCCGGGCCGGATTTTGTGCCGGTGGCGATGATCGACGCCTCCGTTGCGGGTGTGGCCGACGCGGTGCGCGCCGCGACCGGCGGCCACGGTGCCGACATCGTGGTGAACACAGTCGGCAGCCCCTATTTCGCCGCCGCCAACGCCGCCATGGCGCATGAGGGGCGGCAGGTCCTGATGTCGACCCGCGAGCGGCCCGTGCCGTTCGATATTTTCACGTTCTACCGCGGCCGGCACAGTTTCTTCGGCGTCGACACGCTGGCGCTGGATGCCGTCGAATCGGCGGCGCGCCTGCGCGACCTGCTTCCCGGCTTCGCGAGCGGGGCACTGCGGCCGTTTCCGGTGCCGGACGATGGGTGTTTTTCGCTCGGGCAGGCCCGTGAGGCCTATCGCGCCGTGCTTGCCGGCGCACGCGAGAGGGTGGTGTTGCGACCGGGGGATTGACCGGCGCCGGCGATCGATACCCGCCACAACAGCGATCGACCGATAACGTCCACACGATAGTCGGAACAGTCTTGATTGAATTAACGGCCGTGCCGGAACTGGGACAAATCCATCGCGCAATAGCTGAACTACCAGCGTGCAACTGGGAAACATTGTGCGGCCGAATTTCGGGACCCCACGCCCGTATATCCGTCGTCTCGTCTAAAACATTTGAAGCCCGCTCCACCCTGGCCAGGCGCTACAGACCCTTCGCGTTCATCAACGTCCCGTTTGCATTTCAGCGTTGCCTCTTCTCCGCTCCCTTCAACCGCCCATCCGGACGCCCGCGATCCCCTTCACCCCAACCACCGATACCCCTTCGCCGCCCGCACGAACGCCGCCACCGCCGGCGCGAATTGCCGCCCCGGCATGGTGGCCAAGGCGATCCTTCGCTCCACCGGCGGATCGGCCAATGGGCGTTGCACCGTCCCGGGATGTGTGATCGCGTATTCCGGCATGAACGCGAACCCCAGGCCCGCTGCCACCATCGCCTGCACCCAATCCTCGCGCTCCGAACGGAACCGCGCATACAGTTCGACGCCGATGCTGTTGCACGCGGCCATCACTTGCTCGCGCATTTCGCAGGCCAGCCGGTCCACATAGGCCTGCCGGTTCAAATCCCCCAGCGATAGAGCATTCCGCTCCTGCAATACGTGGCCCGGAGGCAGCAGCACCACATAGCGTTCGGTATAAAGCTCCTCCAATCGCCAGCTATCGGCCGCAGGGTCCGCCGGATTGACGATCGCCGCATCCAGCTCGTCGCGTTCCAGCCATTCGCGCAGCTCCGCCGGACGGCCTTCGCGGATCGCCACTTCGATTCCCGGATGGCCATGTTCGAAATCCGCCAGAAAGCGCGACAGCCGCACCGGCCCCAAGGTCGGCATCACGCCGACGCGCACCGGCGGCTGGCGTTGCAGCCGCAGGCTGTCGGCGGCGTTCTGGGCAGCGTCGGCGCAGTTCAGCACCTGCGCCAGCATCGGCTCCATCTGCCGTCCCAACGCCGTCAATTGCAGCCGGTTGGATTCGCGGATGAACAATACGCCGCCCAGCTCCGCCTCAAGCTTTTTCACCGCGGTGGTGAGCGCAGGCTGCGACACATGGCAGTGCTCCGCCGCGCGGGTGAAACTCAGCGCGCGGGCGGCCGCCAGGAAATAACGGATCTGGTGCATTTCCATGCCGAAACCCTCCGTATCGGCAGTCTAACATTATCCCACCTCCGGCGCACGGCAAAGCGCCGCTTATGGGCGCATAAACAGACGGTAGTTCGCCGCCGCCGCCGCCGCTGCTTCACTCCGTCGCGTGTTGGAACAACCGGAGGAGCACATCACATGACTCTCTATATGGTGGAACGCGATCTGCGCGGTATTGCCATGGAGCAATTGGCCGCGGCCCAAGGAGCGGCAATCGCTCAGGCTCAGGCCAGCACCGAACGCGGCACCAGCGTGCACTACGTCCGTTCCCTGTTCACACCGGACGACGGCTGCTGCCGCTGCTTGTTCGAGGCGGACTCGCCCGACGCCGTGCGCGCGGTGAACGACGCGGCGCAATTGCCCTATGCACGCGTGGTGCCGGCGATGGACCTCACGGCGCCGGCCTGACGCGCGTTTTTCCTCTCCCGCGGTGCATCGGACGCGGCTATGGTCGCCGCGTCCGATAAACCACGGAGGAAATGGATGCTGGGGAAACGACTTGTCGGCGGCCTGGTCGGGGCCGCCGCGGCGATCGCGTTAGCGCTGGCCGTTCCAGCCAAGGCTGCCGACGAGAAGCCGATCACCATCGGTTTCGGCATGGCCCTCACCGGCGGCCTGGCGCCGGTCGGCAAATCCGCTTTGCTCGCCATGCAGATCTGGGAGCAGGATGTCAATGCACATGGCGGGATGCTCGGCCGGCCAGTGAAGCTGGTGTATTATGACGACCAGTCCAACCCCGCGAACGTGCCAGGCATCTACACCAAGTTGCTTGATGTCGATCACGTCGACCTGGTGGTCAGCGGCTATGCCACCAACATGGTGGCGCCCGCCATGCCCATCATCATGCAGCACAATCGCACCTTCCTCAGTCTGTTCGGACTCGATGTGAACAGTGAGTTCCACTACCCAAACTACTTCTCGTTCCTGCCGGCGGGTGGACCGCATCCGAAACAAAGCTTCTCGGCCGGTTTTTTCGCCGTCGCAATGGAGCAGAGCCCGAAGCCGAAATCGGTGGCGATCGTCGGGGCCGATGCGGAGTTCGCGCATAACGCCATGGATGGCGCGCGCGCCATCGCCAAGGCGGATGGCCTGAAGATCGTCTACGACCGCACCTATCCGCCCACGACGGCCGATTACACGCCGATCGTCCGCGCCATCCAGGCAACCAACCCGGACCTGGTGTTCGTCTCGTCCTATCCGCCGGACACCGCTGGCATGGTGCGCGCCATGCATGAAGTTGGGCTGAAGGCGAAATTGGTCGGCGGCGGCATGGTCGGGCTGCAGGTGAGCGCGCTCAAGACGCAGCTTGGGCCACTGCTGAACGGCATCGTCGATTATGATTTCTGGCTGCCATGGTCGAAGGAAGCCAGCCCCGAATCGATGGCGTTCCTCAAGGAGTACCAGGGCAAGGCCGGCGCCGCCGGCGTCGATCCGCTGGGCTACTACCTGCCGCCGTTCGCCTACGGCTATTTGCAGGTGCTGCAGCAGGCGGTGGAAGGTACCAAAAGTGTGGACCAGGCGAAACTCGCCGACTACCTCCGCAGCCATACGTTCAAAACCGTGGTTGGCGACGTGAAGTTCGGTCCGGGCGGCGAATGGACCGAACCGCGCGTGCTGGAAGTGCAGTTCCGCAACATCGCCGGCAACGACATCGCGCAGTACAAGGATTCGAAGACCGAAACCATCCTCTGGCCGGCGGCACTGGCAACCGGCAAGGTGGATTACCCGTACACCGAAGTGCAGAAATAACTGCCACGATGCCCCTCCCGCCACCGCGGGAGGGGCACCTGCTCGCATTTCAGCCGCCTGTTTGACGACAGATAATTTTCTGGCGACACCGTCTTCGTGGCAGGCTAATCTCCCAACATCCGGCAGGGGAGAAAGCCATGATCTTCCGCCAGTTGTTCGACGCGACCTCCGGCACCTACACCTATTTGCTCGCCAGCCGCCGCGGCGGCGAGGCGATGATCATCGATCCCGTGCTGGAAAAGGTGGACCGCTATCTGCAGCTTATCCGCGAGCTGGATCTGAAGCTGGTCAAGGCGGTGGACACCCATCTGCACGCCGACCACATCACCGGCCTCGGCGCGCTGCGCGACCGCACCCATTGCATCACCGTGATGGGCGAGCAATCCGGCGTCGACGTGGTTTCCATGCGGCTCGCCGACGGCGATCGACTGGGGATCGAGGGCCTGTCACTCGACGTGATGTACACCCCCGGCCACACCGATGATTCCTACAGCTTCGCCATGGCCGACCGCGTGTTCACCGGCGACACGCTGCTGATCCGCGGCACCGGCCGCACCGATTTCCAGAACGGCGATGCGCGCGCGCAATACCAATCGATCTTCGGCCGCCTGCTGAAATTGCCAGACGAGACGCTGGTATTTCCCGCGCACGACTACAAGGGCGACACCGTCAGCACCATCGGCGAAGAGAAGGCGTGCAATCCGCGCCTGCAAGTGAAATCGGTCGATGACTATGTGGCGCTGATGAACGGGCTGAACCTGTCGAACCCGAAGATGATGGACGTGGCGGTGCCGGCCAACATGCGCCAGGGCCTGGCGCAGGCGGAAATCGCGCGCCGCGGCTGGGCGGTGATGGCAGACCAGGTGCCGGCATTGCTCGGCAACCACGACGTGGTGCTGATCGACCTGCGCGAACGCAGCGAACGCGAGCGCCACGGCGAAATCCCCGGCGCGCTGCATGCGCCGTATCCGGACCTGCAGGAGAACATCCAACCAGGCGGCATGATCTACGAACTCGCAACCGCGACCGGCAAGCGGCTGGTGTTCTATTGCGCGTTCGGTGAGCGCTCAGCAATGGCGGTGCAGGCGGCACAGGATGCCGGCCTGGCAACGGCGTGCCACATTCAGGGCGGAATGGACGCCTGGAAGCGGGCGCAACAAACCTCTCCCGCTCGCTAACCAGTCCGCCTATGGCACCGGCCAGTATTGGGATGACAAGGCTCACGCAATAGGTGCCGGCAAAGTATGCCAGCACGGGTGCGGTGAAGCCGACGCAGATGGTACCCTGCTGGTAGCAGAACGCACTGGCAGTGGCGTGTTTCCCGGCAGGAAACTGTTCCTGGGACGCTAAAAGGGAGGCGCGCGCGATACTTTTTCATCCAGGCCTGCGGCGGCTGTGTCGGTCGATGAGCAACTCGCAACGAAAGGGCAGCACCACGCCAGGCCGGTCACTGTGAAAACCGCGCCAGGTCGAGCCATTCTCCAGGTAATCCTACTTCGCCGGAGAACCGCCTGGCGCTACTGGTGGTGAAGCTGTCCGACCGATTGGTCGGACCATATCGCTGTCAATCAGTCGGCTATCGAGCAAGACGCCGCGGACGACGTCTCCCTTGGCGCCGTTCAATCTGGCAGGTACGCCGTCGATCTCGAGCAAAAGCCCGCCCGCGTGGCCCGTGTCAAGAATCAAGCGGGGCGTCGCGGGAACATTCCAGATCTCGCCGGCTTTGAGGATTTTGCGCAGCAATGTCGGTCCATCTTCCTGGCGCACCCAGACCCAGGTATCCGCAGTTGCACGCAGCAAGATTTGGTGGGCTACAACCGACTGCCCGGGTGTTTGGGGGAGAACCGTACCGACCTTTGCGATGCTTGATGACTCGCCAGCCGGCTCAGCCGCAGGCGACATATTCGTCTCAGGCTGCGGCGCTGCGGCATCGACACCCATCGCTGGCCGCGACATCGCAGTGTCAGCCGGCTTTTCGGTTGGCAATGATGCCGTCACAGTCGGTGCCGCGGAGGTAGCGTTCTCGCCGCTGGACGGCGCCTGCGGCTGCTGCGGCACGGAAATCGTCGTCAATGGTTGGACCTGCGCCTGCTTCTCGCCACTGGCGGCCGGCGTAACCGTCGGCGCAGGGACCGGTGGTGGCAGTGCCGCTGTCTGCTGCTCGGCCGCAACCGGCTCTGACTGTGGTCGCGGCTGGGCAGCCTTCGGCGCCGGCGCCGGCACCTTTTCGGCCTCGATGCCACGCGGTTCTGCCGGCACGCCCCGCCCCGCCAAATCGAACCCGATTAGCACCGAGGCACGCATTTCCAACTCGCGCAACAGCTTGTCGAAGCTGGCTTGACGGCTGGCGACTATCCAGCCGCCGATCCCGCTGCCCAGCATCATCACCAGAACCAACAGCACGATCCCAGCGCGCGCAGCAGCCCGAACGGGCGTTGCGCCAAGCCTTGATTCCGGTGGGAATGGGGACTGTGGCTCCACGGCAGCGGGGGTCGGCACCCATTGCTGCATCTTCGATGCCAACGCCTCAAGCACTTGGTACAGCCGCTGGCGCTCTTCCGCTCCGGCTGCCGCTGCCGCACCGATATGCGCAATCGCGTCCTGTTGCCGGTCGAACCCAATCCGCAACGCGTCACATGCGGCCGCCAGGCGATGCAGTTCCGCCTCCGCACGAGCCAGGCCAGAGGCGATGTCGCCCGCTCCGGCGGTTCGGAGCAATTTTGCGTCCTGGCGCATCGCTGTCAGGCTTTCTTCCAGCCGGGCAAACAACGCGTCTTCGTCCTCATGGTCCGTCATGACATCGTCCTGTCCTGTCGGCAGTATATTGGCGATGTATCGCCGCCGGTTCTTTCGCGGTGGTTGCGATTCCTGGCCACAGACGGCGTATGCCGATTCAGCTACCACCTTGCTGCGCCACGTATCGAAGCTAGGCTCCGGGACGGGCGGGGGTCAGGACGGCGTCCGCCGTACCATCAGGAGGAGACGCCGCCAATGAGCGACACGCTACCCACCGCCACCCGCGTCGCCGATCCCGGCATCCGCGCCCTGTATCGCCTGGAGAATCGCTGGCAGGCGTGGCTGGATGTCGAAGCGGCGCTGGCGAAGGCGCAGGCGGAGCTTGGCATCATCCCGCACGAGGCCGCCGCTGCCATCACGCGCGCCGCGCGGCTGGAATTGCTGGATCGCGCCCGCATCGACGAAGGCTTCGCGCGCACCGGCCACACCATCGTGCCGCTGGTGTGGGAGCTTGGCCGCGTGGTGGGAGAGCAGTACGGCGGCTGGGTGCACTGGGGCGCGACAACACAGAACATCACCCAGACCGGCGACCTGCTGGTGCTGCGCCAGGCGCACGGCATCTTCCTGGCGCTGGTCGCCGAGGCGTTGCGCGCGATGGCCGACCTGGCAGAGCATGGCGCGGACATGCCGCTGCCCGGCCGCACGCATGGCCAGCACGCGGTGCCGGCGACGTTCGGCTACAAGGCTGCGGTGTGGATCGACGAGCTGATCCGCCACGTCGAGCGATTTCGCCAGGCGACGCCTCGGATTTTCGTCGCCATGCTGGGGGGCGGGGCGGGGACGTTCGCATCCTTGGGCGAGCAGGGGCCACTGGTACAGGCAGGGATCGGCAAGCAGCTGGGCATGCTGCCGATGACGGTGCCGTCGCGCGCGTTGGGCGATCACCTGGCCGAGAACATCTGCCTGCTGGGTCTGCTGGCGGCAACGTGCGGAAAAATCGGGCGCGAAATCTACACGCTGATGAAGACCGAGTTCGGCGAAGTGGAGGAACCGGTGCCGCCAGGCACTGTTGGCAGCTCTACCATGCCGCAGAAGCGCAATCCGAAACTGTGCCAGGACATCATTGCGGCGGCGGCGGAGGTGCGCGCCATGGTGCCGCTGGCGCTGGAAGCGATGCAGACCGAGCATGAGGCCGACCGCACCACCAGCCTGATGATGGACAGTGCCGAGGCGCGCGCCTGCGTCGCGACGGGCGATATGCTTTCTCGGTTGGTGGAAGTGATGCGTGGCCTGCGGCTGGATCCGCGGCGGATGCGCGCGAATCTCGATCTCGGCGGCGGGCTGATCATGGCGGAGGCGGTCATGCTGAAGCTGGGCGCGGTGATCGGCCGGCAGCATGCGCACGATGCGGTGTACGACGCGGCGCAGGCGGCGTTCGTCGAAGGGCGGTCATTCGCGGACCTGCTCGCGGGGGATGCGCGAATCACCGCGCATGTGCCTGCCGAGACGATCCGCACATTGCTGGATCCGGCAGGCTACACGGGACTGTGCGCGCAGATGGCACGGCAGGCGGCGAGCCGGGCGCGGCAGGTGGCGGACGGGATCGGCGCCGGTTGACGGCAATGACCGGCGCGGCGTCGCGTGCCGGCCTCAATAACTCGGCATCGTGCAATACGGCGTCAGTTGCAGCTCATGCGTCCAGCAGGAGCGGTCCTGGGTGTGCAGATACCAGAACGCCTCCGCTATCTTCATGGGATTGATCACCAGCTCCGGCCGGTTCTGCACCTTCGGCAGCGCGCGCGTGCCGGGCGAATCGATCGTGCCGTCGATCACGATGTTGGCGACGTGCACGCCGAATTCCGAGTATTCCTCGGTCAGCACCTGCGCCAGCGTGCGCATCATCACGCGCGGATAGTACAGCGACTCGCCAGTATAGCGTTTCTTGCCGCGCAGCGACTTGGAGTTGTTAGAAAAGAAGAACGACCCGTTGCCGCGCCGGCGCATCGCCGGCAACACTTCCTTGGCCACCAGGAACGGTCCGCGGCTGGCGATGTGCTGCGCGGTGTCGAACATCTCCACCGGAATGTATTCGAGCAATTCCTGGTCCGGCGGCAGGTCGCGGCCTTCCAGGTAGCCGGCGTTGTAGATCAGCGCGTCCGGATCGCCGGCATCGCGGCGGATGGCGGCGAACGCCTCGGCGACCGAACCCTGCGAGACCAGGTCCAGCTCGACGATGGCGCAGGCGCCGCCCTGCGTGCGAATGGCGGCGGCAAGGCCCTCGGCATTCGCGGCGTGCCGCGTCGTGACGACGGTGAAGAACCCCTCCTGCGCGAATTTCTGCGCAATGGCGCCGCCGACGCCCCAGCGCACACCAACCGGCAGCGCGCTGTCATCCAGCGTCTTGCCGTGCGCCAGCAAGGTGTTGCGCCCATCCGACTGCCATTTGGACGTGGCGCCGATCACCACCGCGACCGGCCTGCCCTGGGTGTTGCGTTCCTGAGCCATGATTCGATGTTTCCTCTGTCCCTGCGTAGCGTTCTGACTTTGTCCCTGCGTAGCATTGTGACTTTGACCCTGCGTGCCGTTCCAACGTGGATTGCGGCGGCGGTGCTAATTCGCGGGGCGGCGATCCCACCCCCACCACGCACACAACGCCTCCCCCATCACCAGCCGCTTATCCTGCTCATTCAGCCACGGCAGCGCCTCGGTGAACATCGTCACGCATTGCCGCCAGGAGCACGGCATCTTGGTGATGTCGGTGCCCCAGAACACGCGCCGCGGACCGAACGCGTCGAAGATCTGCCGCAGATAGCCCTGCATGATCGGGAACGGATAAGGCTCGGCGGAATAGCCCGGCGCGCCGGTCGCCTTCACCGCGACGTTAAGGAATTTGGCCAGAGCCAGAAGCTGCGGCATGTGCGTCATCGCGGCGTGGTCCTTCAGCGTGGTCAGGCCGCCGCGGCCGCCGAGGTGGTCGATGGTCAGACGCAGCCCCGGATGGCGTTCGGCGATGCCGCCGATCGCGGTCAGCGAGTCAGTGGCCAGCATCGCGATCGGCACGCCGGCCGCTTCCGCCGCCGTGAACAGCGATTCCAGCCTGCCCTCGTGCAGCCATTGCCGGGCCGGATCGTGCAGGAACGTGTAGCGCAGGCCGAGCATGCCGGGCTGCTGCCGCCACGTCGCGACGCGCTCGCGCAATTGCGGATCGTCGAGCGGCAGTGACCCAAGGATCGCGAAGCGGCCGGGATAATTGCGAACCGCGGCAAATGCCATGGCAGTGGAGTCCGGATCCCAGCCGGGCGGATGGATCACCGCGGCGTCGACGCCGCCTTCGTCCATCAGGGGAATGGCTTCCTCGGGCGTGAAGTGCGTGACCTGGCGATGCGAGAGATTGCTGGGCAGGCCGGTGCTCCACAGATGAACCTGGGCGTCGATGATCGGCATGGCGTTTCCTCGGTCTTGTTATTGCGAGGAGCAAAGCGGACGATTCACTGTGAGCTGCGAAGCGGCCGAGGCGATTCCCGCAGGGGCCGTGCGATCCCCAGCGTTCGATGCAGCAGCATGGCGGCCCGCACCCTCACCCCGGGCGCTTCGCGCCTTGACCTCTCCCGCGCGTTGCGCGGGAGAGGTTTTGTGCGGGCTTACTGCACCGGAGAGAAATCCGTCGGTGCCATGATGCGGTTTTCCTGCTTCAGCAACAGCTCGCGGCGATAGCCCTCGGCGAGGAACTTCTGCCATTCCGGATCGGCGGCCATCGCCTTGCGGCGGCGCTCGCGGTCGCCCTGGTCCTCATAGCCCCAGATATGCACCACCGTGTTCAGCTCGCCTTCCACCGTGGTGAACCAGCCGAGGCAGCGGCCGAGATATTTCTGTTGCAGCGGCCAGGCCATTTCCTTGTACATGGCCACCCATTCGGCCATCTTGTTCGGCTTGCAGGTATAGATACGCAGGTCGGCAATCATCGCGGGATCCTCCTGTGCGATCGGGCGCCGCAGGGTGTGGCGGTCCGCGGTTCTCCGCAAGAGTTGCTTTCGCCACGCGCTGCTCTCACCACGCCTCCCGCCCCTTCGCCGGCCGCGCCATCGCCGCTTCCTGCCGCGCCCGCTGCTCCGCCTCGTGCTTGTCGAACATCGCCCGCGCCGCAGCCGACCGCTTCTCGGTCAGTTCGTCGCGATGCGCGGAGCACCAGTCGAACGATTCCACCCGCGCCACGTTGTCGCCGGACAAACGTGGCATCACGTAGCGGGCATAGAGTTCATAGGACCGCTTCGTCGCCTCCCAGTCCGCCCAGTTATGCGCCTGCTGCAGCATCACGCCGAACGCGCCTTGCTTCGCTTGCAGCCGCTCGATCAGCGCCACCGCGTCGTCCGGCGTGCCGATCACGCCGAACTTGTTCTCCACGAACCATTCCGCCGCGTCGGCGCCGGCCGGCGGCAGGAACCGCGGCTGGTTGTTGTTCAAATACCCAAGATAGCGCTCGAACCCGAACTTGCAGTTCTCATAGGCCTTGGCACGGGTCTCCGCGATGTGCATCGGCCCGACCAGGCGCAGCCGCGCCGGGTCCATCCGCCGGCCATCCTCCGCCGCGATATCGTTGGCGATCTTCCAGTTCGCGTCCAGCGCGTCGTAGCCGAACGGATTGGTCGCGGCGACGCAGATCATGCTGAGGTCGTATTTGCCGGCCAGCCGCCCACCCGATGGCGTGACCGCGCTCACCACCGCGACTTCCGGATGCGGCTTGCTATACGGTAGCAGATGCGCCCGTGCGTTGACGAAGGTGTACCAGTCGGTCTTTTCCGTAACGATCTCGCCCTTGAAGAACCGCAGGATCACGTCCAGCGCCTCGGCCATGCGGTCGCGCTGCAGGTTGGGGTCGATGCCCAGCATCAGCGCATCGGACGCCAGCAGGCCCGGCCCGGCGCCGAACATCACCCGCCCGCGCGTCATGTGATCGAGCTGGATGATGCGGTTCGCCGTCATCAACGGATTGTGATACGGCAGCGAAATCACCCCGGTGCCGAAGCGGATATGCCTGGTACGCTCCGCCGCGACGGCAATGAACAGTTCCGGCGAGCTGATCGTTTCCCAGCCGGCGGAATGATGTTCGCCAATCCACGCCTCGTGAAAACCCAGCCGGTCGAGCCAGCTCATCAATTCCAGGTCGCGCTCGAGGCACTGCGTCGGGTTCTCCTCCATCGGATGGAACGGCGGCAGGAAGATGCCGTGGCGGAGCGGAAGCTGGGACATGGCGGGCCTCGTTTGGGTGCGAAAACGCACCATACGCCGATCCGCCCGCGGCGCGAGAGCCAGCGTCCACCGCCCGTGAAGCGCATGACGCGGCCATTGTGCCAGTCAGGCAAGGCCGTTCCGTCGCACGGTCGACGTCATGCGCGCGGCGAGATTGTCAGGCAGCAAATGCGCCGCACAGTCGCGTGAGGCCACGCCGCCACAACATGACGGTCTTCGCGCAAGTCCATGGAACCCACGGGCAAGGAAGCCCATATTGTCCGTGATCACAGGTCGATTGTACGAATTTATGCTGATTGCTCCGCGGACCCTGCCCGCTTCGCCTGCCATCGCGGCCGGCGGCACCTGGACAAATCCCTGATGGCCGATGTCGTTGCCGAGGCTCCGCGCCCCGCCGTCGATCAACGTTCTGCCACCGCCCGCCGCGAACCGGAACGGCGAACGCAGGCCGCAACGCGCCGCCGTCCCCGCCGTGCGCTGCGCTACAGTCTGTTCTCGCTCGGCGCGGCGGTTTTGATCATCGGTGGGCTCTGGTACTACCTCACCGGCGGCCGCTACGTGACCACCGACGATGCCTATGTGCAGGCCAACATGCTGACCGTCTCGACCGACGTTTCCGGCATCGTCGATCAAATTCCCGTCCACGAAGGCGAACGTGTTGCCAAGGGGCAGGTATTGTTCCGGCTCGATCCCGACAAATTCCAGATCGCGCTCGACAATGCGCGCGCCGACCTCGATCAAACTGTTCTTACACTGCAATCACTGAAGGCGGATTACCTGCGCGCCGAGCGCCAGGCCGCGGCCGAGCAGGCGATCGTGCAGAACGACCAGGACAACTACAACCGCTATGCCATGCTGGTGAAGCGCGGCGCGGTCACGCAGCAGGAATTTGACGATGCGCGATCCAAGCTTGCGGAAGACCAGGCAACGCTCGGCGGCAACCAGGCAAATGTGAAATCCGTGCTGGCCCGGCTGGGCGGCGCAGCGGATAAGCCCATCGCGCAGATGCCCGCCTATCAACAGGCGCAGGCGCGCATGGCGGAAGCGGAGCGCGAGTATCGCCATTCCATTGTGCGTGCGCCGTTCGCCGGTGTGGTGACGCAGGTGAACAAGCTGCAACCGGGCGAGTTTCTCGCCGCCGGCACCGCCGCGTTCGGCCTGGTGGAGACCAGCGACATGTGGGTCGCCGCCGAACCGAAGGAGACCGCGCTGACCTATGCCCGTCCTGGCCAGGCCGTCACCGTGACGGTCGATACCTATCCAGGCGACACCTGGCACGGCACTGTGGAAAGCATTGCCCGCGCCACCGACCAGGAATTCTCCGTGCTGCCGGCGCAGAATTCCTCCGGCAACTGGGTGAAGGTGGTGCAGCGCGTGCCGGTGCGCATCGATATCAGGCCTGATCCGCATCAGCCGCCGCTGTCCGCCGGCATGAGTGCCGAGGTGTCGATCGACACGCACCATCGCCGCACCTTCGCCGATCTGTTCTGAGCCGCCGTCGTGCCGGACCAGATCGACGCCCCCGAGCAGGTGGTTCCGAACCGCGCCATCATCACGGTGTGTGCGATGGTGGCGACGCTGATGCAGGCGCTGGATTCCACCATCGCCAACGTGGCGCTGCCGTACATGCAGGGCAGCCTCTCTGCGAGCTATGACGAGATCACCTGGGTTCTCACGTCCTATATCGTCGCCGCGGCGATCATGACCGCGCCTGTCGGGTGGCTCGCGGCGCGCTTCGGTTCGCGCGCGATTTACCTGGTTTCGGTGGTCGGGTTCACCATCGCCTCGATGATGTGCGGCGTCGCCACCTCACTGTACGAGATGGTGTTGTTCCGCCTGATCCAGGGCGTGTTCGGCGCCGCGCTGGTGCCGCTGTCGCAAGGCACGATGCTGAACATCTACTCCGCCGAGGAACGTGGCTGGGCGATGTCGGTGTGGGGCATGGGCGTGATGCTGGGCCCGATTTTGGGGCCGACCTTGGGTGGCTACCTGACCGAACTCTACAACTGGCGTTATGTGTTCTTCGTCAACCTGCCGTTCGGCATTCTGTGCACCCTGGGCCTGTGGTTCGCATTGCCGCGACAGCGCCCGAAGCGTGGCCTGGCGTTCGACTGGTTCGGCTTCTGGGCGTTGGCGATCGGCATTGCCGGCCTGCAACTCATGCTGGACCGCGGCGAGACCAAGGACTGGTTCGGCTCGGCCGAGATCATCGTCGAGGCGATCATGGCCGCCGCCGGCTTCTACGCCTTCATCGTCCACATGATCACCGGAGAACGTACCTTCGTCAGCCCGGACATCTTTCTGGACCGCAACCTGGTGATTGGGTTCCTGGTGATGTTCGTGGTCGGCATGATCCTGCTCGCCTCGACCGCGCTTCTGGCGCCCTGGCTGCAGCTTCTGGGCAATTATCCGGTGGACGTAGCGGGACTGCTGCTGGCGCCGCGCGGCATCGGCACGATGATCGCGATGATGATCTCCGGCCGCCTGACCAACCGGCTCGACTCCCGAATCATCATGGCATTCGGCGTGGTGCTGCTGAGCTGGAGCATGATCCGCCTGTCCGACTGGACGCCGGCGGTGAACGAGTGGTCGCTGATCTATAACACAATGATCCAGGGGGCCGGCGTCGGTTTCATTTTCGTGCCGCTGAACGTGGTGGCGTTCGCCACGCTCGCCCCGAATCTGCGCTATGAGGCGACATCGTTCCTGACGCTGGTGCGCAGCATGGGCATGTCGATGGGAATCTCGATCTTCGAAGCGCTGATCACGCAGAACACGCAGGTCGAGCATTCCGTGCTGTCGGTGTTCGCGTCGCCGCTGAACCGGTCGCTGGGGGCGGGCCCGGGTATCATGCACGCGCTGTCACCGGTGACGCGGCACGGCGCGGCGATGCTGAACCGCATGATCACCTACCAGGCGCAGGTCATTTCCTATAACAACGACTACTGGCTGATGGGGATGCTGTCGCTGCCGATCATGGCGATTCTGCTGTTCATGCGGAAACCGAAAGCGGGCGACGGCGGCGGGCATGCGGTGATGGATTGATGTCCGGGTGTCGCCGGCGCGTTCGGTGCGCGCCCCGCTTGACCCCGCCGCGGAACCGGCTTCCCATTCCGGCCAAGGAACCCAAGGGAGTGGCGCAGCATGCACGACACGGTCATTCGTGGCGGGACCATCGTCGATGGCACCGGCCAGGCGCGTTTTACCGGCGACGTCGCGATTGACGGCGATCGCATTGCCCAGGCCGGCGGCAAGGCCGGTCCCGGCAAGCGCGAAATCGATGCGGACGGCCTGCTGGTGACGCCCGGCTGGGTCGACGCGCACACGCATTACGATGGCCAGGCGACGTGGGATTCCGAACTCGCCCCATCGTCGTGGCACGGCGTCACCACCATCCTGTTCGGCAATTGCGGCGTCGGCTTCGCGCCGGTGCGCAAGGCCGACCATGACTCGCTGATCGGCCTGATGGAGGCGGTGGAGGAAATCCCAGGCATCGCGCTCGCCGACGGGCTGAAATGGAATTGGGAAACGTTCCCGGAATATCTCGACGCGCTGGACCAGATGCCGCGCGCCATCGACATCGGCGCGCAGATTCCCCACCACCCGCTGCGCGTCTACGTGATGGGCGAGCGTGCGGTGAACCGCGAGAAGGCCACTGCCGACGATATCGAGGCGATGCGCCGCATGACCGAGCAGGGGCTGCGGGCCGGCGCGTTCGGTTTTACCACGTCGCGCACCAATTCGCACAAGACGCCGACGGGAGAGATGGTGCCCGGCCGTTATTCCGAAGTGCAGGAACTGCTTGGCATCGGCGCCGCGTTCAAGGGCCTGGGCTATGGCGCGTTCGGCGTGAACAGTGACTTCGATATAGAAACGAGCGAGCTGGAATGGATGACGAAGCTGGGCAGGGAAACCGGCCGTCCCGTCTGGTTCCTGCTGACCGATCGTCCGACCGATCCGGCGCGCTGGCGCCGGCTGATGGACGGCGTGCACAAGGCACGCTCGCAAGGCGCGATGGTGACAGCGCAGGTTGCCGGCCGTCCGGTCGGCGTGCTGCTGGGGATCGATACGGCACTGAACCCGTTCTCGATCCGTCCAAGCTACCAGGCGCTGCTGTCGCTGCCGGCTGCGGAACGCATACGCCGGTTGCAGGATCCGGCCCTGCGCGCGCAGATCCTCGCCGAGGCGCCGTCGCCCGAGCTGATCCATCGCCTGTCGCAGTTCCGCCAGCGCATCACCACGAGCTGGCATCGCATGTTCCCGATGGGCGATCCGCCGAACTATGAACCGCATGCCGACGAGAGCATTGCTGCCATCGCCGCGCGTTCGAATCACACGCCGGACGAGATTGCGTACGACTATCTGGCCGCCGGCGCGGAAAAATTCCTGTTCTTTCCCATCGTCGGCTACAATGAGGACAATCACGACATCATCCGCACCATGCTGACGGATGACGCGACAGTGCTTGGCCTGTCGGATGGCGGCGCACATTGTTCGTCGATCGTCGATGCGTCGGTGCCGAGTTGGATGCTGATCCATTGGACCCGCGACCGCTCGCGCGGGGACAAGCTGCCGCTGGAGATGGTGGTGAAGCGGCAGACCAGCGAGACCGCCGGCTTCTTCGGTTTCCACGATCGCGGCGTGCTGGCGGAAGGCAAGAAGGCGGATGTGAACATCATCGATTACGACGCGCTGCGGCTGCACGTGCCGGAAGTGCGTTACGACCTGCCGAAGAACGGCCGGCGGCTGGTGCAGCGGGTGGACGGGTATCGCGCGACGTTCTGCGCCGGCGTGCCGACGTTCGAGAACGGCGAATACACTGGGGCCACGCCGGGCAAGCTTGTGCGGGCGGGTTCCTCTCCGGCGTAGGGTGCGCGTTCGCTTCCCCCGTGGGGGCGCGCGTTTCGCTTTTGCGTTTGGTGTGCGTCCCTCTCCCGCGCGAGAACAGAGCGCGCGGGAGAGGTTTATCATGCGGCGCCTGGCGGCGAATTCATCCGGGTGTCAGTGCCTGCATCCGGGTCTCCGCGCTTCCCTTCGGCGTGGCGCCGACGACGTGGTGCCGATCGAATTATAAGGGACCGTTGGTGCACCGTTTGCGTGATAGCAGTCGCTACGCCACTGCCTCCGCCTCGATCTCCACCATGAACCGCGGGTCCGCCAGCCCCGAAATGAACAGCAGCGTGGAGGCTGGGGCATGCTCGCCGAAGACCGCCCCGCGCGCGGTACGGAACGCCGCCAGCAACGCGCGGTCGGTGAGAAAGACCGTGGTCTTCACAACATTGCTGGTACTCATGCCATTGGCGTCCAGCACCGCGCGCAGGTTGGCGAAGGCCTGCGCGACCTGGCCCTCGCCGGTGGTCGGCACGCTGCCGTCGGTCGCCATGCCGACCTGGCCGGAAATGATCAGCCGCCGCTCGGCACCCTCCACGACGATGCCATGCGAATAGCCGGTCGGCGCCCGCACCGTCGCCGGATTGCTGCTCGTGATCGTGGCCATGGTGATCCCCCCTGATCCGTCACCGTGCGAGCCAGTCCCGCACGGCCTCTCTGATAAAGCCCGCATCGGCGGGATTCGCCACCGGGTTGCCGGCGCGATGCCCCCAGACGCTGGGGATCGGCCGCAATTCGCCGTGTGCCAGATGCGGCAGTTCGGCCTCGTTGTCGGCGACGCGGAAATACAGGTCGGTCTCGCCCGGCATCAGCAGCACGCGCGCGCGAATCGCACGCAGCGCGCGGGGCAGGTCGCCGTCATACAGCGCGTTAGCGCTGATGTCCGCCGCTTCCCAGCTGCGCAACTGGGCATACAGATTGGCGGCGGGACGGGCGCCGAAACGATCCTCCCAGTCAGTGCGCAGGAACGTCTCCAGGTCGGGCGCGCCGAGGTTCGGTGCCGGGCCCGATGCCAGGTGCAGTCCGGCGCGATAGAAATCCTGGCTCAGCGCCCAGGCGGCATAGATGCGGCCGAACGCGCGCTTGGCGGCGCGTGGTTCGGCGCTGAAGCGGCCGTTGCCGATGTGCTGCGGCGCGGCTTCCAGCGTCGCCATCAGGCTCTTCAGGAACACCTGGTTGTGCACCGCGGTGCGCGCCACACCGCAATTCACCACGATGGCCGCCACGTCATCGGGAAACGACGCCGCCCAGTGATAGGCCTGCAACGCGCCCATCGACCAGCCATACACGCAGGCAAGCCGCGTGATGCCGAAATGCTCCGTCAGCAACCGGCGCTGAACCTGCACGTTGTCGAAGATCGTCACCAGGGCCGGATAGTCGGGTGTGTCCGATGGGCTGGACGACAAACCGTTGCCGAACATATCGGCGATGACGATGAACCAGCGCGCCGGATCCAGCACGCGATCCGGCGCGATCAGCCATTCCAGGTCGGGATGCTGTGCGCCATAGCTGGTGGGATATAGCACCACGTTGTCGCGCCGCGGCGACAATGTGCCGTGCGTCTTCCATGACAGCCGCGCCTTGGTCAGCACCGCGCCGGATTGCAGCGGCACGTCGCCAACATCGAAGCTGCCTTGCTGTGTGGGCCAGGCCATGCATCCTCCACGTCTGGTCCGGCCGCTGCCGGTTGCTGCCTGCATCGCGAGGCCGCCATCATGATGCGCCTGATCGCCGTCGGCCGGCAACGCGAAGGCCCGGAAGCCGTCCTGCTAGCCCGCTACCAGGCGCGGCTGCGGCCGGCGTTGGCGGTGACGGAAATCGCCGAGGCGCGCGGCACGGCGGCGGAAATCAAGCGGCGCGAGGCGGCGGCGCTGCTGGCGGCGCTGCCGGACGGCGCCTTCGCAGTGGTGCTCGACAGTGGCGGCGAGGCGCCCGATACGGCGCGATTCGCAACGTTATTAGAACGCTGGCTGGGGTCCGGGCGGACGGTGTGCTTCCTGGTCGGCGGCGCGGAAGGGCTGGACGCGTCGGTAATCGCGCGGGCGGATCACCTGCTGTCGCTGGGGAAGCTGACCTGGCCGCACCTGCTGGTGCGTGTGCTGCTGGCGGAACAATTATACCGGGCGCGGTCGATTGCGGCGGGGCATCCGTATCATCGCGCCGGCCGGCCTGATGGGTGATGGCGCATTTTCCGTAATATGGCTCCAAACCCGAGACGCCTTCGCAACATAGAGCGATTCAAATCAAACGGTCAGCGTTCAGGGATGGCGGAGAACCGCGTGGTTCCAGCAGCTGGGATTCTCTCATGATTGCGAAGACACGAGCGAGGCACCCGATGGCCTGGACTGAAATTACGCGGCCAAAGTATCAGCGCAGCGGGCTGCGCTGATGCAAGCGACACCACCGATGAACAATGGGCGGTGACCGCGCTCCATATGCCGCCGCCGATACGGCTTGCCTGTCCGCGCCCCTGCGACCGGCCCAAGGATTCGATCTCCCCCGCAACATCGCCCCTGGTCCTGGGCAATTCCTTGAATCCCGCCAAACGAAGCAATCAAGTAACAGCACCGCCTCACCCCATATACGCACCGCCATTGATGTGATGCACCTGCCCGGTGATGTACGCCGCCGCGTCGGACGCCAGGAACACGCCCAGCGCCGCGATCTCCTCGGGACGTGCCATGCGTCCCAGCGGCACCGCCTTCGCCATGTCCGCGAGTTCGTCCTCGGTGTTGCCGTAGCGCGGCTGCGCCGTATCGGTCAGTCCCGGCGCGATCGCGTTCACGCGGATGCCGTACGGCGCCAGTGCCAGGGCCATGGCGCGAGTCATCCCCACCACGCCGGCCTTGGTCGCCGAGTAGTGCACGCCCAGCACCGCCCCCGCCAGCGATCGCGAACTCAGGTTGATGATCGATCCGCCATGTCCCGCTGCCACCATCGCCCGCGCTGCCGCCTGGGCGCAGAACGCGCTGCCCTTCAAATTGATGTCGACCACGAAGTCCCAGTCCGCCTCGGTCATGTCCAGGAACTTCACCCGCGGGAACACGCCGGCATTGTTCACCAGCACGTCCAGCCGCCCCAGTCCGCTGCGCGTCACGTCCGTCATCCCGGTGATCTCTTCCAGCCGGGAGACGTCGGCCCGCACGGTCAGCGCGCGCTGACCTGTCGCGCGCACGCGCGCGGCCACGGACTCGGCTGCCGCCCCATCGTCCAGCCAGTTGATCGCCACGTCGTAACCGGCAGCGGCAAACGCCACCGACATGGCCGCGCCGATCCCCTGTTGCGCACCGGTGACCAACGCAACGCGATTGCCCTCTGCCATGCGCGACCTCCTGCCTCACGCGGCAGGCTACGCACGACGCTTGCCGGGCGGCAAATCCGGCAGAGTCGTGCACGATCGTAAGGCGAGGCCGCGGTGACCTCGCGCGCTACGGCGCCGGATGATCGGGCGACCCGACGCGCGCCGCCGGCGCCATCCCTGCCACCACCGCCTCGCGCAGTTTCGCATGCAGATGCGGATTGGCGGCAACCACGTCGCCGGTGTCGCGCGGATCGGCCTCGCCGACATCGGTGGCATAGCCGCCCGCTTCGCGCACCAGCAGCAGGCCGGCGGCGATGTCCCAGCGCTTCACCCCCAGCTCCCAGTAGCCGTCGAACCGCCCTGCCGCGACCCAGGCCAGATCGAGCGCCGCCGCGCCGAACCGACGCACCCCCGCCACCTGCGGCATCAGCAGCGCCAGCGTGCGGGAGAACGCGGTGCGCCGCGGTTGCACCACGGCGGCGAACGGGATGCCGGTGGCGAACACCGCCTCCTTCAGTTCCCGCCGCGCCGAAACCCGCAGCCTCCGCTCGTTCACAAACGCCCCGGCGCCCTTCTCCGCCCAGAACATCTCGTCGGTCGGCGGCGCATAGACCAGCCCCGCGGCCAGCTCGGACCCGCCGTCGGGCAGCCGCCGCTCCAGCCCGATGCTGATGCACCAATGGGGCATGCCGTGCAGGAAATTGGTGGTGCCGTCCAGCGGGTCCACCACCCAGCGCCAGGCCCAGTTGTCCGAGCCGGAGGCTCCGGATTCCTCCATCACGAAGGCATAGCCGGGACGCGCCTTGTTCAGCTCCTCCTTCAGCGTTTGCTCGGCGCGCAGATCAGCCTGGGAGACGAAATCCGACGGACCCTTCACGCTGACCTGCAACTGCTCCACTTCGGCGAAGTCGCGCAGCAGGCGGCGCGCCGCCTTGTGGGCGGCGTTGGCCATCACCGTCATGTGAGGGGAGAGGCGCAGCGCCATTCCGGCGGCCTCCGGCGCGGCCGGGACTCAGCCCTTGGCGCGTTCCACGTAACTGCCGTCCTCGGTGCGAACCACGATCCGCTCGCCGGTCTCGATGAACGGCGGCACCGAGGTCTTCACGCCGTTCGACAGCCGCGCCGGCTTGTACGAGCTGGCGGCCGTCTGGCCCTTCACCACCGGGTCGGCCTCCACCACCTCCAGCACGACGGTTTGCGGCAGATGGATGCCGACCGGATCGCCCTCCACCAGGTCCACCGTGACGTTCATCTGGTCCTGCAGGAACGGCTTCAGGTCACCCAGCAAGTCGGCGGAGATGTGGGTTTCCTCGTAGGTCTCGGGGTCCATCAGCACCAGGTTGGACCCGTCGGTGTAGGAGTAGGTGTACTCCTTCTCCTCGGTCATCAGCCGCTCCACCGTATCGGCGGTGCGCCAGCGTTCGTTGGTCTTGTTGCCGGAGCGGAGGTCGCGCATCTCGACCTGGATGAAGGCGCCGCCCTTGCCGGGCGTGATGATCTGCTGCTTGAGCACGGTCCAGCGGCGGCCTTCATGCTCGATCACCTGGCCGGCGCGAATCAGGTTCGCCTGCTGCTTCATTGCGGACTCTCGTTGATGTCTGGGATTTGGGGCCGGCTTCTAGACCGGGGCCGAAGGGCGGGCAAGGCGAGGGTGGTTCCGATGGTCGTTTCCCGATGCACCGCGCCGGGCGGATCCCGCCGGATGGATCGCTCCCGACGGATCGCGGACATGATCGTCACCGGCAAAATAATCCGGCCCGACCGGGACCTTGCCGTGTCCCCCCGGAATGTCCAGCACGTAAGTGGGCCAGGCCAGGCCGGTGACCCGCCCGCGCAGCGCGGCCAACAGCCGGCGTCCCTCTTCGATCGGCACGTGAAACCGGGCGGTGCCGGGCGCCGGATCGAGCTGGTGCAGATAGTACGGTTTCACCCGCGCCGAGAGCATGGCCCGGAACAACGCCTCCAGCGCCTCGGCGCTGTCGTTGACGCCACGCAGCAGCACCGACTGTCCCAGCAGCGGCACGCCCCGCGCCAAAATCCTGCCCAATGCGGCACCGGCCTCGGGCGTGAACTCGCGCGCGTGGTTGGCATGCACGGCGAGCCAGAGCGGCTTTTGCGCCTGCATCGCGTCGGCCAACGCGTCGGTGACCAGGGCCGGCGCGGCCACCGGCACACGCGTGTGCACCCGAAGCAACTCGATATGCGGGATGCCAGCGAGCGCGGCGACGATCGCGCCGAGCCGGCGTGGCGACAGCATCAGGGGATCGCCGCCGGTCAGGATCACCTCGCGAATCGCGGGCCGAGCGGCGAACCAACCATAGGCGGCCTGCAGCTCGCCCTCGGTCAGCAGGCCGCCGCCTGGACCGACATGCTCGCGGCGGAAGCAGAAGCGGCAATAGACCGGGCAGACCAGCAGCGGCTTGAGCAAAGCGCGGTCGGGATAGCGATGCACCACGCCCTTGATCGGGGACAGCGCGTCGTCGGCGATCGGGTCCGCGGATTCGTGCGCCGCGATGGCCAGCTCTGCCGGGTCCGGAATGAACTGGCGGCCGATCGGATCGTCCGGCTGCTCGATCAGGCCGCGCATGGCGGGAGTCAGCGCGATGGCGTAGCGGCGTTCCACCGCGGCAACGGCGTGGTGCAGGTCGGGGGCGACCAGCCCGGCGTCGACCAGGTCGCCGGCGGTGCGAAGCGTGGCAGCGGAACCCATGGCGTGGTGCGTTAGCGCGATCCGCGCCGCGGCGGTAGCCCGGCTTCCGCGCATGCCGCGTGCCACCGGGCACGGCGCCGCAATGTCAGCCTCATGCCGGAATCCCGGGCACGGGCCGGGGCGCCCGACGCACGACGGCGCATTGCGCCGCGGACAACGCGCCGGCTCGAACGCTACATCAGCCGTTGCAGCGGCACAGTGGCATCCGCCAATTTAGCCGCGTCCACCACCTTGCGCGACTGGATCATCGCCTGTCCGGCGCGGATCTCACGCGGGTTGTTGGCGGCAGTGACGCCGATCACGCTGTCGTCGCCGGCGAGATGCACCGCGACGAAGGCGCCGGGCGGGCCGCCCTGCCGCACGATCGTGCGGGCAGCGTCGGCCGGCAGGCCGGCCACTTGCAGGTTCACCTTGTACTGGTCGGTCCAGAACCATGGCACATCGCTGTAGGGGACAATCTCGCCGCACATCGCCTTGCCCACGGCGATGCCGTGGTTCTGCGCGTGCCTCCATGATTCCAGCCGCAGCCGGCGGCCGAACAACGGATGGAAGAACGCCGCTATGTCGCCGGCGGCATAGATGTCGGGATCGCTGCTGCGGCCGAATTCGTCCACCACGATGCCGCCTTCGAGCGACAGGCCCGCTGCCTCCGCGAGGCTCAGATTGCGCTGCATGCCCACGCCGGCCACAACCACATCAGCGACAAAACGGCGTCCGTCGCGGCAGGTCACGACGGTCGTGCCATCCTCGCGCTCGAGCCGGTCGACGACCACGTCGAAATGCAGCACCGCGCCGGCATTGCGATGCAGCGCTTCGATGAACACCGCGCCTTCCGGCGACACTGCGCGGCCCATTGCGCGCGGCAGCGCTTCCAGCACGGTCACCGCGCAGCCTCGCGTGCGCGCGGACGACGCGATCTCCAGTCCGATCACGCCGGCGCCGATGCACAGCACGCGCGGCGCGCCTTCGAGACGGGCGCGAATCGCGCGCGCGTCCTCCAGCGTGCGCAGATACAGCGCCAGGTCGCCGCCATGCACCGGCAGGCGGCGCGCCTGGCCGCCGACCGTTAGCAGCAGCCTGTCGTACTCGAACGCGCGTCCATCGGACAGCGCCACGCGATGGGCCTTGGAATCCAGCGCGGTCACCGCGGTCCCGAGCACCATCTCGATCTCCAGCTCGGCATAGCGTTGCTCGGCGTGGAAATGCAGAAGCGGCGGTTCAGGATCCTCGATCAGCACCTGCTTGGACAGCGGCGGACGCTGATACGGCCGCCACTGCTCGTCGCCGATCAGCAGGATGCGGCCGGTGAAGCCGGCCTGCCGCATGGACACGGCCGCCCAAGCACCAGCCTGGCCGGCGCCGACGATGACGTGCGTTGCGGCCATGCGGCGCGATTACCGTGACGCGGTGGTGCCTGGCGGCGGATTCGCCGGCAACCAGGCGTCCGTCCAGCCGGTCTGGCTGTTGCTCGTGATCTGCACCTCGGTGGCTCCGAGGCCGGCGCGATCGAGAATCTTGATCGCCGTCGGCTGGCTGATCGGCTGACAGTCCGGCGGCGCCGCTTGCTCGCCGCGCATCAACGCGGCGCGCCGCAGCAGGTCATCCTGGCTGCGGCAGATGACGGAGCCCGGATCCAATCGGGGCCAGGCCCTTGGCGGGGCCGCTACCGACGGCGGCGGGCCCTCCTTGTGGGTATGATCCTTCAGGATGCCGCCATAGTTGATGTTGCTGTCGTCGGGTGGTGGCCGGACCTGCGCCGAGGCCGGCAGGGCCCCACAGATCAGCGGTGCCGCCAGCAGGCTCATCCGGAAAAGCGTCATTATCTGCATGTTCCCCCCTCAGGCCGGAGACGTGTATCTTTTATGAAGCGGCAGCCGGCGCCATGCAACCGGATCACGCGAGTCGCGGCAACCGGCGTCTTCATGGCTCGCCGGCGGCCGGCGGTCCACTCGGAAGCGAGCGTCCGATTTC
>Ga0335072_10001624_pt1 | contig 36255 bp, 29 predicted proteins | sample Lox_Sample_21_FD_206725 | JGI IMG/M metagenome (GOLD analysis project Ga0335072, IMG submission 206725) | Soil microbial communities from Loxahatchee National Wildlife Refuge, Florida, United States - Lox_Sample_2.1 | ecosystem: Environmental > Terrestrial > Soil > Wetlands | place: USA... | reverse complement strand
TTTCCACGCACCTGTTTCTGAACCAGCGGCTGCATCCCGGCCTTCTCGATCTGGCCGGGCGCTCGGGCGCTGAGGCCGTTGAGATCTTCGCTGCGCGCCAACACTTCGACTACACCAGCCGCCAGCACGTGGCCGAGCTGGCCGAGTGGTTCCAGTCCAATCCCGTCCAGCCCTTTTCCATGCACGCCCCGCTCTTTCCCGATCGCGAGATGGGCCGCGCCGGCGCCCCGCCCGTCAACGTCCTGCACCCCGATAAATCCAGGCGCATCGATGCCATGGACGAGATTCGGCGCGCCCTCGAGGCGGCCGAGCGCATCCCGCTTCGCTACCTGGTCGTTCATCTTGGCGAGCGCACCGACACGTGGTCGCCGCGCACCATCGAGTACGCCCTCACTGCTCTCGAACATCTGGGCGCCTTCGCGCGGCCCCTCGGCGTGCGCCTTCTGGTCGAGAACATCCTCAGCGAGTCCACCACGCCCGATCACCTTGTGCTCATTCTGGAGATGGGCCATCTGAACGACGTTGGCGTCTGCCTCGACCTGGGCCACGCCCACATCGACGGCGGCATCGCCTCCGCCGTAGCCACGCTGGGCGAACGTATCGTATCGCTGCACGTGCACGACAACCATGGCCAGAAGGATGAGCACCTGTGGCCGGGCGAGGGAACGGTCGATTGGCCCGCGGCCGCCTCGACGCTCCAGGCTCTCGCCAAGCCTCCCGCTGCCGTGCTTGAGATCGCGCATGGTCGGGACGATACGACGGCGAACATCGCCGAACGGATGCAACAGGCCTTCGCGCACGTCTGCTGAGCGCATCTTGACGTGAGCGCTCCTGATCTCGGTCGCGGCCTTGAGTGTTCCGGGTTCTTAGCCTTCCTGGTCTCCAGGAAGGCTTCCACCGGGTGACGCACGATCTGCCCGGCGGCAGACTATCGCAGGACGGGCGAAAATCCCTGCGGCCGCATACCGCAGCCCGAGTGAAGCAGGCTGAAGCGGCAGGCCGAGGGCGCCGCGACCGTCAGTCTCACCGTCTGCGTGGCCGTCAGACCGCTGCCTTTTGCCGCCACCGTGACGTTAAAGCTGCCTGCCACCGCGCGGGACGAGGCCTGCAGAATCAGCGTCACCGGCGTCGAACTCGTTCCCGCGATCAGGCTCGTCGGATTTGCCGACCAAGCAGCAGTCACGCCCGCCGGCAGCTGGGCGGCCGAGAAGGCAATCTGGCCGGCGAATGTGCCTCCGCTGATGGCGGTAAACGCCAGCGTTGCCATCCCTCCCCGCGACAGACTCACCGCTTCGGACCTGGCCGAAAGCGAGAGCGTGGGCGGATCCGTCACCGTGAGCGTAAACTCTACCGTCTGCGAACCGGAGCTGTCTGAAGCGTCGATGGCAATGCTTTGCGGTCCAGCCGCAGCCGTCGCACTGGCCGTGACCGTCGCTGTCACTGGAGATCCCGGGGCGAGCGTCGTGGAGCTGAGCGCTACCGTCGTTCCGGCTGAAGTGCTCACGGTCAGCGCAAGCGGGCGCACCGTCGAGTCCGTCTCTACCGCTGAGAGAGTGAAGCTGACTGAAGCGCCTGCTTCCACCGTCGCGCCCGGCGATGAGGCCGTCATCGTAAAGTCCGTACCTGAGCTGCTCTCGGCACCGCTTCCCCACTCCCGCGCCAGTAGCGCCGCATCCACCGAGCCGAGGCCCGTCGCCAGGTTGTAAGTCGCTCCGCTGGCCGTGAAACCCTGCGTGCCAGGAACCGCGTTGCTGCCCCCGGGAGTCGGATGGAAGGGGCTTTGCGCCGCATTCGTCAGCGCATAGAACTCCGGGTTCGCGCACCCCTGCGCCGCGCCCTTCTGCCCGTCCACTACCAGCGCCATGACCCCAGCAAACGTCGGCGCCGCCGCCGAGGTCCCCGAAGCGATCCAGAACGATCCGTTTTCGTAGAGCATGTAGCCGTCGTGCGCCGCGGCCGAGAGCGCTACGTCCGGCACCGCACGCATCCCGCCGGCAGGGCTTATGCCGTCAACTCCCGCCTGAAACGCAGGCTGCGCGTACACTGTGCTTGCTCCGCCCCCCGAGGCCCACAGCCCCGCGCCATGGTTCGATCCGCTCTCGTTCCACACCATCTCGGGGATGTACTGGAGCGCGGATCCATCCCCTGCCGAGTTGGTCGTCGACCAGTACGCGCCGCTATTTGAACCATCGTTGAACTCCGTGCCGCCCACGCAGGTCGAATAGGGCGAGCTGCACATTCCGTTGACCGCCTTGCCAGCGCCGTCGGCGTCCGCCCCGGCCGAGCACCCCGACGCCCCCGCGTCGCCCGAAGCCACAAAGACGCTGATCCCCTCGCTGGCCGCCTGCTGCCAAAGACCGTTATAAAAGGCCAGTTCCGTCGAGCCCATATCCTGCTCGCAGCTCCCGTAACTCACGCTCATGATCGGCGCAAGATCATGGTTGACGATGTACTCCGAAGCCAGGTCGATGCCGTCGGTGGACTGGGTCGAGGCCGCGGCGACCAGCTTGATCCCCGCAGCGGGCGCCACCGCCCCCGACCACTCCACGTCCAGCGTCGCTTCGTCCTGGTCGCCCGAAACCAGGCCGGGGTTCGCGCCGTCTACCACGATGGACGGGATGTTGGCGGCGAGTCCCGCGTTGGTGCGAAACGCCGCGACGTCGCTCAGATTGATGTTGCTCCGCCCCGTGATGGCGACGGTGACGCCGGCCCCCGAAGTGCCCGCGTTATAGAGCGGGTCCAGATCGTAGATGGTCGCAAAATCGGCGGGGTAAAGGTAGTGATTGCCTCCGCTCGTAAGCTGCGGGCTCGCGCCGGTTCGCCCCGGCTGGGGCGCCGGGCCGCGGCGCGCATCGCCGGTTGATTGCCCAATCTCCGGCGGGCCGAGACCGCCGCTCATGATCGCCTTGACCGCCATCTCGGACTGGTGCCGGAAATCGTTGAGTGAGACCACCCCGCCGACCACCCCGGCCAGCGCGGCTGGAATCTGGGGATCATCCTGGTTGGCCAGATGGATCGTGCCGTTCACCCGGTAACGATGGATTTCGGTGTGAAAGGTCTGTGCCACCTGCGCGGCCGTCCCCGAAAAAACAATCAGGTGCCGGCCCGCCGGCACCTCCTCAATCGTGAACCCCTGGCTGACAAGCCACTCGGATACCTGGGCGTAATCGCCGCTGTCTACGCCGAACCGCGCCCCGAACTGGGCCGGCGTCAGCCACCGCTGATAGAGCGCGGAGTGAGGATCCTGCTGCGCCTCGACTAGCGTGTCCAGCGCCGTCTGCTGGGCCGCGGAGCCTTTGAGCAAGAGGACCATCCGGTCCATGCGCGTGCTCGAAGCGGCGGGTCCAAGGTCAAACTCCGGCCGCGCCTGCGGCGGTACATCCCCGGTGAGAGTTACAGCCTGGCCCTCGTCGATCGGCCCTGCGATCCGGCGTGCCGGGACCTGCGCCGCTGCTGAGGCCAATACGGCCATATGGGCCGCGATCACGGCTGCTAAGTGAATTCTTATGTAATGCCCCACTCCGACCTTCCAAATGAGAGAGTCCGCAAGGCGTCACCGGCAGGCAACCTGCGCTCTGTGCGTCTTCTCATCCTTCGGCTCAGAATGCCCCACGCATGAGGCGAGAGCGTTGGAAAAATGAGAGAATCGGCCTTACGAACGTACTCTCAAATTGCTCAGAATCGATCCAAGGTAACCAGGGCATGGCCAAGCCGGGGTGCGCGCCAGGTTGCCTACCCGAGAGTCCCTTCGCGCTGTGGCTGCGTCGGGGTTCCACGGTTCCCGATCCCGCTGGCGGGCTGCGGGCCGCATCCTGTTGCTTCAAAGATTGAGGGAAATCGGTCGTTTATTTTGAATGGTTTAGGTGACTACGAGCGGGACGAGCGGTGCGGCGTACCGCGCCGGGTCCGATTCTTAACCGGTCGGATGCGCCCCCGTGTCGTCTGCCCTTGACAATCCTTTTTTGCCGGGCCTATTGTGTTCCTCGTTTTGTGGAAAACGGAGGTGCCCCTCATGGTGGCTTACTTTCAGCTTCAACCCGCAGAGGCCGACCTGCAGCATCTGGCCGATGAATATTGGCAGCAGGCGGACGCGAAAGAGCAGCAATTAGAGAAGGCGGCCTTCGAGGCCGGCGAAGCGATTCGCAGCGGCGACTATACCCTTGCCAACCTCGAAGCCATCGTGCGCTGGAAATCCGAGCGCGTCGTGCAATACCTCATTGGTAACAGTAACGAGAAGATCCGGCATGCCCTCAGGATTGCCGCCTCGCCCGAATCTTCGACCGAAGCCGCCGTCAAGGCGCTGCTGGAGCTGCACGGGGTCGACATCCCGGTGGCCTCGACCATCCTGGCCGCCATCTTTCCGGACCGCTATACCGTCCTCGACTTCCGATCCCTCGAGGCCCTCGGCCACGCCCGGCACGACGTGCAGTTCTACGAGGAGTATCTGGCCTTCTGCAAACGTCTGGCCGACAGCGAGATTGTGAAGCCGCAGAGCGAGCTGCCCGCGCCCACACCGCTGCGCGCCCTCGACCGCGCCCTGCTGGAGTGGTCCAAGACCCACGGCGTATGACCGAGACTCGGCGTGTCGGGGGCTGCGCAGGAAGGTACAATCGCCTTCGTGAGCAGCTCGTTTGAAATTGGGCCGGTGGTGGTGGGGGGCGGTCAGCTCTTTCTTATCGCCGGCCCCTGCGTTATCGAGAGTGAGGCCCACGCGCTCTCGATGGCCACGGCCATCCAGCGGATCGCCGGCTCTGTGGGCATTCCCTATATCTTCAAGGCCAGCTACGACAAGGCCAACCGCACCAGCGTGAAGAGCTTTCGCGGCCCCGGTCTCGCGGAAGGCGCGCGCATCCTCGGCCGCGTGGCGCGCGAGACCGGCCTGCCCATCCTCACTGACGTCCACGAGGTCTCGCACTGCGAGATTGCCGCCGAGGCCGCTGACGTTCTCCAGATTCCTGCCTTTCTCTGCCGCCAGACCGACCTGCTCGTCGCCGCCGCCAAGACAGGCCGCAGCGTCAACATCAAGAAGGGGCAGTTCATGGCCCCGTGGGACATGGCCCATTCGGTCGAAAAGGTTCTCTCCACGGGCAACGAGCGCGTCTTCCTCACCGAGCGGGGATCGAGCTTCGGCTACAACACCCTGATTGTCGATTACCGCTCGCTGGCTATCATGCGGCGGCTTGCTCCCGTGGTTTTTGATGCCACCCACTCGGTCCAGCAGCCCTCTGCCGCCAACGGGGTCAGCGGCGGCCAGCCTGAGTTCATCCCGCTGCTGGCCCGCGCCGCCGCGGCCGCCGGCGTCGACGGCCTGTTCCTCGAAGTCCACGACAATCCGTCGAATGCGAAATCTGACGGCGCCAATGCTCTCGACCTCAAGCTTCTCGCGCCACTGCTCGAACGGCTTTTGGCGATTCAGGCGGCGGCTCATTAGAGTCCTCTCATCTTTAATTCGGGAAAACTGCCGATTCGGGCCACCGGGCGGCCCGGTCGTGGCGGATGATGGGCAGATCGACTCGTGCATCTGATCCGACGCGCCGATAGGCATGGCAGCGAGCTGCGAACTCTGCGGCTGTGTCGAGTCCGCGGTGTGTTATTGGTTCAGTGCGCGGCTCTTAGAACAAGCGTTCACCATGGCGACCGCCAGCACCATCACCGTGTCCCGGAAGAGCGTCCCCGACCGCCGGCGGGAGCGCCGCGTCTATGAGCGCTTTGAACTCGACGGAGCTTTCGGCAATCTTGTCTCGCACGGCGAACTCTTGCCCTGCCAGTTCATCGACATCAGCCTGGGCGGCTGCTGTGTACGCACCGAACAGCCCTTCAGTGAGGGGGCTCTTGCGCCCGTGGAGATTGTCCTCATGATCTTCGGGCTGATCCTGCGCATCGGCGGCGTCACGCAGTGGACCAGCACCGGCAACCTCATCGGCATCCGCTTCGCCCACCCCAGCACCCGTTCCAAAAACCAGCTCGCCGGTCTGCTCACCTGCCTCATCGACAAGAGCGCGGCCGAATCCGTCAAGGAAGCTATCGCCGCTGACCACGATCTTCCCGGCAAGCCCATTCTCGTGGCACAAGAGCAGCCTGGGCGGCCTGACGTTGCCGTGCAAAGCGCCGTCGAGTCGGTTCATCCCGAGCCGCCCAAGCCCCACGCCGAATCCGATAGCGCCAGGACGCAGCTTCCCGTCGAGACCGAGTGGCCCGCTGTCCTTCGCTTCCTTGAGAGCCGTGCACACGTGCAGGGGCTCATCGTCGACCTCAAGCCCGACGGTTGCACGGTGAAGACCTCAGAGCCTTTTCCTGGTTCCCTCCACGTCCGCGTGGAGTTGAGCTTCCACATGCGCGGCCTACCCTTCCAGCTTGCCGCCGTCACCGTGGCCTTTCCGGACAAGCACACCACCGACATCCGGTTCCTCGATATGAGCCGTCGCAAGCGGGAGGAACTCGGTCAGGTGATCGAAGAGATCGCCGACGCAAAGAAGAGAGCTGCCCTGGAAGACGCGCAGATGTGACGGGCGCGGCTGCGTCTCAACGCCCGCCCCAGGACCCGCCCAAGAGCCCGCACTCCGGCTCTGCTGTCACCGTCCGGCCATTCAATTCAAAGCATGTGATGCCGCTCTCGGCTGTAATATAGGTGCGCACCCCGGTCTCCTCAAGCTCGCTCAGCACCTCCTCCCGCGGGTGACCGTAGCGATTGTGGAGGCCGCAGGAGATCACCGCCCAACGCGGGTCCACACGGGCCAGGAAGGCCGGCCGCGTCGACGTGATGCTGCCGTGATGTCCTACCTTCAGCAGCGAGCTCTCAAGTCCCGGCTCCGTCAGCATCGCCTCCTCCACCGGCGACTCCGCATCCCCCTCCAGCATCACCGAGGTCGCCCCGTAGGCCACGTGCATCACCAGCGAATCGTCGTTGGTCGGCTCCGGTCCCGGCACATAGTTGGGGAACGGCGCCAGCACATGAATCTCGGTCTGGCCAAAGGCGAACGCGTCGCCGGCGCGGAAGGAGCGGACGCGGACGTGCATCCCGGCGGCCTCGGCCAGCAGCGCTTTGTACACGGCCACGCGGGGATTGTTGCCCACCCAAAGCTCATCGGGATGGAAATTGCGCAGCACGGCGAACAGTCCGCTGATGTGATCGGAGTGGGCATGGGTGAGCGCCACCGCGTCCAGGTGCCGTATTCCCCGCGCCCAGAGCGTGGGCGAAACCACCTCTTCGCCGATGTCGAAGTCCTGCGGAGCCTGCCGCGGCCCGCCGCCAAAGCCGCCCCCGTCCACTAGCAGCGTCTTTCCATCCGGCGTGATCAGTAGCAGGGAGTCTCCCTGCCCTACATCGATCGCCTCCATCAGCAAAGCGCCGCGCGGATGCTCGACTGCCCGCGGCGCCATCGCGGCCATCGCCGCGAATGCCAGTGCGGCCACTGCCGCTCGCCTCCCCCATCGTCCACGGCCAACCAGCGCGATGGAGGCAGCCAGCAGCAGGCAAAACGCCGCCGATTGCCACACGACCGGCGTCGCAATCCTGAAGTCTCCCAACGCCATCGACCCGAACAGATGCACCAGTCCCACTCCGATATGGAGCACCACCGCAACCACGCTCGCGGGCAGGATTGCGGCCGCCGGCCAGACCACCAGCACCAGCAGCATCAGCAGCGCTGCCGGCAGCAACACCGCCAGCAGCGGCAGAATCAGCAGATTCACCGGCAGCGCAAACAGCGTGATGCGGTGGAAGTAGACGGCCATCGGCAGCGTCATCGCCAGCTCCACCACGCACGAAACCACAACCAGCTCGGCCAGCCGCACACAGAACCGGACCGTCCACGGGAACACCTCTTTTGCAAGGCGGCCGTATCCCATCGCCTGGATGCGTGCGGCGATCATTCGCAGCGCCACGCGGAACTGCGCCAGCCGCGGGGCAAGCTTCACATCCATCGCGATCAGCTCCAGCTCGCGCGCCGCTGTCAGGTAAGGGTGAATGGTTCCTTGCAGCAGAGGAACGGCGATGCCGGCAATCACCAGCACCGCCAGCAGCGTCATCTGGAAGCTCGAATCGAAGAGGCTGCCTGGGTTCACCGCCAGCAGGCACAGCGCCGCGAACCCGATCGTGTTCATCGGGCTGCGCTCGCGGTAGACGAGCCGCCCTAGCAGGTAGAGGGCGATCATCCACAGCGATCGCTGCACCGGCGTGGCAAAACCCGTGAACAGCGCGTACGCGAACGAGCCCGCGACCGTCAGCAGCGTAGCCGGCAGCCGCGGCAGCCGGAGCCGCCGCGTGATCCAGAAGATGCAGCCCGCCACAATCGCCAGATGGAACCCCGAAACCACAAGCATGTGAAACGAGCCCGTTCGCTCGAAGCCCACTCGCAGGTCATGCGTCAGGTAGGTGCGGTCGCCGGCCACCATGGCGGCCAGCATGGCCACATCATCGTTCGTGAGCCGCAGCGCCGGCGGCAGGCCGGCCATGGCCGCGGGCAGGGCCAGCAGCCGCGCCGTCGTGGCGTGCTGCCATCCACTCACCCGGCAGGCAGGCATCGCGCCTTGCGAACTGCCCAGCCGCTCTACCTCATGGGCGCTCACGGTCGCCGTCGAAGTAATGCCCAGGCCCAGCAGATAATCCGCGCGGCTCCAGACCCCTGGGTCGTGATACACCTCCGGCGGCAGCAGCCGCACCACGGCGCGGATGCGCTCTCCGCAGTGGAACGGTTGCGGAGCCTTTGTGCCCGCCGGCCAGCGCACCGTAATCCGCACTCCGCCGCTCGCCGCCTCCTGCGCATCTTCCGTATCGGTGACCACCTCGAGCGTCGCCACCCGCACGTCGACCCGCTGCGAAGGCGCCTCGACAAACGGCTCGTCCACGTTCTGCACGATCTCTGTCCGCACCGGCGCGGAATCGGTCACCGTTCCCTCCACTGTACGCATCAGGCCGTCGGAGAGCGCTTCAATCCTGGCCGCGGGCGCAGGCTGCGGCTGCATCCCCGCGCACCAGGCCCCCAGCAGAAACCACAGCGCCGCCAGCGGTATCCAGGCAATCCGTTGGGCGCGGAATGCCGCCACGCAACACAATGCGGCCACCGCGGGCAGCGCCACCAGCACCAGGCTGGGCCGCACCCACACGGCGCTTGCCACCATAATCCCCAGTGCAAACAGCCACGCCGCGTGGAACAGCGGGACGGCGGTGAGAGCCGTGCTCACACCGCCGTTATTGCCGTCCGCGGTCAATCCCGTATTGGGGATGTCCCCGTGCATCGCAGCCCGGAAGTTGGTTTTGGAGCTCTTAGGCACAAGCCTATCAGGACTTGTGCAGCTCCACCACCGTCTCCAGATGGAAGGTCTGCGGAAACAGATCCACAAGCGTTACGTCCTGCAACGCATAGCCCGATCCGATCAGCGCGCGCAGATCGCGCGCCAGCGTAGCCGGATCGCAGGATACGTAGACCAATCCCGGCGCGCCAATCCGGACCAGCTCCGTCACGATCTCCGTGCCCAGTCCCGCCCGTGGCGGGTCCACAACAATCAGATCGGGCCGCTCCGCGCCGCCGCGACGCCGCAGAAAACGAAGTGAGTCCTCGTTCACCGCCGCTGCGTTCGCGCCGCTCAGGTTTTGCGCAAGCGCTGCGGTTGCCGCCAGCGCGGACTCGACCGCAACTACGCGCGTGAACCCAGGCGCAAGCTGCCGCGCAAACAACCCTACGCCGGCAAACAAGTCCCACGCAACTCTGCCCGTGCGCCCGGCCGTCACGCGCTCCGCAAGCGCGTCCACCAGCCAGCGGTTCACCTGGAAAAAGGCGCCGTGGTCCACCCGATAGTCGAAGCCGGCGGCGCGATAGGGCAGGGAACTGTCGCCCCACCGGGCCACCGTCCGGGGTTGCTCCTCAGGCCGCGCCTCCACCACCAACTCCGCGCCCGCCAGTTCCGGAAAGCGTTCGCGCAGCGACCTCGCAAGATCCCCGAAACGTCTCTTATCGGGGCCAGTCGCAATGACGCTTACCAGCAGCGCGGATTCATCGGCATTGCAAAACAACGAGAAGCCCGCAAGCCGCGGTGCGAGCTTCAACTCCCGTACGGTCTCAGCCGCGGCAAGCGCCGCCCGCACCAGCAGAGGCGCCGCGATCGGACACTCGCTGATCGGCACAATCGCGTGCGACCGCCGGCTCCGATACCCTGGCTTCCCCTGTGCGTCGAGGGCTACGCGGACGCGGTTCCTGTAGTCCCAAGGCGCGGCCGCCAGCTCATGGAACTCCTCCGGCGCGCGCAACCCGCCCCGCTCCAGCGTCTCCCGCAAAATCGCGTGCTTCCAGGCGAGCTGCGTTGCGTAGTCCGCATGTTGATAGCTGCATCCCCCGCACACTCCATAATGCGGGCAAGCCGGCTCTATGCGCCCGGATGCAGGGGCAACAATCTCTTCAACCTCCGCGCTCACGTACCCGCGTTTCTCTTCTACGAAGCGCACCCGCGCCTGCTCGCCGGGCAGCGCCAGCGGCACAAATACCGCCTTGCCCTCCACGCGCGCTAGAAACGCCCCGCCGTAGACAGGCTTTTCAATCTCGACTAACTGCGTCTTCGCATCCTGGTGGCTGCCCATGAATCGCCGATTCGCTCACTGTTTGGTATGACTCCGCTAACCCCGCTCACTCCGCTAACACAACTAACTCCGCTAGCTCCGCTTCTTTATTGCTGGCTCATGTAGAACAGGCTCAGCCGCGGCAGCGCATAGTGAACCAGCAGTTGCTTCTGCACAAACTGGTGCTCCACCTGCCGCAGTTGCACCGCGCCCATGCGGCTTCGGTAGGGCGCCAGCTCACGCGCCGCGTGCTCCTTCAGCCCCACAAGCAACTCCTCCGGCGCGGCCGCCGTCAGCGCTGCAAACAGCTTCTCTTCAAGCACCGTCAGCGAGCGCTCCAGCCCCTCCAGGTCCATCGGCTTCACGCCCGCACTGCGCACTTCACCAGCCAGCTCGCGCAGCCGCGCCGCCGTAGCGCAGCACGCATCAGGCGCAACCGCGGCAGCATCCAGCGCGCCCGCCGCCGATTCCAGGTGCGCCGCCACCCGCTCCTGCTCAAAGCCTGAATCGCGCTCGGCCGTTCCTGCAGGCGCCGCGCCGGCCGCCGCCTCTTTCATCTCCATGGCTGCTTCCATCACCGCCTGCGCGCACCACGCCAGCCCATTGATCCGCCGCATCCGCGCCCGCTTCTGCCGCGCCTCATACTTGTCAAACGCCGCATCGATCCCGCGCAGCACCGCTTCCAGCGGAATGCCCGCCTCCTGCCACGTCTCGATCAGCGCCCAGTCCAGCGTGGAGAGCAGCAGAATCGCCCCGCGGCGCTGCTGAAAGCGCTCTTCGATCTCCGTAAAATAGTTGAAGTAGTTGCGCATTCCAGTGGTCAGTTATCAGTGATCACTGATAACTGATCCGTTGTTAGTGTAGTGGCCCTTCAAATTCATTGGGAAGGAGCATCTATCCCGAGCCGGAACTGCTCTGTGCACGATCCGCTGTCGCGCGGGAAAACTGACCACTGACCACTGATCACTGACCACTCGGACGCGACCGTCCGCGCGGCTTGGCCACGCGGTTGCGCTCGAACAGGATCCGCAGCCCTTCGACCGTCAGCAGGTCGTCAATTTCGGTGATGAAGCGCGAGTCTTCAGCCACCATCCGCGCCAATCCCCCGGTCGCCACAATCGCCTTCGGCTTCTCCCCAAGCTCGGTCACAATCCGCTCGATAATCCCGTCCACCAGCCCGATGTAGCCGTAGTAGAGCCCGCTCTGCAGGTGCGAGACTGTATTTGTCCCGATCACCTTCGCCGGCCGCCTGATGTCCACCCGCGTCAGCTTGGCTGCCCGCGCAAACAGCGCGTCGGCGCTCAACCCCAGCCCCGGCGCAATGGCCCCGCCCAGGTACTCGCCCCGCTCCGAGATCACCTCGAACTTGGTTGCCGTGCCGAAGTCCACCACCAGGCACGGCCCGCCGTAGCGTTCGAAGGCCGCGATGCAATCCGCCAGCCGGTCCGCGCCCAGCTCCGTGGGATTGTCGATCAGCATCGGCATCCCCGTCTTGATCCCCGGCTCCACAAACATCGGCTCCACGTGGAAGTACTCCTCGCACACCTTGCGTAGCGTCGAGTCCACCGGCGGCACCACGGACGCGATGATGATATTGGTCACCTGGCTTGCCGCCATGCCGTGCATCTCGAACAGGTTCACGAAAAACACGCCGTACTCATCCACGGTCTGCGCGCGATGCGTCGTTACGCGCCAGTGCGCGGCCAGCTCCGGCTTCTCCGCGTCCAGCCGGTAAAGCCCCAGCACCGTGTTGGTGTTTCCCACATCGAGCGCAAGCAGCATTCTTTCGTAGCTCCGAGCTTTCAGCGTTCAGCCCTCAGCTCTTTGTCCCTCGCGCTGGCCGGCCGCGCCCCGAATCGTCGCCCCACAAGAAAAGCTGAGAGCCGGTAGCTGACGGCTAAGAGCTGTATTCCCGAATTCCCCCCGTCTGCACCGTCACCACGCCAGATGCGGTGCTGACCAGAAGGAATCCATTTTCGTCCAGGCCCTCGGTTACGCCGAGGCAAGCCTGCGGTCCATGCACTTCGACCGCCCGGCCGCGCACCCACGTTGAAGCACATTCCACCCGCTGCGGGATGCTCGCAACCGCGGTCGCATCGGCCAGCGCAGCCGCCTCGCGCTCCAGCGATTTTAGCAGGGCGATCAACAGCGCCTGCCGTGAAACCCTGCGCCCGGCGGCCACGTCCAGCGACGTCGCCGGCGTTGCCAGATCCGCCGGAAACCCGCTCTGGTGCACATTGATCCCAATGCCTACCACGGCGTAAGCCACGCTTCTGGCCTCCGTGTGCGCCTCCACCAGAATCCCGCCCGCCTTGCGTGAGCCGATCAGCAGATCGTTAGGCCATCGCAGGTCAACCGCCAGTCCTGACGATTCGCGCACGGCTTCAGCAGCGGCCAGTCCCGCGGCCAGTGGCAACAGCGGCAGCCGTGCAACGGGCAATGCCGGCCGCAGCAGCACGCTCACATACAGCCCATCGCCCGCCGTCGAAAGCCACTGATTGCTCCCGCGTCCCCGTCCCGCTGTCTGCTCATCGGCAAAGTAAACTGTCCCGTGCGGCGCCCCGTCGCGCGCGCCCTCCAGCGCATCCGCGTTGGTTGAGCCCGTGGCCGGCGCAAAGCGCAGTCGTCCCGCAAAGATCGTTCTCGTAAGCGCATCTTCGAGCGCGGCAAGATCGTACATCGTCTATCGCGGCTCCGCTTCGATGCGCATCGAAATATCGGCTGCCCTCGCCGAGTGGGTCAGCGCGCCCACGCTGATAAAGTCCACGCCCGCCTCCGCGTACTCGCGAATGTTATCGAGCACAATGCCGCCCGAAGCCTCAATCGGAATCCAGCGGTTTTCCTTCTTGATCCGCTCCACGCACGCCTTCGCCTGTGCCGGCTTCATATTGTCGAGCAGGATGGCCTCGGCGCCATTCGTCAGAGCTTCCTCCAGTTCAGCGGCCGTGCGCACCTCCACCTCCACGCGCTGCCCCTGCTTGCGCCGTTCCAGCGCCCGCGCCAACACCGCGGCCACGCCGCCGCCCAGCGCAATATGGTTGTTCTTGATCAGGATTCCGCTCGCCAGATCGAGCCGGTGATTTGTCCCTCCGCCGCACAATACCGCATATTTTTCGAGTGCCCGCATCCCCGGCACAGTCTTGCGCGTATCGAGCACCCGCGCCCGCGTGCCCTGTATCGCGTCCACATACCGGCGAGTCAGCGTCGCGATCCCGCTCAGGTGCTGCATCAGGTTCAGGATCACCCGCTCTGAGCTCAATAGCACGCGCGCGTTGTGCCGGATCACGGCCAGCACCTGGCCCCCGTGCGCCCGCACCCCGTCGAAGATCTCCGGGTGGCTCACCACCTCGAAGCGTGTCTGCGCCTGCGGCCGCGGGTCCAGCCGCGCGTAGATTTCGAGCAGCCGCGGCACCGCCCCCAGCCCGGCCACCACCATCTCCTCGCGCGCAAGAATCGACCCCGTCGCCCGCAGGTCCGCGTCGATGGTCAAGTTGGTCGTAGCATCGCCCGCGGCCTTGTCTTCCTGCAGGGCCTGCTCCAGCAATGCGTCAATGCGGCTGCTCTTCCAGTCCATAACAGTGGTCAGTGGTCAGTGAACAGTGGTCAGTTGTGAGTTATCAGTTCACAGTTCGAAGTTCACGGTTCACGGTACACAGTTCGCAGTTCGTAGTTCACAATTGGTCCAATTCAAAAAACGCTGTCATCCTGAGCGACCGGAGCGTAGCGCAGGGAGTCGAAGGATCTGCGGTTGCTTTTCCTTCATTGTTGCGGCAACGCCTCCAGCGCCGCCCGCGCCTTTTCGAGAAGGGTGCGGGTTTCGGATTCTTGCTTTTTCAACCCCTCCACCACGTGCGCCGGCGCCTTGGCCAGAAAGCCCTCGTTCCCGAGTTGCCGCTCCGCCGCAGCCACGCCTTTTTCGTACTTCGCAATGTCCTTTGTCAAGCGCTCGCGCTCGGCGGGGACATCGATTGGCTTTTCGTACAACACTGCCACGTCGGTCGGGCCAACGGGCGACCACGCGAGGCTCTCATCACAGTCAGCAAGCGAAACAAATTCGAGGACGGATATTTGCGCAAGCTTCATTAGGATGTCGGGATTGTCCTCGGCCGTCTGCGAACTGCCAAATGCCCCTGCCCACATGCCCACCTTGACAGGCGTGGCGACATTTTCGGGAATGCCGAGTTCTTTGCGGCGAGCACGTATGCCGGTGACTAAGAACTGGAGACCAAGCATCCGATCTATGATCTGACTGACGGTTGCTTTTGCGCCTGCTCGCGGATAGCTTGATAATGCAATCGATTTAACTGGCGGATTACCGTCGTAGACCGCATGCCACAACTCTTCAGTCAAGAATGGCATAAACGGCGAGAGGAGCCTTAGCGCTGCCTCAAACACCTGCACCAGTGTGGTCAACGCCGCTCCGGTCTTTGCTTTGTCGGCGGATTCGGAAAAATCGAGGCGAAGCTTGATGATTTCGATATACCAGTCACAAAAACTGCCCCAGAAAAACTGGTAGATCGCATTCGCCGCGTCGTCGTAGCGGTAGTTTTCGAGCGCCTGGTTCACCTTCGCCGCCGTCGCGTGCAGTTCGGCCACAATCCACCGCGCTTCAAGAGGCGCATCGTCGCCTACATCGGGCATCCCGCCCAGCGTCGCCGGATCGACCTTGATCCCAACCTCCGCCGCCCGGTCCACATTCATAAAAATGAACCGCGCCGCATTCCAGATCTTGTTCGCGAATGCGCGATACCCCTCGGTCCGCGCCACGTTGAAAGCGATGTCGGTGCCGGGCGAGGCCATCGAGGCCAGCGTGAAGCGGACGGCGTCTGTCCCGTACTGCTTCACGATCTCGATGGGGTCGATTACGTTCCCCTTGGTCTTCGACATCTTCTCGCGGTTCGCGTCCCGCACCAGCGCGTGAATATACACCTCACGAAAAGGCACGGACTCGGCGAGCGGCCGCGGTGAACCGTCGGGCATTGGCACATCGCCCGCGAACCAGCACCCCAGCATGATCATCCGCGCCACCCAGAAGAACAGGATGTCGAATCCGGTCACCAACAGACTGGTTGGATAGAATGCATCGAAGTCTGCTCTCGTTTCGGTCGTAATGTTCGGCCATCCAAACACCGAGACCGGCAAGAGCCCCGAGGAGAACCACGTGTCCAGCACATCGGTCTCCTGCGTAATCTCCGCCGATCCGCAGTGCGCGCACGCCGCCGGGTCCTCGCGCGCCACCGTGATCTTGTGGCAAACCCCGCAGTGCCACGCCGGTATCCGGTGCCCCCACCAGAGTTGCCGCGAGATGCACCAGTCGTGGATGTTCTCCATCCAGTTCAGATACGTCTTCTCGTACATCTCCGGCGTAAACCGGATGGCCTTCTCGCCGTCTGCGTCGGGCTTGACCGCCGCAATCGCCTTCTCCGCCAGCGGCGCAATCTTCACAAACCACTGCGTCGAAAGCCGCGGTTCCACCACCGTCTTGCACCGGTCGCAGTGGCCCACGTTATGGACGTGGTCCTTGATTCCCGCCAGCAGACCCTGCTTTTCGAGATCGGCGACGATGTGCTTGCGTGCCACGAAGCGGTCCAGCCCCGCGTAGGCGCCGCCCTCGGCGTTGATGTGGCCGGTATCGTCCATCACGTTGATCTGCGGCAGGTGGTGCCGCTCGCCCAGCGCAAAGTCGTTGGGGTCGTGCGCCGGCGTCACCTTCACCGCTCCCGTGCCGAACTCCCGGCTCACCCACTCATCGAGGATGATAGGGATCTCGCGGCCCACCAGCGGCAGCCGCAGCTTCCGCCCATGCAGGTGCTTGTACCGCTCGTCCTCGGGATGGACGGCTACGGCAACGTCTCCGAGCATGGTTTCGGGGCGCGTCGTCGCCACGGTGATGTATTCACCCGAATCTTGCCCAAAATTATCCAGGACGGAGTACCGGATCTCCCACAGGTGCCCCTTGTGCTCGTCGTAGACCACCTCCAGGTCGCTGATCGCCGTCTGGCAGCGCGGGCACCAGTTCACGATGTACGCACCCCGGTAGATCAGCCCCTGCTCGTAGAGCCGTACAAAGGCCTCGCGCACGGCCACCGAGAGCCGCTCGTCCATGGTGAAGTACTCGCGGCTCCAGTCCACGCTCGCGCCCAGCCGCTTCATCTGGTCGAGGATGGCCCCGCCGTAATGCCGCTTCCACTCCCACACCCGCTCCACAAATGCCTCGCGGCCAAGCTGTTGCCGCGTCGTGCCCTCCGCTGTGAGCTGCCGCTCCACCATCATCTGCGTGGCGATGCCCGCGTGGTCGGTTCCGGGCAGCCACAGCGCCCTCCGCCCACTCATCCGCTGCCACCGGGTCAGGATGTCCATCTCCGTCTGGTTCAGCATGTGCCCCATGTGCAGCCGGCCGGTCACGTTGGGCGGCGGCAGCAGGATGGTAAACGGCTCGCCAACAGCGCCCGTCTCCGGCGTGGGCTGCACGAAGAGCTTCTCTTCCACCCAGTAGGCGGCCCAGTGGTCTTCAATAGCAGTGGGGTCGTAAGCTTTCGGCAGATCGTGCGGCATTTGCGTGTCTGAAAGTCCCCTGGAGTGTGCGCGAAACCCCAGCACCGAAAGGGTTTTTGAGCAAAAGGACTCCCTCTCAGGTTAGCAGATGCGGGGTGGGCGCCCGGCGATGCGGCTCAAAGGCTGACTTCGCCGTTGAGCATGAAACCGCAGAGGCGCAATCCCGCCCTGGTGAGTGCGCCGCGCGAGCCCAGATTGCGGATGCCGGTGCGCGCTGCCGGAACCCGGCCGGCGAGATAGGTCTCACGCTTCACCTCCTGAAGAAGAAAGCTCGCGACGCCGCGGCGGCGCCAGTCTTCGCGCACTTCCATATAAAGATCCGCGAAGGGATGGTTGTAGTGGAGCGCGAAGCCGCCGGTGGCGACGATCTCGCCGATCATTTCGAGCACGTACTCTCCCACCGGTTCGACTCCGTGGGCAAAGATGGAGTCGTTCTCCCGTTTGCGGCGCACAACCGCTCCGGGGATGGTGAGATTGGTGACGCAATGGTCTTCAAACAGGACGGTGTCGGCTGCGATGTTGCGCGCGAAATCAAAAAGCATGGCGGAGAGAAGCGGGTCGTTGCTTTGGCACTCGATAAATTGCGCCCGGGCCGCGGCGAGAAGTTCGCGGAAGAGATCGCGGGCAAGACTCCGGAACGGCGGGAGAACAAAGAACTCGAATACGGTGTCGCGATCGGGGATCTCGCGGCCCTTGACGGAGCCGTAGCCGGCGCTGAGGCCATCGATGGCGCAAAGATACGAATCGGACCAGCCGCGCTCGTGGCAGGCGTTGTAGCGAATCTGATGATTGGCTTCCTGCAGAAAGAGTGCGCGTAGGGGCAGGATCTTTCCGAGCTCAGTCTTCTGGATGCTGATCATCATGGCCTCCCCGGAGAGCCTCGCGCCGCCTGCGCCTGCGTGAGTGTGAGACGGGAAGGGCCGCCCGAAAGGCGGCCCCTCGTATCGCTGTTGGTTCCAGAGCAGCTCCGGCTAGAACGGGTTCAGCTTCCCAAGCCCCTTCTTTTTCTTCTTCCGGCTCGACGATTCGTCGCCCAGGTCGGCCTTGGGGGCCTTCTTGTTCTTGGCGTTGGTCACGGTTGCGGTCTGGGTCGACCTTTCGCCCGGCTGGATGTCGTTGATCTGCGCAGGAGCCTCGGCGGGTTTTTGCGCCGCCGGCAAAGGCGTCGTGTTCGATCCTACCGACTGAACCAGCGCATTCGGGTCGGCCGACTGCGTGCCCGACGCCCCGCTTGAAGGCGCGTTCACGATCTGCACACCCACCCCTGTCCCGCTCGCCGGCTGTCCTTCGGCCAGCGGAGCAGCCGAGGGCCTTTCGCTGGTCGGCGGTTCGTTGACGGGCGTCGGCGTCAGTGCCGTCGCGGGCTGCGCAGTCTTGCCGTAGTTCAAGGCAGCCTCAAACAGCTCTCGGTTCTGGGAGTTGATGTCGGTCGCCAGCGTACGCTGCGGGTCGGTCAGGGTGGGTTCGCCCACGTGCACCGCTTCTACCACCGTCGGGCCCCGCTTGATCAGCCCCAGAATCGTGTCGGTAAAGCGCAGGGGCTGCTCGCTGTGCTCCTCGGCGTCGCTCTCGGCAATCGCTGCCTGCGTCGGCGTCGGAATCGGCCGATCCATCGCCACCAGCCGGTCGCGGGCGTCTTCCACGTGCGGCGACATCGGGTAGCGCGTAATGACCTTGTCGTAGGCCTTGGCCGCCAGGTTTTCGTAGTCGGTCTCAAGCCGCTCGCGCACCGCGCCTGGCAGCCCCTTCGCCTGCTGCACGTTGCGCGCCTCGCCCTCGTAGCTGTCCCCGATCCCGATTAGCACCTGGTCATTCTTCGAGTAGAGCGGGTAGGAATCGGCCACCGTCTCCAGCCGCGCGATCGCCGCGTTGTAGTTATCCACGCTCTCGTAGTACCACCCGATCTCAGCCTCCCGCTCGGCCAGCACCTCCTGCACATCGCGCAGCTTCTGCTTGGCCCGCGGCACCAGCGACGAGTCAGGGAACATATTGATCATCTTCCGGTACTCTTCCTCGGCGCGCTGCGCGTTGGTGAAGTCCCGGTCCGGCTTCTCCATCTGCTGGTAGTAGATATCGGCGATCTTCATCTGCGCCTCGGCCGCCTCCGGAGCGTTGGGGAAGAACGTGATGAAGTCGTTGTACTCGGCCTCGGCCTGCATCATCGCCGCCGTGCCGCCCTCCTTGTACCATGAATCGCCCACTGACAGCTTGGCCCTCATGCAGTACTCGGAGTTCGGATAGGTATTAAGGAGCGTCTGGAGGTCGAGCCGGGCCACGTCGTAGTGACCCTTCTTCATCGCCTTCATCGCCTTGTCGTAGAGTTCCAGGTCGGGCTGCTGCGACTTCACGTTCGCCAGCGGGTTGGCGTTCAGGTCAAAGTCCTTTTTTTTCTTCTTCTGCCTGATCTTGGCGCTCGCCGGAATCCCCGCCAGCACAAACGCCATCAGGGCCGCAGCCACAATCGTCTTCGACAACCGGTTCATACCACCTCGTTCGGGCTCGGCCGTCGCCGCCGGCCGTTCGCCCATCTCTTTGCGCTTGTCCTCAATGAATCTTACTCTCTTTGCCGGCCGGTTGGCTCGCCGCTGCGCGTGCGGCCGCCAGCAGCGCCCGCGCATCCCGTTCCGCCTGGCCCTCGCCAAAAACGGCGCTGCCCGCGACCAGCAGTTCCGCTCCTGCTTGGACGATGGCCGCCACCGTGTCGTGAGCCACCCCGCCGTCCACCTCGATACGGAAATCCAGGCCGAGTTCCGCGCGCAGCTCCGCCAGCCGCCGGATCTTGTCCACCGAAAACGGAATGAACACCTGCCCGCCGAACCCCGGGTTCACGCTCATCACCAGCACATGGTGCACCATGGGCAGAATGTCGATGATCAGGTCCACCCGCGTGGCCGGATTCAGCACCACTCCCGGCTTCATCCCGTGGTGCGCGATCAGCTCCAGCGACCGGTGCAGGTGGCGGCACGCCTCATAGTGCACGCCCACCCAGTTCGCGCCCGCCTCGGCAAACGCCGGAATGTACTCGTCCGGGTTCTCGATCATCAGGTGGCAGTCCAGGGGCAGTGAAGTGACCCTGCGCAGGCTCTTCACCACCGGAGGCCCCAGCGTAATGTTGGGCACAAAGTGCCCGTCCATCACGTCCACGTGGATGGTCGTGCCCCCGCCCCGTTCGGCCGCGGCAACTTCGTCCGCCAGATGCGCAAAATCCGCCGACAAAATGGATGGAAGCAGTTCAACCATAACTTCGTTCGCAGCTCTCCTTGCTGGGCTCAGTGTACCAGCGCGCCCGCGGGTGGAATGCGGTCCCCCAGCCCTTCTCAGGAGGCCATGCCTTCCGCCTTAAGCCGCGCCGCCGCCACACGCCCCACTCCGCGCAGCAACGCCTTTACGGGCCAACGCCCTTCCCCGTCGGGAAAGAAGATCTCGCCCGCCCGCCGCGCCTCGGGCCTGTAGTACCACCGCTTCAAGAGCGCCAGGTGGCCCTGCCTTAAGGTCGCCGTAGCTGCTTCCGCATCCCCCAGCGTGACCATCACTTCTTCCATGCGCGCTTCGAGGACGCTGCGCGCCGTTCGCAAAGGCGTTCCCTGATCCCTGACCCCTGACCCCTGATCCCTGCTTTGATCCCTTTCTTCCGGTATCGGTTCGATTGCCATCGGCTGCGCAAACAGCGAAGTGGATCCCGACTGCTCGTTCTGAATGCGCATCCCCAGCGTTGAAAACCCCTCCGGCCCCCGCAGCCGCCCCTGCTCGAACAGATACACGGCTACCTCGTCCGGTTTCGCCGAGGCCTGCAGAATCACCGCCCGCAGCCGGCTCAGCGGCCGCACCAACTCCGCCGCCAGCCCGCGCACCGCCTCCACCTTTTGCACCTGCGCGTGCAGCGCCGCCGCCCGCTCGAACTCGAGCGCTGCCGAGGCCTGTTCCCGCTCCGCCCGCAGCGTCACCAGCCGGCTCTCACCCCGCGTCGCCAGGAAACCCTCCACCGCCGCGGCCTCTTCGGCGTAGCGCTCGTCCGTGCACCCCTTGAAGCACGGCGCCAGGCACATCTTCATCTCGGAGTACACGCAACCCGGGTAGCCCGGGTCAGGATCGAGCTCGAAGGTGCACCGCCGCAGCAGGAACAGCTTCAGCGCTTCGTCCACGTACCGCTCCGCCGCTGCCCGCGACGCAAATGGCCCGTAGGCCCAGTCGCCCTCCCGCTGGCTCGGCCGGAACGTCACCGTTACCCGCGGATACGCATTGCTCCCCAGGAACCGCACAAATGCCGGATGCCGCAGGTGCATCCGCTCCAAGGCCTTCGCTCCGTAAATCTCCTCCAGCAGCGAAAACTGCACCAGCAGCGACTCGAACTCCGACCCCGTCAGCCGCCACGCGATCCGCCGCACACGCCCGGCCAGTTGCAGCCGCCGAGGATGCTTCGCCGAGGGCTGCAGCAGCCGCTCAAGACGCGAGCGCAGATTCGGCGTACGTCCCACATACGGCTCCGTGTGCGCCTCCGCTCCATACAACGCAAAAACGGCCGCATCCCGCGGCAGTTGCCCCAGCGCCGTCTTCGCATCTGCCGGATCGAAGCCGATCTCTTCCGTCAACAGCCCCGCAGACTGCTTTGCTTCCGCCGCGTGCCGCTGTCCGGCCACATCCATCCAACAAACCCCGCTAACCCCGCTAACTCCGCTAACCCGCTGCTTTTCACTCCCCCGCCACCGTCATTCCGTCGATCCGCAGCGTCGGCGCCGCCACCGATCCCCGAAACGCCAGGTCGTTCCCAATCGCCGTCACGTTCTTGAGCATCTCGGCCAGATTCCCGGCGATCGTCACTTCCTCCACCGCGTGCGTCAGTTCCCCGTTCTCGATCCACAACCCCGTCGCTCCGCGCGAGTAGTCACCCGTCACCACATTCACGCCGAACCCCATCAGTCCGGTCACGTAGAGCCCCTTCTGGACGCCCTTCAAAATCTCTTCCGGCGTCAGCGTGCCCGCTTCCAGATAGAGATTCCCGCACCCGATCCCCGGCGTCCCCGCCAGACCCCGCGCGGCGTTGTGCGTCGACCGCATGCCCAGCTTCCGCGCCGTGTAGGTGTTCAGCAGGTAACTGCGCAGCACGCCGTTCTCCACCACCACCGTCCGCAGCGAAGGCAGTCCCTCGCCGTCGAAGGGCGACGTCCCAAACCCGCCAGCCCCCGTCGGCAGCATCATCGCGTTGTCGTCCACAATCGTCAGCCCCGGCGCGGCGATCGTCTCGCCCAGCTTCCCGGCCAGGTACGAAGCCCCCCGCCAGATCGAGTCGCCCGAGGCCGCGTCGAACACCGACCCGATCAGCGACCGCGCCGTCTCCGGGGCAAAGACGAGCGGAACCCGCTGTGTCGCCACTCGCCGCGCCCCCAGCCGCTGCACCGTGCGCCGCGCCGCCTCCTTGCCTACCTCCTCCGGCGACTCCAGGTGCCCAAAACACCGCGCGCTCGACCACCAGCCGTCCCGCTGCATCTTGCCGCTCTCGTCCTTGGCCAGCGGCGCCGCCGACACGCCGGCAAAGCTCGTCCGGTAGCTGCCCACGAACCCCCGCGAGTTGGCCAGCACCTTGCGCCCTGTCGCCGCCTCAAAGCTGCCGCCGTCGGAGTTGGTGATCCGCGCATCGGCTCCCAGCGCCGCCGCCTCCGTCCGCCGCGCCCACTCGATCCGCTCCGCATTCTCGAGTGAGTACACGTCCTCGAAGTAGAGGTGCAGGTTGCCCGGGACCGCGCCGAACTCTTCCTTCTCGGGCAGCCCGGTGAACGGGTCTTCCTCGGTCACCTTCACCAGCGCCATCGCGCCTTCCACCAGTTGCCGAACCCCGTCCGCCGTCAGGTCGCTCGTCGAAGCCGACGCCGACCGCTTGCCCACCAGCACCCGCAGCCCGATCCCCCGCGACCCTGATTCCTTGAGCGTCTCCACCTCGCCCATGCGCACCGTCACGCTGAACTCATCACCCTCGCGCACGACGGCCTCCGCGTCGCTGGCGCCGGCTTTCACGGCCAGGGCGACAACATCGGCGGCAAGGGATTCAAGGTCGAGGGCGGTTTCGGCGGTTGTAGTAGCGATTTGGGGCATGTTCTGAAACTATCAAAGCCGCCATCGGCACGCTACTTGCGCAGCAGCCTTTGGTGGTATCTCCGGCCCCAATCATCATCGAGGTAGCGCCGGAAGCCGTAATAGCACTGCGCCCCGTCGCGGCCCCAGCAATAGGTGTCATTCCAGGCGCACTCCAGCCGATGTGGAAGGAGCAGGTCTTCGTAGTCGGTGCAGGTCTTCAGTGCGAGCTTCTGCTTGCGGCGGACACCCCGATGGGCCACGCGCTTGTCGTCTTTCGCGCTGGCAGTACCCGTAATCGCCGCATAGGGGCGGCGATAGAAACGGCTCATGACAAACTCCAGGTCGCAGTTGCGTACCTATGTCATGGCCGATCCTTCCTTTCGCGCCGGCCTACCTGCCAGTGCTGCCCACAGTCATCCGATCCAGCTTGATCGTCGGCATTCCCACGCCCACTGGCACGCTCTGCTCACCCTTGCAGCAGGTGCCGATGCCTTCATCGAGCTTGAAGTTTCTTCCCCGTCGCTCTCGTATGTCACGCTGCCAACAGCCGTAACTCGATCTTCGATCCGGTTGCTTCGGCATAGCGCAGCAAGGTCTTGGTGCTGGGGAGGGCTTGTCCACTTTCCAGGCGCGCAATAGCCGACTGGCTTGTGCCCATGCGCGCGGCAAGTTCGGCTTGGGATAGACCTGCGCGCCTACGCGCACTGATCAATTCAACTGCGATCTCAAATTCGGGCGCGAGCGCATCGTATTCAGCCTTGACCTCTGGGTCTGCCAGGAGTTCAGCCTTGATTTCTTCGAAAGAGATGGTCATTGAACCTCCTTTGCCCGCTGAAGCGCCAACTCCATTTCGGCGCGCGGAGTCTTCTGTGTCTTCTTGAGGAATACCCGAACGACGACGATTCGCTTTCCCGTAGCAGTTACATAGAGGCCACGCGCTATTCCATCGCGTCCGGTCAATCGAACCTCCCATAGCTTGCCTTCGAGATGCTTGACGTGAGGTTCGCGAAGATTTTCGAGTCCAACTTGGGAAACAAACTCGCCAAATCTGACAAAGCGTGCCCGAATGTCGGATGGGAGAGCTCTGATTTCTGCTCGTACCGTGTCGTTCAGGACTTCAACTTGCCAACACACCTTCTCAGTATATCTCAAATTTGAGATAATTGCTCGATCTTTTACCTTCCCGTGCCGCCAACGGTCATTTTGTCCAGCTTGATCGTCGGCATCCCCACGCCCACCGGCACGCTCTGCCCATCCTTCCCGCACGTCCCGATGCCTTCGTCGAGCTTCAGGTCGTTCCCGACCATCGAAACATACTTCAGCGCCTCCGGCCCGTTGCCGATCAGCGTCGCGTCCCGCACCGGCGCCGTCACCTTGCCGTCCTCGATCAGGTACGCCTCGGACGCCGAAAACACGAACTTCCCGTTCGTGATGTCCACTTGACCGCCGCCAAAGTTCACCGCGTAGAGCCCGCGCTTCACACTGCGCAAAATATCCTCCGGCGCGTCGTCGCCGGCCAGCATGTAGGTATTCGTCATGCGCGGCATCGGGATCGCCTGGTAGCTCTCCCGCCGTCCCGAACCCGTGTTTGCCATCCCCATCAGCCGCGCCGAGAGCTTGTCCGACAGATAGCCCTTCAGCACGCCGCCCTCGATCAGCACCGTCTCCTGCGTTGGCGTTCCCTCGTCGTCCACGTTCAGCGATCCGCGCCTTCCGGCCATCGTTCCGTTGTCCACCACGGTCACCTTCGGGCTCGCCACCGGCTGCCCGATCAGCCCGGTGAACGCCGAAGTCTTTTTGCGGTTAAAGTCGGCCTCAAGCCCGTGCCCCACCGCCTCGTGCAGCAGGATGCCCGGCCATCCCGGCCCCAGCACCACTTCCATCTCGCCCGCCGGCGCCGGCACCGCGCCCAGTTGCAGAATCGCGCCCCGCGCCGCCTCCCGCGCCAGGGCCTCCGGCCCTTTGGAGCCTTGGAATTGATCCAGCCCGGCACGGCCCCCGCCGCCAGCCGCGCCCTTCGTCGTCACCGCGCCTTCCTTGGCGATCGCGAACACGTTCAGCCGGCACAACGGCTGCGTATCGCTGGCGAACGCCCCATCGGAGGCCGCAATCAAAACCCGCCGCAGCTCCTCCGAGTAGCTCGCCCGCACCTGCACAATGCGCGCGTCGAAGGCCCTTGCCGCCCGGTCCGCACGCAAAATCAGCTCCAGCCGCGCCGCCAGGTCCAGGTCGTAGCCGCCCACCGGCATCGGGTACAGCTCCGCTGAAGGCGTCTCCACAAACCCCTGCACCGGCTGCTTGGCCGGCCCTGAGGCGATCAGCGCCGCCGTGCGCGCCGCGTGCAGCAGCCGCTCCGGGCTCAGGTTGTCCGTGTACGCATACCCCGTCCGCTCGCCCGAGAGCACGCGCACCCCGCACCCCGCGCTCGTCCCCTGGCTCGCCGACTTCACAATCTGCTCGTCCACGCCCAGCGCCGTCGCCATCACGGATTCAAAATACAGATCGGCATAGTCGCCGCCCGCCGACAGCGCCTCGCCCAGGCACCGCTCCAGCAGCCGCTCCGTGATCCCGAATTTTTCAAAGAAATACCGCTTGTGGTTCGCCGCAGGGGAAGCATCGCCATTCATCATGATCTTTCCAGTCTACGCCCGTTCCGCTCGAACGTCCGTGCCGGCTCCCGCCGCATCAGGGCAAGCGCGCCAACGTTTTCCATTCTGAAGTTGGATCTTTCCTCGCGCCGTGGGCGCAATGTTTGTTAGCCCCGCGCTTTAGCGTGGGGGAAACCGTACAGAAAATGCCCTGAGCCCCGTAGGGGTGGCGCGGGCGGCAAGAACGGCCCCTTGACGCCGTCACTGCGATCGTCCTGCCCGCCGCACAGAAATCCCGCACCCGTTCCTTCTTTGGTCCCCGCCCCACGCGTATCTGTCCCGGTTCCTCACTTCGTGCTACATTCGTCCCATGAAAAAGCTCGCCGCCCTCCTGCTCTTCGTCGTCATCGCCACACCGGCGTTTGCGAAGCATCACCGCCATCACCACAAGCACCACCATCCGGCGGCCCACCAGTCCGTCTAGCACTGCTCCCGTCCGCGCTCCGCGGGCACTCTTGCTGGCCGGCTCGCTGCAGCGCCTGTCACACGCGTCTGAGCATGCGCGTGCTAAAGTTCCAACCATGGCAGACGACCAGGATCTCCGCTACCCCATCGGCCATTTCTCGCCTCCCGCCGCCAGCATGCCCGGCGTTCGCGCGGCGCATATTGAGATCCTTCGCCAGCTTCCCGAGCGACTGCGCGAAGCCGTCTCCGGCCTCGACGACGCGCAGCTCGATACCCCTTACCGCGAGGGCGGCTGGACCGTCCGCCAGGTCGTTCACCACGTCGCCGACAGCCACGCCAACTCGTACGTGCGGTTCAAGCTCGCCCTCACCGAGAAGTGGCCCACCATCAAGCCTTACGACGAAGCCGCCTGGGCCCGCCTGGCCGACAGCCGCGAATCTGTAGCCCCGTCGCTCGCCTTCATTGAAGCTCTTCACACCCGCTGGGTCGCCCTGCTCGAGCCCCTCGGCGAAGAAGACTTCCAGCGTGGCTTCAACCACCCCGAGATGGGCCGCCAGACCCTCGCCAAGTCCCTGGCGCTCTACGCCTGGCACAGCCGCCACCACACCGCCCACATCACTGGCCTGCGCCAGCGCCGGGGCTGGTAGAGCCCGCCATGGCCCCGAAAGCCGCTACGGGAGAGCCCCCATCTCCAGAGCGCCTCGTCCAAACCATTCAGGACTACCTCGACGCCCACCCCGCCGCCGCCATCCTTGAAGACGGCCGCGTCGCTTTTGACCTCCGCACCGCCCGCTGCGAGGTCTCCGAGTCCCACGGCCGCTGCCTTCTCCAGCTCTGGAGCCCCGAGCGCAACCTGGTGCGCACCGTCGTCGGTGCCGAGCTTCGGGCCCACAGCCTGCGCCTGGCCACCCGCCGCATGGGCGCCGCCCGTCCGCAGGCCCTGGAGCTCGTCTCCACCGCGGACCGCCGCACACCCACTACGCGCGAAACCGCCCGCCGGCAATATCAGCGCCTCCTCGAACGCGCCCTCTCCCGCGCCTTCATCGGCGCCAAACTCGACGGCTTCCGCTCCGCTATGGACCTGGAGCACAGCTTCGGCCCTGCCTACATCCGCGGCCGCCTCCTTCAGGGCCCGGCCGCCGACGCGGTCATCGCCGTCTCCCAGGCCGAGTCCGGCGCCATGGTCGACGGTATCCTTACACTCGGCGTCCTCTGGCTCGACTACTGCCGCCAGCACGCCGACCCTCGCCACCACTTTGGCGGCCTTAAAGTTATCGTTCCCGCGGGAGCCTGGCGCACCACCGCCGAGCGCATGGCCTGGCTCAACCACGCGGCCGCTCACTTTGAGCTCTTCACCCTCGACGAGCGCAGCGAAGAGCTCACCCCCGTCGACTTCCGCGACACCGGCAACCTCGAGTCCCGCCTCGTCCACGCCTTCTCCGCCTCCGCCGCGCTCGAGCGCTGTCAGTCCGAGCTCGATCGTGTCCTCGCCCTCGTCCCCGCCCCCGCCCGCCCTCGCGTCGAGATTCGCCCGACATCCTCCACCGAAGTCGCCCTCCTGCTCCACGGCCTTCCCTTCGCCCGCGTCCGGCACGGAGCTGCTGCCCACTCCTTTGCCCATCAAACCGAAGCCGTCTTTGGTGCCGGCGCCAGTGAAACCCCGCTCACCCCCGAATCCGAGTCCCTCGCTCGCGAGCTCTTCGAGCGCCTCTTCACCGCCCGTCACCCCGACGGCCTCCGCACCGACCCGCTTTTCCGGCTCACCCCCGAGCGCTGGCTTGAGTCCCGCCTCCGCGCCTCCATCGCCGATCTCTTTCCTTCTCTCCGTGGCGACCTCATCCTCTCCCAGGTCCCGGCGCTCTCCTCCGGCGACCGTGGCCTCCTCGACCTGCTCACCCTCGACCGCAACGGCCGCCTCGCCGTCATCGAGCTCAAGGCCAACGAAGACCTCCACCTCCCCCTCCAGGCCCTCGACTACTGGATTCGCGTTCGCGCCCTCAACGCCGACCGCCAGCCGGCCTCGGCCGGCGCCCGCCCCGTCTCGGCATTCGAGCGTAAGGGCTACTTCCCGGGTGTCGAAGTCTCTCCGCTCCCGCCCCGCCTGCTGCTCGCCGCCCCCGCGCTGCGTGTCCATCCCGCCAACGAGCCGGTCCTTCGCTATCTCTCGCCCGAGGTCGACTGGGAGCTCATCGCTCTCACCGAGCACTGGAGAAGGGAACTCAAGGTCGTCTTCCGCAAGCGCAGCTCCGATTCCCGCGCCTGACAGGCAGATACCTGAAGCGCCTCCAATCTCGTTGGCTTCGGTTCGCCGTGCTCTCCGCTTCCAGTAAAGATCTGAGAAACGTGGAGCTTAAAGCCGATAGCTGGAAGCTGGAAGCTCGCACATCCCGCCTGTGGAAACCTCCCTGTGAACGCCGCGTTACAATAGCTTCCAGAGGTTTCTTATGCCAGCCGCAACAGTTACCTTCAACGGCCGCATCACCCTTCCTCCACATGTTCGCAAACAGCTCGGATTGAAGACCGGTGACACCGTCGAGTTCGTCGAGGTGGAAAAGGGCCGGTTCTCCATACTCCCAGGTCCCGCTTCCATTGAGTCCGCGCGTTCCTGGGCAGGGTCCGACCACGGCTCGGCCCACGACGAAGAGTTGGACGAAGTCTTTCAGTAGCTTCCGGGTGAGCGGGTCGCTCCCGGGCCCGCAGCCGAATCAGGTCAAAGCGAGCGAGCCTCCCTTGCCATTGGTCGAGGGAAGCGTCTCCTACGCGTTGCCGTCCGGCATAGCCGCGGCTGCCACAGCCTTGGCCACCGACGCCGGATCCCATCCATCGCCGCCCCAGGTCTTCACGAGCACCCCATCCGGCCCGATCAGCGCGGTCACCATGGTGTGGTCGATGTCGTCCTTCGTCGGGTAGTACACCACGCCAAAGTCGGTAGCCAGCCTCTTCAGGTTGGCCGGCGTCAGGCGCACGAACTCCCAGTGCGCGAACCCGCCCGCGTCGCCATCCAGATAGCCCAGCCCATAGCGCCGCAGCACCTGAGGCGTGTCGTACGCAGGGTCGATGCTGATGCTCATCAGGTGGCTGGCGCCGAAGGCCCGCGGATCCGCCTTAAGCAGTGTGTCGATCCGCTCAAAGCGCTTCGACAGGATCGGGCAATCGTCCGTGCAGCGCGAGTCGATGAACGTCAGCAGAACCGCCTTGCCGCGGTAGCTGCTGAAATCCACGGCCTTCCCGTCCTGGTCCAGCAGCGGAATATCCGGCACTGCTTCGCCCGGCAGCAGTTCGTGCGGCGGCAGATCGGAGGGCGACAGCCCGGCCCTCGGCTGCGCGGTGATTGCAATGTGTTCAAGCAGGAACTCGCCCCCATCCGCCGGCTCCTTTACCTCGCCATCGATCTCGACGCCGGGCTTCAGCTGCGCCAGCATCTGCGTGTCGGGCACGCTATACACGGCATTCGTCGCCGGCATAAAGCCGCGGATGGCCTTTTGCGCGATCGTGACTTGCCGGGTCGGGGCGCTCGCTCCCAGCACCGTGCCTTGCATACGGTAGAGCCCGGCGGATCGGCTCTGTTCCGCCGCATAGCGAGCCAGGCCCTTGCAGCCCAGGACGCAGACCATTGCCGTGCTCACCAGCACCGCAACCCACGCGCGGCTCCTCTGAGGACTCATACGGTTGACCTCCGGTCTTCGGGAGGGGCGTCTCCCAACTTGCCGCGCACAGGAACGTCTCTCCTCATCGCAGGCGTCTCACCTGCCGCCCACAAATAAACGCCCGCCGCAGAGGTGACCGCGGCGGACGCTGGTTGACACGATTCTGCCCTCGCGGGCGGCTCAACAGCCCTTAGCGGCCGAAGTGCGCCGAATTCTTCTCGGCAAAGTGCGACCACTTCTCCGGCAGGTCGTCCATTGCAAAGATCGCCGATACCGGGCAGGCCGGGACACACGCGCCGCAGTCGATGCACTCGACCGGATCGATGAAGAGCTGATCGGCCTCCGCGTTGCCGTCTTCGTCTTTCTTCGGGTGGATGCAATCGACCGGACAGGCGTCTACGCAAGCGGTGTCCTTGGTGCCGATACAGGGTTCTGCTATTACATAAGCCATCTTCGTTCGTCTCCGCGTTACGGGAATTCCCGAGGCTGATAGTAGCACACCGCCCCAAGCGCTGACTCGTTCTCCAGCCAACTTCCGTTTTGCCATGCGGGAATCGGCGAGGGAAGGGAACTGGGCCCGAATCGGCACCGCGTCGATCGTCAACTTGAGCGGCGCCCGCGTGCCCGGTCGGACTTCACTTCATCGCTTCTGTCGCTGCTGCCCGCCGCTCGGCAAACTCCCGCGCCGAGATGATCGGCTCAAGATTTCGCCCCGCGAACATGTCCTGAAAGAGCCGGATCAGTTCCTCGTGGATCCTTCCATTCGACGCCAGAATCTCGTCGCTCGCCAGCCGGTACTTCCGTCCCTCGTAGTCGGTGACGCGGCCGCCAGCCTCTTCCACCAGCAGAATCCCGGCCGCCGTGTCCCACGGATTCAGGTTGAACTCCCAGAACGCGTCCAGCCGTCCGCTCGCCACGTAAGCCAGATCCAGCGCCGCCGATCCGGCCCGCCGCACCCCGTGCGACCGCAATGTGAATTCATGATAAAAGTGCACATTGGGGCTCGCGTGCCGCTTCCGGCTCGGAAATCCCGTCGCCAGCAGCGCCTCCGCCAGCGACTCTGCGCCCGACACCTGCATGCGCCGCCCGTTCACCCACGCCCCCTCTCCTCGTTCCGCCGCGAACGTCTCGTCGCGCGTGGGATCGTAGATCACCCCGGCCACCAGCGTTCCGTCCTCATCCGCGGCTGTCCCTGCCGGCCTCTGCTCCAGCCCCAGCGACACCGCGAACTGCGGAAAGCCATGTGCGAAGTTCGTCGTTCCATCCAGCGGGTCTACGTACCAGCGGTACTCACTGTCGAGCCGTTCGCGCGTACCCTCTTCGCCGTAGATGCCGTGCCCGGGAAACGCCGCGCCCAGCCGTTCCCGGATCAGCCGCTCCACCGTCCGGTCGGCCACCGTCACCAGGTCCACATCGCCCTTGTATTCGGTCGCCACACCCTGCGCAAAGAACTCCCGCAGCCGCGCTCCCGCCTCGCGGGCAATCGCCGCCGCCGCCGGAATCCACTGGAACTGCTGCTCGCTCGCCGCCTCCCCGCCGCTCACGCGTCCTCCCCGTTGGCGGGCTGCACAGGCGCGCGTTGCACACGCGCCGGCCGCGCCGCTCGCCGTCCCGCCTCGGATATCGTCCGGATCTGGTGTTTGTAGATGAAGAGGTTCGGCTGTCCCTCGCGCGTCAGCCGCAGCATCCCGTCGTCAAAGTACTCGATCCATCCGCGCACGGTCTCGCCGTCCCGCAGCTTGATGGTCACGATTACCTGTCGATCGCTCAGCGAGCGAAGGTACAAGGCCTCCTGACCGGTTTCACCCGGCGGCGGCGTCTTGGAGCGGCGGCGCGAAGAGATTGGCGGAGTCATATCTTCATATTAGATGCAGCCCCGCCGCCGCATGGCCGCCGGGCTGTTTCCTCAGTCGCCGTCGCCCCCGCCGCTCGCGTCAATCAGGGGCCGGAACCGATGCACCGGCGCCGGCATCGGCACGTCCGCCCCCTTGATGCTCTTCCACAAAATCTCGTTGAGCGGGTGCATGGGCGCGTGATCCACCTGAGAGAAGTCCATCTTCGCGCTCGCCGCCGCCCCGTAGGAGTCCTTCGTGTTCTTCGCATCCACATCGATCATCGGCGCAATCGCGTTGAACGGCGTCACCTCCGGCGCCGTCCCGAACGAGTTGTACATCGGCGTCGCCGAAGCGTCGTACTGGCTCATCGGCGGCAATCCCAGGAGCAGCTCGATCGTCCGCACCATCGAACTCGTCGAGTAGAACGTGCTGTCCACGATCCCGCGCTTCACATAAGGGCTCAGCACCAGCCCCACGGTCCGTCGCGCGTCCACGTGGTCCGAACCGTCCTGCGCGTCGTCCTCGATGATGAAGATCGCCGTGCTCGGCCAGTACTTGCTGTGGCTCACCGCGTCCACCAGCTCCCCGATGGCGTAGTCGTTGCTGGCCACCATCGCGCGCGGCGTATAAGCTCCCGGCGTGGTTCCCTTGGTGTGGTCCTCGGGCATGCTCATCACGGTAAAGTTCGGCAGCCGCTTCTCCGGATCGGCGCTGTCGTAGTTCGCCTCCCATCCCTTCAGGTCGTTGAGGAAGATCGCCACGTTCTGCGTATCCCGCTGCTTAAAGCCCAGGTAATCCGGCGAAACGTGCCCCACCAGTCCGCCCACGCCCGGCGCCGCCTGCATCGTCGTTCCCGTGCTTGCCCGCGCCGCATACTCGCCGTAGGACCGGTACGTCAGCCCCTTCCGCGCCGCCAGGTCCCACAGGTGCCCTGCCGACGGAATATATGCCCGCGAAGGCTGCGCCGCGCTCCACCCCGCATACGTGGGCGGCCACAGTTTCTCGTTGAAGTCCGTCGCGTACGCCGAGTCCGACCAGGAGTGCCCGTCCACGCTCACCTCGCCATCGCAATACAGGTTGTCCAGGATCACGTACTCCCGTGCCAGCGCATGCTGGTTCGGCGTCACCTTCTCGCCAAAGATCGTCAGCTCCGGATCGCCGTTCGCGCCCTTCAGGTCCCCGAACTCCTGGTCGTAGGTCCGGTTCTCCTTGATGATGTAGATCACGTGCTTGATCGGCGTGGTCACGCCCACCTCGCGCGGCACAACCGAGGGCTCCCGCGCCGGCGGCGCCTCCGAGAGCAGCGAATCCCGGTACGGCGTATTCTCCATCACCTGGCGCGTCCACCCGGCCAGCTTCTCTTTCAAGTTGCTGACGTTCACCGCCTCCACCGAGGCTGTCTGCAGCGTCTTGATGGTCTCATCCCCGTACCACTTCGACGCCAGCGGGCTCCCCACGCTCTTCATGTCCGGGTAGCTCTGCTCGCCCTTCGCATCGCCGATGTAGAGCGTCCGTCCCCCATCGGCCAGCGCCAGCGCCGCCGGGTACCACCCCGTCGGGATGAACCCCTCCACCGTGCTGTGCTCCCGGTTGACGATGTTCACCACCGCAACCGAGTTGTTGTCCGCATTCGCGATATACAAGAGCTTCCGTTCATCGTCGATGGCCAGCGCGTCGGGCGTCGAACCTTCCGGCGCCAGGGGCGTCAGCGTCGTTGAAAGCCGTTCGGTCACCTCGAGCGTCCGCGAGTCGATGGCGTAGACGGTGTTGTCGTTCGAGCACGCCACAAACAGGCGCCCGTCCTTGGCCAGCTTCATATCGTTCGGGTTCATCCCCACGTGCAGCGTCCGGATCACCGTGTTCGTCGCCGTGTCGATCACGCTCACCGACTGGCTGGCCCAGTTCGAAACGAACAGCCGCCGTCCGTCCGGCGTCAGCACCAGCGCATAGGGATTCACTTCCACGGGAATCCGAGCCACAATCGCACCCGTCTCCACGTCGAAGACCACCACATCGCTCGGCCCCGGGCCAGTCCCGCGGTTGGCCGCATACAGCCAGTGCTTTTCGGGCAGATAAGCCACGCCCGCCCACCACACCGTCTTCGGGCTCACGGTTTCCATCAGCTTGCCCGCCGGCTTGTCGCTCAGCCGCCCGTCCGCATAGCCGAACTCGTAGATCGGCGCCATCTCCGGCGCAATCGACTTTTCTCCCGCCGCGTTGCCGCCTGAGACAAACAGCGTCTTTCCATCCGCCGACCACGCCAGCCCCAGCCAGGTGCTCCTGAGGCCGATATTCTGGGTCATCTTCTCGTCCTGCGTGTCGAAGACGTCCACCCCATGCGGCAGGTAGCCCGAGTGAGTCGCGATCACGGCCCGGCCATCCGGCGCCGTCACCAGGTTCAGCACCCAGTCCCCGATGGTCCCGACATCCTTGCCTGCCGGCGTAATCCGCCAGCCGTTCGGGAGGTCGAACCCACCCTCAACATGTCCCGGCGCGTACGGCGCGCCCGACTCATACGCCGCCGCGGCCGTCGCCGGCCTTTGCTCTGCGGAAGTCTGTGCCCGCGCTGCAATTGCGTGGAACGCGACCGCGGCTGCAGCGGCGACGGCAACAAGACGCACAATCGGTAAAAGAGTTCGATGGAGGAGTTTCATGGCAGACCTATCATCGCCGATGGCCGCGGGTTCCCGGTTTGATTTTGCGTTAATTCGACCCGGCGCGCATGGCTGCGCACATCCCTCCCGGCGCCGCATCCGTTACACTGAACGCGCATGACCCGCGTCGCCATCGTCTGCAAGCCCCGCCAGGAAGAGCTTGTTCGTCTCCTGCCCGAGCTCGTCGCCTGGCTCCGCAACCGCGGCTACGCGCCCATCGTCGATACCGAGGGCGGCGCCTACGTCTCCGACCCGCCCGCCGTCGACCGCATGGAGATGCCGTCCTTCAAGCCGGGCCTGGTGATCGTCCTCGGCGGCGACGGCACCTTGCTCTCCGCCGCGCGCGCCTTCGGCCCCACCGGCACGCCCATTCTCTCGGTTAACCTCGGCTATCTCGGCTTCCTCACCGAGGTCCGCCTCTCCGATCTCTACTCGACCCTCGAAAGCTGGTGCACCGGCTGCCACGATCTCGACCAGCGCGCCATGCTCCACGCCGAGCTCTGGCGGGCCAGCCAGCTTCACTCCAGCTACGAGGCCCTCAACGAGATCGTCGTCTCCAAGGGCGACATCGCCCGCATGGGCGAGTTCACCGTCGAGCTCGACGGCAAAAAGGTCGCCCGCTTCCGCGCCGACGGCGTCATCGCCTCCACGCCCACCGGCTCGACAGCCTACACGCTGGCCGCCAACGGCCCCATTTTGACTCCGGACGTCGACGCGCTGGTCGTTACGCCCATCTGTCCCCACCTGCTCACCCTGCGCCCCATCGTCGTCCCCGGCAGCGCCTCGCTCACCGTACGTGTCGAAGGCATTCCCAACCTCGCCCTGCTCACCGTCGACGGCCAGCAGGCAGTCGAACTCCAGCGCGGCGACGAGCTCCGCTGCCACCGCTCCCAGCACACCGTCAAGCTCATCCGCATCACCGGCAGCGGCTTCTTCGAGGCCCTCCGCAGCAAGCTCAGCTGGGGCGAACAGTAAAAGCAGAGAACAGAGAGCAGAGAACAGGGAACAGGGAACAGAAGCCTCGTTCCAGCAGCCATCGGTCCACGGTCCACCGTCCACGGCTCTCTGACCACTGACCACTGACCACTGACCACTGTCCACTGTCCACTGACCACTGTCCACTGTCCACTGACAACTGACCACTGACCACTGCGTTCACTTCCGCGCCAGGCGCCGGTTGCGCAGCCACTTGGCCACGCCCAGCGTCAGCAGCATCAGCCCGAAGGGAATGCACCCCAGCGCCACGATAAATGCGAACCATCCGGTATTCGTGCTCGCCCCCGTCGGCGAGATGCCGCCCAGCAGCGTCTCCAGCAGAATCCCCGCCGCCACCCCCGTGCCGGTAATCCAGCCGCCCCAGCGCAATAGCTGACTGGTCCCGTCGTCGTACTGGTTCGTAGCGGGCATCGTGCTCCGGGCTCAACAGCCTGTCATGGAAGTCTGGTCTTGAAAGCGTACAACGTCACTGCTGGCTGAAAAGACTCGGGGTTTTGAAAGGGCATGGCTTCAGCCGTGCCAGAAGAACATCAACGGGCGGCGCGGCTTTAGCCGCTGAGAGGAGGTTTTCGCACAATGTCGGCTTTCACCACAAGCTGCTCAAACCCCCGCCGCTGCCAGCATCGCATACACCACCACGCCGGTCACCGAGACATACAGCCAGATCGGGAAAGTCCACCGCGCCACCTTGCGGTGCATCGGGATGCGCCCCGACAGCGAGAAGAAAAACGTGATCAGCACCAGCGGCAGCGCGATCATCGAGAGCAGGATGTGGCTCACCAGAATCGTCAGGTACGTCGCCCGCACCCATCCGTGCCCCGGGTAGTGGCTCTCCCCGTGCAGCGCGTAGTTCGCAATGTAGCAGACCAGAAAAATCGACGAGAACACAAACGC
>Ga0335072_10001623_pt1 | contig 36259 bp, 34 predicted proteins | sample Lox_Sample_21_FD_206725 | JGI IMG/M metagenome (GOLD analysis project Ga0335072, IMG submission 206725) | Soil microbial communities from Loxahatchee National Wildlife Refuge, Florida, United States - Lox_Sample_2.1 | ecosystem: Environmental > Terrestrial > Soil > Wetlands | place: USA... | reverse complement strand
GCGGGTACTTGTACAGGTAGCGCTGGTAGCTGTGGGTCGGGACGTTGTCGACGTAGAAGTAGTACTCCTTGACGTCCTCGCCGTGGTTGCCCTCGGCGTTGGTCAGGCCGAACAGCCGCTCCTTGAGGATCGGGTCGTTCTCGTTCCACAGCGCAAGCGCCAGGCACAGCCGCTGCTTGTCGTCGCTGATCCCGGCGATGCCGTCCTCGCCCCACCGGTAGGCCCGCGAGCGCGCCTGATCGTGCGTGAAGTAGGACCAGGCGTCCCCGCCGTCGCTGTAGTCCTCGCGGACCGTCCCCCACTGGCGCTCGCTCAGATACGGTCCCCACGCCCGCCACGGCGTCCCCGCTCGGGTCTCCCGGAGCCTGCGCTCCTCGGCATCTCCCCCATTAGACAAGGCAATATCCTTCCCCCGTTGGATACACACCTGAGTGTGCCACCGCTCGGTGCGCGCGCCGGCGGCGGGACTAGGCTTGATCACCGTGACCACAGACACGACCCCCACGAAGCTGTACCTCGTCGTCGGGTACGACGGCTCCGCCCCCGCCGTCCGCGCGCTCGACGCCGCCGTCCGGCTGCTGAGCGGCCGCGAGGGCCGCATCGACGTTGTTTACGTCGCCCACATGCCCGGCTACGACATGATGTCGGCCGACGCGGTGGCCGAGGAGCAGGTCACCTTCGACGACATCGAGCGGGACCTCCGCGCCGCCGCCGCCGAGCAGCTCAGCGGCCGCGAGGAACGCTGGGAGTTCGAACGGCGCACTGGCCTGATCGCCGACCAGCTGCTGGCCGCGGCCAAGGACCTGCACACGGCCCACCCGGACGACTCCGTCTCGGTCGTCGTCGGCAGCTCGTCCCAGGCCCTGCACCGCATGCTCGGCTCGGCCGCGGTCAGCCTCGCCCGCCACTCCCCGGTCCCGGTCGTCATCGTCCCCTAACGACCGCGGGCCGCCGGCTGGCCGAGCATGCCAGCGCAGATCAAACCCGTGATCTCGAACGGTCCCTGCCGACTCTGCCAGCTCACATTCCCGCCAAAGGCGCAGCCCGGCCTGGCGGATCTGCGACCGGCTCCGGGCCGACGAGCGCGTCCTCGCACGTCTGGCTACCGCTCAGGCCGGGAAGCACCGGGGATGGCGCGACGCCTGCCTCGACCAGCGCTCTCGCCTCGACCCGGCCGCCCCGGACACCCTGGCCCGACGCCGCCTGCTCACGCTGGGGATCGCCCATGAGAGCAGCCAGGCCGCGTTCCGGGAGGCGCTGGCGGCCGACCCCGAAGGCGCCGGCATCGAGGGCTGGCCTCCGTCCTAGCTGGCGGCCGACCTTAGTGGGAACACATCTGATATTCGAACTTCTATTGTATTAACGAATATGCTGAGAGTAACCTACTTGGTGTCACCTCGAACAGGAGGTCCGCCGATGGCCAGTACCGGTGACCGATCGCCCGCAGGCGCGCTTGCCCGCCCGCTTCTGAAGGCTGAGCCGACGACGATTTTCGGCTCAGTCCTGACGTCCCAAACGGCGCATCTCGCCTACCTCACGAACGACACCGACGCCGCCATCAGGCGGTTCGATTCGCTCGGAGTCGGCCCGTGGGACACCTGTGAAATGCCGCTCCAGCCGATCGGCGCCTGGGTCCCCGAGTGCGTTATCCGCGCCTCCTTCGCGCATATGGCCGAGCGGATGCTGGAGCTCGTCGAGCCGCTGACCGACGGATCGTCGATCTTTCCCCCACCGGGCGGGCGGGCCCTGAAGATCTCGTTCCACCACGTGGGCGCGTTCATGGACGTCGATATACAGGACGTCGCCACCGCGGCGGACAACGCGGGCCTGGATATCCATCGATTCCCCGCACCTCGTGGCGGCGCCGTCATGGTCGATACTCGCGACACCCTGGGGCACTGGCTTGAGGTGCTGTGCTTCGCCCGGCTGGGCCAGCATGAGAGGCCTGCTTAGAGCTCGAACCGGCATGGACACCCCAAGCGCACACCTTGACAGGCACGCTTGGTCATGCGCAAGATTTACGAAACTAAGCTTCATATTCGAGTACTTGTCAGGGGGTCGGTCATGATCGACCAGCAGCGGTTCCGCGATCTGATGTCGGGCGTGTGCGCGCCGGTCGCTGTCGTCACCACCACCGTCAACGGGATCCCCCACGGATCCACCGTCAGTTCGTTCGCGTCGCTGTCACTGGATCCGCCGCTGATCAGCGTTGCCCTCGACCGAGCGTCGTCGCTACTGGAACAGATCCAGATCTCCGAGCGCTTCGGGGTCAACGTCCTCGGCCACGCGCAGGACGAACTGGCGATGGTGTTCGCGCGCCGCAGTGGCGACCGCTTCGGTGCGGCCGACTGGCGCGTCGACGCGGGGCTCCCGAGGCTGATCGACTCACCCAGCTGGATGGTCTGCGACCTGCATCAGACGGTCCAGGCCGGTGATCATCTGCTGTTGTTCGGGCTGGTCCGGTCGGGCGCCAGCCGCGCCGACGTCGCGCCGCTGGTGTACGCCAACCGCACCTTCGGCACCCACTCCCGCTTCGCCGAGCGGCCGCGTCCGGCCATCGCCGACCTCATCGCCGCCTGCGCCCGCTAACTCCCATTGACCCCGGCAGCGGCAAATCGCTGTCAGCCCTCACACCGCGACGCGACCGTCGTCAGAGGAGACCTCAGTCATGACCGCCAGAACCGATCGCCCGACGACCTCAGGCACCGCCGACATCCCGGAGGCAGCCGAACTGCTCGCCCGGGTGGCGGACCTGCGCCCGCTGCTTCGCAAGAACGCCGCGCAGGGGGAAGAGGATCGCCGGGTCGTCGAGGAGAGCATCGAGGCCTGCCGTGACGCCGGCTTGCTGAAGATCGCCCAGCCCAAACGCTACGGCGGTTACCAGACCTCGATGCGCACGATGCTCGACGTCTCCGCCGCCGTCGGCGAGGCCGATGGCGGCACCGCCTGGGTCGTCACGCTGCTGAACGTCTCCGCGTGGCTAGTCGGCACCTTCCCGCAGCAGGCCCAGGACGACGTCTGGGCAGATAACCCTGACGCGCTCGTCTCCGGGGTGCTTGCCCCGACGGCCGAGTCCCGCAAAGTCGAGGGCGGGCACATGGTCACCGGCCGCTGGTTCTGGAACTCCGGCTCCCATCATGCCGCTTGGGCGGTGCTCGGCATTCCGATCACCGACGACACCGGCTTGGTCGTCGACCAGGGCCTGGCCTTGATCCCGCGCAGCGACCTGGGCTTCGAGGAGACCTGGTTCGTCGCCGGGATGAAGTCCAGCGGCAGTAACTGCCTGATCGCCGAGGACGTCTTTGTTCCCGATCATCGCGTGGTATCGGTCCCGCCGGCGATCGAGGGTTCATACGCCACCGAGCACTCCGACGAGGTCTTCTACCGCTCGGCGTTCGTGCCCGTCCTCGCCCTCGTGCTGGCCGGCCCGCAACTCGGCCTGGGCCGCGCGGCGCTGGACATCGTCCGCGAGAAGGCGGCGAGGAAGCCGATCTCCTACACCTTCTACACAGAGCAAGCCGCGTCCGTGGCCTTCCAGCTGCAGCTGGCCGAGGCGGCCATGCTCATCGACACCGCTCACCTGCACGCCTACCGGGCCGCCGACGACATCGACCAGGCAGCCGCGCGCGCCGAGTACCCGGACTATCTCACCCGCGCCCGCGTCCGGGCCGACACCGGCTGGGCCGTCGATAACATCGTCAAGGCCGTCAACATCCTGCTGTCCGCACACGGCGCCAGCAGCTTCGCCGACGCCAATCCACTGCAGCGCATCTGGCGCGACTCCTCGGTGGCTGCTCGTCACGCCGTGGTCCTGCCGACCGTCGCCTACGAGGTCTATGGCAAGGCGCTGCTAGAACGCGAAGACCGCATCACCCCGCTGGTTTGAGTCCCCCGGCGCCGTGCACCGTCCACCCGGAGGCGCGGACGGCGGCAACCCCATGTGAGCAGCGATTTCCAGTTGCGGTGGTCGGCGATGCTGGCGATGTGCCCTCCGATGGAGTCCTGCACGCCACCGGAGATGTTGATGCTTGGGGAAGATGGCATGTCGCGAGGCCGGGCGTCGACCAGAGCTGGCTGGCGGCGCGTACCAGCGTCCCCATCACGGTCGTCGCCTGAGTTCGGATCGAATTCCCAGGTTTGACATCTATGGATCATTGCTCCAAACTGGTTTGGAGCAATGATCCATAGATGATTCGGGAGGCAGATGATGATGACGCCAGTCGCGATCGTCGGGGCAGGACTCGGCGGACTCACCCTCGCCCGGGTCCTCCACGCGCACGGCATTCCGGCCACGGTCTACGAGGCCGATCCTTCCGCCGACGCGCGGACCCAGGGCGGCCAGCTTGACATCCACGACTTCAACGGGCAGTTGGCGCTCAAGGAGGCCGGCCTGTTCGAAGAGTTTCTCGGGCTCATCCATCCCGGAGCGGAGGTGTCTCGGGTTCTCGACAAGAACGGCACTGTGCTCGTCGACGCACCGGACGACGGCGCCCAGAGACGGCCCGAGGTCCAGCGCGGAGCGTTGCGGCAGCTCCTGCTCGACTCGCTGCCCGCCGACACTGTCCGCTGGGGGAGCAAGGTCGCCTTCGCGCGTGCTCTCGGCGGTCGCGCTCATCAGCTGACCCTCGCCGATGGCACCACGGTCACGACCGAGCTGCTCGTCGGCGCGGACGGCATCTGGTCGAGGATCCGCTCGCTCGTCTCGCAAGCGATTCCCAGGTATTTCGGGACCACGTACGTGGAGGCGTACCTCTACGAGGCCGATAGCAAGCATCCGGAAGCCGCCCGGGCGGTCGGGGCGGGCTCGATGTTCGCGCTCGCACCTGGCAAGGGCATCCAGGCCCACCGCGAGGCTGATAACACGTTGCACACCTATGTCGCGTTGAAGAAACCAGAGACATGGGTTTCAGGCATCGACTTCACGGACGCCCAAGCGGCCGCGGCGGCGGTCGCGGCCGAGTTCGAGGGCTGGGCGCCGGAGCTCATCGCTCTGATCACCGACAGCGAATCCGGACTTATCCCGCGGCCCCTGTACCACCTCCCTGTCGACCACCAGTGGGACCGCGTGCCCGGGGTGACCCTGCTCGGCGACGCCGCCCACGTGACTGCGCCCTCCGGAGAGGGGGCGAACCTGGCAATGTACGACGGCGCCGAGCTGGGGAAGGCGATCGCCGCGTACGTCGACGACGTTGAGGCGGCTCTCACCGTCTACGAAGGGGCGCTGTTCCCGCGCAGTCACGCGGCCGCCGCCGAGGCCCTGCAGGTTCAGGACGCGCTCTTCGGTGACAACGCCCCGCACAGCGTGGTGGACATGTTCACCAGCTACGACCCGAATCAGTGACCTTGACAAGCAGTCGTGGGACCCGCATGCTCGTGAGTGCGATCAATTTACGAAAATCTTCTTAGATACGAATCTAATAGAGGCGGACGGATGCCCGCAACACGCAGGTACGTCCGCCCCGCAACTCGGAGGAGCAAGGTCGCTTGTCCGGAACATCGATCTCCGCACTCAGCCGATTCGTCAACGTCGGGGGAGTGAGAACCCACTACTACGACGCCGGCGACGGGCCCGTCGTCGTGCTTCTCCACTCCGGCGAGTTCGGGGGCTCGGCCGAACTCTCCTGGGAAAACAGCATCGACGTACTCGCGCAGAGATTCCGGGTCGTCGCACCGGACTGGCTCGGCTTCGGCGAGACGGACAAGATCCGGGACTTCGTCTCCGGGACGGACCGGATGGTCCGGCACATGGCCGCGTTCCTCGACATCCTCGACATCGGCGAAGCCGACTTCGTCGGGGTGTCAATGAGCGCGACGCTCCTGCTGCGCGAGGCCGCGGGCCCTCGGAGCCGGCTCCCCATCAGGAATCTGGTCGCTGTCAGCGGAGGCGGCGTCGTCGTCGACAATGCCGCCCGGCGCTTGACGCTTGACTATGACGGCACCGCAGACTCAATGCGAACAATCGTCTCCGCGCTCATACACGACCCAAAGTGGGCCGAGGATGACGCCTATATCGCACGCCGAGTCGCGTCGAGCACCGCGCCCGGGGCCTGGGAGGCGGTTGCCTCGGCGCGCTTCAAGTCCCCGCTGGCCGAGCCGCGACCCTACTTCGGCCAGCCCGATCCAATCGACTACGAGTCGATTGGGGTCCGCACCCTCGGCATGGCGGGCGGGCAGGACCGGTTGCGCGACCGCGGCTACCACCGCGTCTTCCATCGGATACCAGACGGGCGGGTGGTCGTGTTTCCCGACGCCGGCCATCTGCTGAACATCGAGGCGTCAACCGACTTCAACGCGGTCGTCAGCCGGTTTCTCCACGGCGACGATCTAGCCGACCTCGCCGAGCAGACGCCGCGTTGAGGTGACGCGAGGCCCACAGCAGAAGCGCCCCGGGGAACGGAAGCGCTCTGACCCGACAGACGCGAAGGAATGGTGAAGTGGACTCATACGACGTGGTGATCGTGGGCGCAGGATCCTCTGGCGGGGCGCTGGCGGGCCGACTGACGCAAACCTCCGGCAAGCGCGTGCTCGTCCTCGAAGGCGGGCCGATCTATAACTCCGCCGCCGATATGCCCTCAGCGCTACTGGAACCGGGCACCATGGCCGCGGGGGCGCCCGGCCACCCCAACAACTGGGGCTACCTGGTGGAGATGAGGCCTGGCCTGAAGTTCCCGTTCCCGCGCGGCAAGGGTCTGGGCGGATCCAGTTCGATCAACGGCTGCTACTTTATCCGCGGCACAAGGGACGACTTCGGCAAGTGGAGCGACGTCGGCAACGACGAATGGGCCTACGACAAGGTCCTGCCCGTCTTCAAGCGCATGGAGTCGGACCTGGACATCGCCAACGAGTACCACGGCGCGGACGGGCCGATCACCGTCCGGCGCGAGCCGGGCGACCGCGCCCCCGAAGCAACCGACGCGTTCGTCGACTCGTGCCGCAGCCTTGGCTTCGCCGACGATCCGGACAAGAACGCGCCAAGCGCCGGGGGAGTCGGCCCGGTGCCGATGAACATCAAGGACGGCCAGCGGTCGGGCACCGCTCTTGGCTACCTGGTCCCGGCCATGGGCCGCCCGAACTTCGACATTGTCGGCAACGCGATCGTGCAGCGCGTGATCTTCGAGGGCAGGAAGGCAGTCGGCGTCGAGGCGCGAGTAGACGGAGTGCCGCGGACCTTCCGGGGCGACGAAATCGTCATTTCCGCGGGCGCTCTGCGCACGCCCCAGATCCTCATGGTGTCCGGCATCGGCCCGGCCGATCAGCTCGCGAAGCTGGGCATCGCGGTCGTCCAAGACCTTCCCGGAGTCGGGCAGAACCTCACCGATCACCCGGCCGTGAGCGCTTCCTGGGAGGCGAAGGTCCCCCTGCCGAAGACGCCCGACAGCGGCCCGCTGACGACGGCGCTGCACTGGCGGGCCGAGGGCACCCAAATGGAAGTGGTCCCCTTCGTCGCCAAGATGGGCGACATGCTGGGCATGAGCGACGTGCTCGAACGTCCAGTCAAGGCGCTGGGCGCGATGCGGGGGACCTCAGTCAAGGCGGTGACCAGGCAGGCCCTCATGCTTCGGTACGCGATGCTGGGGATCGCGATCTTCCAGGCGGAGAGCCGGGGTTCTGTCACCCTCCAGTCGGCGAACCCCAGGGAAACGCCCGTCATCAACTTCAACCTGCTCAGCGAGGAGACCGATCGGGTCAGACTGCGCGAGGCCGTCCGAGTCGCCTATGAGGTCTTCCAGGAGCCGGCGTTCCGGAAGGTCGGCGGCACGATCGTGGGGCTCTCCCCGTCCGACCTCAAAGACAACGCGGCACTCGACAAGTGGGTGGCGGAGAAGATCGGGGCCGGGCACCCGTCGTGCAGCTGCAAGATGGGCCCGGCATCGGATCCCACTGCCGTCGTCGACCAGTACCTGCGGGTACACGGGGTCGGAGGTCTCCGGGTGGCCGACACCTCGGTGTTCCCGACCATCCCGAGCCGTGGGCCGAACGCCACGGCGATCATGGTCGGCGAGCACCTAGCCGATTTCCTCGCGTGAACCGCCACCCCGCCCCGGACAGCGACACGAGAGGAGCAACGGTGAACGACCTGCCGAGCTACGACGACCTGCCCAGGAATTCGGCCGGGGTGCCACTCGCGTGGCACCTGTTCGGCGGCGACGACAACATGGGCATGTTCAACCTGCAGACGCCGCAGGCGGTGGCCAACGCGGCGGCCCTGGTGCGCAAGGGCAGCGTGTTCTCGCTGAACGCCCCGGTCAACTTGTTCACGCCGTCGCTGGCCCCCGCGCGCAGCGCGGCCCGCCACAAGCCGCTGGTCCTGCAGGCGCCATGGCTGATCATCTGCGACGACGTCATTGACAACTTCTTCCCCCAGGGGAGCAGCCAATGGGACTCGCTCGCGCACGTCAGCGCCGACGCGAGCACCTTCTACAACGGCGCCACCTTGGACGAGGTACGCGCGGGCGAGCGCAACGGAATCGAGCACTGGGCGCGCCGCGGTATCGCGGGTCGGGCGATCCTCCTCGACCTGGAGGCACTTCAGCCCGACTACGATCGCGGCACGCCCTACGCGTTCACCGTCGACGACCTTGAGCAGGCCAGAACCGCCGCTGGCGTCGAGTACCAGCCAGGCGATGTCATCATCCTGAACACCGGCTTCGCCGACTGGTACAGCGGACTCAGCGCCTTCGAGCGGATGGGAGCCGCGCGGGCCGGCGCCGCTCCCGGGGTCGAGAGCTCGGAAGACGTGTGCCGCTACCTGTGGGATGCCCACCCGGCGGCGGTCGCCAGCGACACCTTCGGCTTCGAGGTCACGCCGGCGTCGCACAGCCCGGCCGACGCGCCCTTCGGGTTCATCCATCAGGTGCTCATCGGCGGACTCGGCATCGCACTGGGCGAACTGTGGTGGCTCAAGGAGCTCGTCGCCGACTGCCGCGCCGACGGCAACTATGAATGCTTCGTGACCAGCGCCCCGCTCAACGTGCCGGGCGGTACCGGCTCGCCCGCCAATGCGCTGGCCATCAAATAAGAGCGCAAGCACATAAGAGCGCAAGCGAAAGAGGGTGCGTAATGTCTGATCGCTCCTACATTGATTTCCGGGTCGATGCGGGCGTAGCCCACATGGTCTTCACCAGGCCGGAGACCGGCAACAGGTACCTGCTGCGGCATGAACCCGAGATCCTGGCCACGCTGGACCGGATCAGCGAGGACGACGAGATCCACGCCGTTGTCGTCACCGGCGCGGGCGACGAGTTCGGCGGCTGCCCCGCTCACGAGAACGACCCCTACGATCCCGGCGTCTGGTACGAGCGCGGGCTGACCATATACAAAAAGTGGGTCGGCATGGAAAAGCCGATCGTGGTCGCGCTTAACAGCGCTGCCCACATGGCGCTGCCGCTGCTGAGCGACATCGTCATTGCGGAACGACACGTGCTCATCAGAGACCCGCACGTCCTGTTCGGCATGGCGGCCGGGGTCGGCCCCTACCTGTGGCCCTTGTCGGTGGGGCTCGCTCGCGCCAAGCGCTACCTGCTGCTCGGGGACGAGATGACCGCCGACGAGGCCGAGCGGTTCGGGCTGATCAGCGAGGTCGTCGATACCGGGCAGTCGAAGGCGGCGGCGGCCGCGCTCGCGCGCCGGCTGGCGAGCCTCGACCCGGTGGGCGTCCAGAAAACCAAGCGCAACCTCAATGACTGGCTCCGCCTGTACTGGGCGCCGATCCTCGCCGTCGGCTACGGCCAGGAAATATTGCACTTCCCCATCGAAATGGCGAAGGGGATCCCAACTGTCATGCCCGGAAACGAATAGGGGAACTGCCGCAGTGTCAGACGAGAGCATCAACCAGACCGAGAAGAACAAGGAAGCCGTCAGGAAGATGTACGGGGCGGCCAAGGAGGCCGACATCGCGTTCATCATCGCGCTGATGGACCCCGAGGTCGAGATCGTCCGCGCGCCCGGCCATCCCGTCGGCGGGACCTTCCGCGGTATGGCCGCGGCCGGCGAGGCGCGTCGGCGCACCAATGAGCTCACCGGCACCGAGGGCGTTGAGATCAAGCAAGTCATCGCCGAGGGCCCGGATAAGGTCCTGGGGATCATGGAGCTGAAGGGCACCGACGCCACCGGCCAGCCCTGGTCGATGCCGTCAGTCGAGATCGTCCATTTCGTAGACGGCAAAATCGTCAAGATCGAGCTCTTCACCGACACCGCCACCCTGCACGACATCGCCGGACGAAAGTAAAGGCAGGCACGATGACGCAGGCCGCGGAGATACTGGCGCAGTGGGCGGCCAACCTCGAGCCCACCGAGGAAGACCTCGCCCTCGCCGACCGGTCGCTGGCCGACACGCTGGCGGTGACGGTGGCTGCCCGCGATCACCCGGTCAGCCGCGTTTCTGCCAGCCTGCCGGAAGCGGCGCGGTGGGCGGTCGCCGGGCACGTCCTCGACTTCGATGACCTGCATATGCCGTCCACGACGCACATCAGCGTGGTCTGCGCGCCGACCGCACTGGCACTGGACGGCGGCCCCCGTGCGTACCTGGCAGCGGCGGGAGTCATGGCACGGCTCGGCACCGCCCTCGGCTGGCGGCACTACTCGGCCGGCTGGCACGCGACGTGCACGGCGGGCGCGCCCGCCAGCGCAGCCGGGGCTGCCGTAGCCCTCGGGCTGAACGCGCGCCAGATTGCCACCGCGATCGCCCTGGCGGTGCCGGCGGCGGGCGGGGTGCAGTGGGCCTTCGGCACCGACGCGAAATCCCTGCAGGTGGGGTTCGCGGTCGACGCCGGCGTCCGCGCCGCGCGCCTGGCTGCCGCCGGCGCCGACGCCGACATCTCGGCCCTTGACGCCTGGCTGGATCTGGTTGGCGGCGACCCGGCGGCGGTGGACGCGACCGGACCGGCCGTGCCCGGCGGGCTGGCCGTCAAGATCTACCCGTGCTGCTACGCCCTGCAGCGGCCGATTAGCCTGATCTCGATGCTCACCGTCGGCGGAATCGATCCGGCCGAGGTCAGCCGCATCGTGCTCAGGACCCCGGAGGCCACAGTCGTGCCGCTCATCCACCATCGGCCGGATTCGGGGCTGCAAGCCAAGTTCAGCCTCGAGTACGCGGCCGCGGCCGCCCTGCTCGACAAGTACCAGGGGTTCGGCAGCTTCACCGACCAGGCAGTGCGCCGGGGCGCCGCGAGGCGGCTGGTCAGCGTCGTCGAGGTCAATCTCGGTCCTGGCGGCAGCGGGCTCCTTGACGGTGAGCTCGAGGCGGAGATTCACACCAGCACCGGTGAAGTCCTGCGCGGGAGCCAGCAGTACCCGCCTGGTTCGCCGGCCAGACCGCCATCGGCGGACGAGCTGGCGGCCAAGCTCGCCGACTGCACGGACGGCCTGGCCACTGATCCGCAGTCATGGACCTGGGAGAACGCGGCCGGAGTGCTTCGTCGTTTCCTGCCCACCCAAGCGACCGCGGAGGCCCTGTGAGTCAGCCGGCGCCGCAGTCCGAGGGGCAAACCTGGCTGTTCGTCCCCGGTGACCGACCCGACCGGTTCGAGAAGGCAGCTCGCAGCGGAGCAGATCAGGTCATCTGCGATCTCGAGGACTCGGTGGCCGCGGCAGGCAAGGTCGACGCGCGGCGGTATGTACAGCGATGGCTGGCCGATGGCGGCACGGCCTGGGTCCGCCCTGATCGAGACGGCCGAAGGCATCCTTAGGGCCCCGGCTGTCGCCGACTGCCCGGAGGTCAGCACGGGCAAGCCGGCGCCGATCGACGGCGTGACGACCGATCTGACCCGTCCGGCGGTCGCGAGCGACGCCGCGAGGGCAAGGCGCCTCGGGTTCGGCGGGAAGCTATGCATCCACCCCGCGCAGGTGCCCGAGGTCAACCAGGCATTCGCCCCCGACCAGACGGAGATCGCATGGGCCCGCCGGATCGTTGCCGCGGCAGCCGGGCTCGGCGGCGCCGGGGCCGGCCGCGTCGACGGTCAGATGATCGACAAGCCGGTCATCGACCGCGCCCGCCGCATCCTGTCCGCGGCGACCGCGACGGCGACGGAGGAAGAGGCGGAGGGCCCCGAGGCGGCTGACAGCCCAGCGACCGCCGCCGAGCTGCCGCTCGCCGGCGTGACCGTGGTCGCCTTGGAGCAGGCCGTTGCTGCGCCGTTCGCCACCCGACAGCTTGCCGACCTCGGCGCCCGGGTGATCAAGATCGAGCGGCCCGGCGAAGGGGACTTCGCCCGGGGTTACGACCGGACGGTGCTCGGCCAGGCCAGCTACTTCGTCTGGCTCAACCGCGGCAAGGAGTCGGTCGAGCTCGACATCAAGACCGATCAAGGGCGCGCGCAGCTCGATGCCATACTCGCCCGCGCCGACGTCTTCGTTCAGAATCTCGCCCCGGGCGCCGCCGACCGGGCGGGGTCGGCGCTGCCGACCTGCAGGCGCGCTATCCCCGCCTGATCTGCTGCTCCGTCTCCGGCTACGGGACCGGCGGTCCCTACGAGCACAAGAAGGCCTACGACCTGCTGGTGCAGTGCGAGACCGGGCTGCTGTCGGTGACCGGCACACCCGAGGACCAGTGCAAGGCAGGCATATCCGTGGCCGACATCGCCGCCGGGATGTACGCCTACAGCGGCATCCTGACCGCGCTCTACGAGCGGGAGCGAACCGGCCGCGGCTCCAGCTTCGACGTGGCCATGCTCGACGCCCTCGGCGAGTGGATGAGCCAGCCGTACTACTACACGGTCTGCGGCGACCGCGACCCGCGGCGAACCGGAGCACGGCACGCCTCGATCTCCCCGTACGGCCCCTACGCGGCCGCCGGCGGCCAGATCTTCCTCGGCCTGCAGAACGACCGCGAATGGGCCGTGCTCTGCACGCGAGTCCTGCACCAGCCAGATCTCGTCGATGACCCGCGGTTCAAGACCAACCCCGATCGGGTCGCCAATGACGGCGAGCTGACCACCATCATCGAAGCGGCGCTCGCGTCGATGATCCCCGACCAGATAATGGCCCTGCTCGACGAGGTGGGCATCGCCAACGCCCGGCTGCGCACGCCGACCGAGTTCGCCGCGCATCCGCAACTGACCGCCAGGGACCGATGGCGCCAGGTGAGTACCCCAGGCGGGCCGAGAGTGACCCCGGCGTAGCAGCCTGGGCAGGCTAGAGCTTGAGGATTCGCTTCGCGTTCTGGTAGGCGATCTTCGCCCGGTCGATGTCGTTGAGCTCGGTCTGCTCGAATCCCCGGACCGCGTCTTTGGTTGACTCGTAGGGATAGTCGACGGAGAACATCACCGCGTCGGCGCCCACTTCCATGACGGCGCCCTTGAGCGTGGCCGGCGAGAACACACCGCTGTTGGTGAGCGTGATGTTCGTCCCGATGTACTCCGAGGGCAGCCGCTGAAGCGGCTGCTCGAGCTCCAGCGTCTGGTAGCGCGAGTCGAGCCGCGAGCGCTGGAACGGGAGAAACTCGCCCATGTGGCCCAAGATGACCGACGCCTTGGGATGGCGGTCGAATACCCCGCCGTAGACCAACCGCAGCGCGTGCCCGCCGGTATCGGCCGCCCAGCTCCAGGCGCCGTACATTTCGGGGTAGCCGCTCATAACGCGCCAGCTCTCAAGGGGCACAGAACCAGGGTGAATGTACAGCGGAAGCCCGATCGACTCCAGCGCCTCCCAGAACACCTCGTAATGGGGTTCGTCCAGGTAGTGGCCCTGCGTATGGTCGTTGACGAGCGCTCCGCAAAAGCCCAGTTCCTCGACGCAGCGCCGCAGTTCGTCCACCGCCGACCGCGGGTCCTGCATCGGCAGGGCCGCGAACCCGCGGAACCGCGTAGGGTGCTCGGCGATGGCCGACGCCAGGTAGTCGTTGGCGCGCCTCGCGTTCTCGACCGCGATCCTCGGGTCTACGTCGGCCTGGATGCCCGGCGCCGTCAACGACAGCACCTGGACGTCGATGCCGTACTTGTCCATCTCCGGAAGCCGGTACTGGTTGAAGTCAGCCAGCTTCCGCTTGAACTCCCTGCCTAGTTCGGGCTTGATCCTGAGCGGGAGCGCGGGTGCCGAGCGGCCCTGGCTAGCGCCGGGGCCACCGAAATCTGCCACCCCCGAGACCGAGAATGCCTCTTCAAGCGCGATGTATTTCATTCGGTCCTTCCCAGCTCAGAGGTCGATCCCGCTCAGCACCATGATGCGCTCCTCGGTGAGGTCGTCGATCGCCGACGCCAGCCCCTCACGGCCGACTCCGCCCGCTCTACCTGCTCGGCCGACGGTACCGACACCACCCCGACGACGGATCCGTCCCAGGGAGAGGTGACCTCGATGGTCTCAGTGCCCCAGCTTCGCACCCCGGACAGGTAAAAGGGCTGGGCGTCAGTCATCAGCGATACCTTTCGTTTCCACCCGCACGGCGCAGGTGTGCGGTGGCGCGAAGTTGCGGGTCCGTTCGGGATAAAAGTCTTTGAATTGTCCGAACGGACCCTGTGTGACTCCGGGTCGTCCGCTGTGCGCTACAGCTGCAGGACCCTCTCGGCGTTCTGGTACGCGATCTTTGCCCGGTCCACATCGCTGAGTTCCGTCTGCTCGAAACCCGCAACGGCCTCAGCGGTCGACTCGTAGGGGTAATCGACGGAAAACATCACCGCGTCGGCGCCGATAGTTGCGACCGCGCCGGCCAGGACGGCCGGATCGAAAACGCCGCTATTGGTGATGAGGATGTTGGTCCCGATGTATTCCGACGGCAGCCGCTGCAGCGGCCGGTCGTGCACCGTGGTGAGATAGCGCGAGTCCAGCCGGGATCGCTGGAACGGCAGGAACTCTCCCATGTGCCCGAGGATGAGGTGCGCGTCCGGGTGACGGTCGAATACGCCGCCGTAGAGCAGCCGGAGGGCGTGCCCGCCGGTCTCCGCCGCCCAGCTCCACGCGCCGTACATCTCATGGTGGCCCTCCATGACCCGCCAGCTGTCGAAGTCGATGGAGCCAGGGTGCAGATAGAGGGGGAGGCCGGTAGCCTCCAGTTCGCCCCAGAACTCCTCGTAGTGCGGCTCGTCGAGGTAGTGCCCCTGGGTGTGGCCGCAGACCATCGCCCCGCAGAATCCGAGCTCGTCGATGCAACGACGCAGTTCCGCGATGGCGGCGGGCGGGTCTTGCATTGGCAGCGCCGCGAACCCGCGGAAGCGCGTCGGGTTGTCGGCGATCGCGCTGGCCAGGAAGTCATTGGCGTACTTGGCGTTGTCGATCGCGCGCCGCGGGTCCACGTCAGCCTGGATCCCCGGCGTGCCGAGCGACAGGACCTGGACGTCGATTCCGTGGGCATCCATCTCACGGAGCCGCTCGCCGTTGAAGTCGATCAGCCGATCGCGTAGTTCCTCGGCCCTGCCCGGCTTCATGCGCAGTTTGAGGGCGGTCCGGGGCTGGCGCTTGGCCAGATCGGGCACCGTGAACGCTTCCTCGAGGGCTATGTACCTCATGCAGTGTTCCCTCCGCCGCTCACGGCAGCTCAGGTGAAGTTCTTCGCGGGATCGGCCTCGGTCGCGCGGCCGAGCAGAATCTCACCGGCCTTGGCCTGCATGCCGTCCTCATCTATGGTCATGTGGCTCAGAAGCACGTGCAAGTCACGCATCACGTGCTGGGTTCGGTCCGCCGTCTTGAATACGGACGATCCCGAGCCACCGAGGATGATCTCCACCGACTCCCAGGCCATCCGGCAGATACTCAGGCAATCCAGCTTCAGGACCGCCTGCAGCTCGACGCTCAGGGTTTCCGGACTGCTCGCGTTGGCCTGCACGGTGAGCTCGACGGTCTTATCCAGCGCGGCCTGCGCCAAGCGCAGCGCCGACACCGCGCGTGCGTACCTGATCTGCCCGGAGACTGTGTCGCCGGTCAGTGTCTTGGTGAACGCCGCCCGGCGCCGTTCCAGCCTGCCCCGGTAGTCCTCGAGCAACGACTCCGCGGCGCCGACTGCCATCGACGGGAAAAGGAACGACAGCAGGCTCCGCGCGTCGTAGGTATACAGCGTCTCCGGATGCAGTTGCGCGCCCGGGTTCCTCCGGCCGAGCAAGTCGTCGAAGTCCACCGTCCGGTGGGCGGGAACGAAGCGCTGCTCGAGCTTCACGTCATTGCTGCCGGTCCCCTGCAGTCCGGCCATGTACCAGGTGTCCTGAACGTCGATGTCCTCCCGGTGCAGGAGGAACAACGTCACCTCGTCCCGCCCCTCGATGATGGCGGTGATGACCACCCAGTCCGCATGCATGATCCCGGAGCAGTAACCCCAGTAGCCGGTGACCTCGTACCCTCCCGGTACCGGGACCGCCTTTCCCGGCGGATTGGCCGAGAACGCCATGAGCGCCGGCGCGCCATCGCCGAAGGCCTCCTGCTGGACGTCGGCAGGAAAGCGTGCCATCAGCCAGCTGTGCGCGGTGAGAAAGCCCAGCGTCCACGCCGACGAAAGATCGCCCTGGGCGAGCGTCCGGATGAGCGTCACGAAGTCCCGGAGGTCCCCGCCCGCGCCACCGACCGAGCGAGGCAGCAGCAGCCAGAAGATCCCGGCGGCGGTGGCGTCCTTGATCGTCGCGTCCGGAAGCCGGCGGAGCCGTTCTCCTTCCGCCGCCCGCTCGCGGAGCCTCGGTACCAGCGCGCGGGCACGAGTCAGAATCGCGCCAGAATCAAGCGTTTCTGATGGCAGGTTCACAATTCTCCGATTAACTCGATGTTGCCTGGTCGGCTTTTCCGACGAGATCAAGCCTCAGCAGCTCCGCCGCGTTGCAATCGAGGATCTGAGTTTTCTCCGGTGCGGTCAGCCGATCTGAGTTGGCGATAAAATCCACCGCCTCCGCGAGCGGTCCCCGGGGGATGTCGCTGCCTAGCACTAGTCGATCAACGCCGACGCTCGCCCGGGCAACGTCGAGGACCTGCGGGTCCTCGATCATGCTGGTGTCGTACCAGAGCTTCTGCAGTTGGTTGATGACTCCGCCCAGCTCCGCGTGCAACTCAGGATGCGAGTGCATGAGGCCGCGGTCGAAGCGGCGGGCAAGATAGGGGAGCGTCCCCCCGGTGGTGCCGGCGATGTAGCCGACACGCGGATGCCGGCTGGTTATCTTGGAGACGACCAGCCTGCACAGCGCCACCGCCATCTCGGTGGGACTGCAGAAGTCCGGCGCGAGGTGGAAGTCGGCCGAGCCCACCGCCATCTTCGGGGTGGTCCCCGGGTGCAGGAAGACCGTCGCTCCGCGCTCGTCGGCGGCGGCCCACAGGTCAGCGAAGGCCGGATCATCAAGCGGCCGGCCGTCTGCCGAGCAGCCGAGGTTGACGCCCGCGAAGCCAAGTTCGTCCAGACAGTAGGCCAGCTCGTCGCAGGCGGCCGCGGCGTGCGGCAGCGGCACGCTGCCGAACGCGGCCAGCCGGCCGCCGCCCATCGCCACCGCTTCGGCCAGCATCGTGTTGGCGTACCGGACGGCCGACGTCGCCGCCTGATGGTCCGGGAAGTACGGCTGGAGCGCGCCGATGCTCAGCACCGCCAGATCGACGTCGCACCGGTCCATCTGCTCGATCAATCCGTCGATGAACGCCTGCTCGCCCGCCGCGAACTGGGATTCCGCCACGTTGGCGAGCATCGGGGTGTAGACCGAGAACGACTCGACGCGGTCCGGCGCTCCAAGGCGGGCCATCTCGCTGAAGTAGCGAGGCGGCAGAAAATGGCTGTGGACGTCGACGCGCACGGCCTACCTCCCTCAGGAGCTCGACGATGGAGACGCCATCGTAGGCATCCGTACTTCGTATAGTCAACCAATGTTCGAAGATCTATGACATCTCGGCTTGACGTGCATGGTAACGGTGTGGGCCATGTCGCGATACTCCCTGCGCTGCGGGATCAGCGTTCCCGCAGCCAGGAGGGGCGAGTACGGAACTATCTCAATATTCGAATCGAGACGGTCACTGTGCGTACGAGGTTTGGCCGCTAAGCTTGGCCCGTGGCGAGAGCAAAGGCTGGCCCTCCTCGGGCTTGGGCGGTGGCGGAGAGCATCCGGCTGGACATCATGGCCGGGCGGCTGGAGCCGGGCAGCCGGCTGGCTTTCTCCGAGTTGAGCGCGAAACACGAGGTCAGCGTCGGCGTCCTTCGGGAGGCGCTCATCAGGCTGACCGATCGCGGGATCGTCCGCGCGCAGAGCAACATCGGGTTCACGGTCATGAGCGTGTCGGATGAAAACCTCAGGGATCTGACCAACGTACGCACCCTGATCGAGCCGAAGTTCGCCCGTCAGTCGGTCCTCAACGGCTCCGTCGAGTGGGAGTCGGAGCTCGTGGCGGCGCACCACCTGCTTGCCCGGGCGCCTCTGTTCGGGGACGCCGGCGAGAACTACGGCGAAGCCTGGCTGTCGGCCCACGCGAACTTCCACCAGACCCTGGTCGCCGGCGCCAACAGCGGGCGGATGCTCGAAATGGTCGGCCGTCTTCGCGACGAAGCGGACCTCTATCGCCGCTGGTACACCCGTGGCCAGGACATCAGGATGGCCGCCGCTCGTTCGGCCCAGGAGCACCGCGAGATCCTTGAAGCCGCCACCGACCGGGACGCCGATCGGGTCGAGCGCCTGCTGCGACAGCACATCATGCGCTCGGCCGAGGACATGCTCCCGCCTGCTGAGGCCACAGCCGCGACGCCCGCGGAGGAGCAGGTGGCGGCCGGGACGGGGCGGCGGCCCCGGTCCAGCCGACCCGGCTGACAATTTTCGAACATTGCTTGACTATACGAAGTGACGCTGCCTACGATGGCGTCGCAAGCGAGCCTCTGGCGGCCTAGAACCAGCTGACAGGTGAACAACTGCTGGTCGTGGCCGCAGCCCATCGTCGAGCTCCCGGGGAGGTAGGCCGTGCAAGCTGCCCGGCAATCTACGACGTTGCGCGCCTCATCCGCCTAAAGCCAAGGCCTCAGGCAATCCGTCTATCAATTTACGGCCTCACGGCAATTTAAATGCCGTGCGGGTCTAATTTGGCGATGCTCGTGCGTGCCAACACGCATGGCCGCGCTGTGTTTGTTAACGAGCTTTAGTGAATGGCTCGGCAGTAGTACCACACAAGGGAGTGTTAGCCATGAATAGACATTACCGGGTCGGCGGGGCCGCCTTCGCGCTCGTGACCGCGGCCGTCCTCGTCGCCAGCGGATGCTCGAGTTCTTCGAGCCAGTCGAGCGCCGATTCGCCCGCCTCGGCAGCGTCCTCGGCGTCGGCGGCATCCACGTCTTCGTCTGGCACGTCGGACAGCGCGGCCGTGACGGCGGCGGAGGCGCTGGTGCGAAAATACTCCGCCGTACAGCCGAATATCACCGTCGCTCCGCTGAAGTCGAAGCCACCAACGGGAAAGACCGTCGCGGTCATCGCGTGCCCTTATCCCTCATGCGCCGTGCTCGCGAACGGCGTCGTGGGCGGAGCGGAAAAGCTCGGCTGGTCGTCGAAGATCTATGACGAGCCGGCCACCCTCGAGGGCTACATCGCCACCTGGAACCAGGTCCTGCAGGCGACGCCCAATTTCATCGTCTATTTCGCTGGGCTGCCGAACTCCATCATCAGCGCTCAGCTTGCCAAGGCGGCCCAGCTGAAGATCCCGGCGGTGGCAATTGGATCGACCGAAGCTCCGAATGACGTCATGCGCGCCACGATCGGCGGCAGCGCGACCAGCGTGCTGACCGGACAGCTCATGGGCGCCTCGATCGTGGCCGACGCGAAGGGCGCGGCGACGACGGCGTTCGTCTGGGACCCGACGACGAGCCTCGCCTTCGGGCCCTTGAAGAACAGCTTTACCCAGGAGGTCACGGCCGCGGGCGGAACGGTCAACGTGCTCGGCGTCTCCTCGGCGGAGGTCGGCAAGGACATCCCCGGTCAGGTGGTGAGCTACCTGCAGACGCACCCGAGCGTCAAGTACATGGCGTTCGCGCCCGCCGTGTTCCTGGCCGGCGTCCCTGAGGCGCTGAAGGTAGCCGGCATCACCGATGTCAAGATCGTCTCCTACGCGCCCAGCACTTCCGACCTGGCCGCGATCAAGTCCGGAACGGAATGGGTATCAGTCGCGACCGAAAACGAGATCGCTGGCTACCGGACGGTTGACACGCTGGCCCGCATCGCCGAGGGCATGCCGTTCGACGCCAACCCAGCCGGGTTGCAGCAGATCCTGACCGCGAGCAACGTCACCGGCTCGCTCGAGCCGGCCACCCAGGGCAGCCCGGTCGACGCCTTCCTGGCCGCCTGGCACGTGGGCTGACGATCATGAGCGCGACCTCGACCGCCCTGGAGCTGCGCCATGTGTCCAAGGTATTCCCGGGGCAGACGGCACTCGTCGACGTCGACCTCGAGCTGCAGCGCGGCGAGGTTCACGCTCTGCTCGGTCCCAACGGGTCGGGCAAGTCGACCCTGATCAAGATCCTGGCCGGGTTTCACAGCGCTGAACCGGGGGCGGGGGCGAGTCTGTTCGGTGAGCCGTTCGAGCTCGGCGAGCATACCCCCGCCCACCCGATCCGGTTCATCCACCAGGATCTCGCCCTCGTCGGCCAGCTCGATGCGGTCGACAACCTGGCCCTGGGAGGGCGGTACGCGCAGCAGTGGTGGCTGTCCGATCGGGTCGAGCGCCGCGCTGCCCGTGAGAAGCTCGCCGTCTTCGGGGTCGCGATGGACGTCGGCGCGGCCGTCGACTCCCTGTCGCGTGCGCTTCAGACGATGCTCGCCCTTGTTCGGGCGGTGGACGGCGGGTTGGGTGCCGAAGGCCTGCTGGTGCTGGACGAGCCGACCGCATCGCTGCCCGCGCAGGAGGTCGGGGTTCTGTTTGACCTGGTCCGGGAGTACAGGCGCAAGGGCGGGACGGTCCTGTACGTGACCCATCGACTGGCGGAGGTCTTCGAAGTCGCCGATCGCGTGACCGTGCTGCGCGACGGCAAGCGCGTGACGACAGTGCCGGTCGCCGACCTCGATCACGACCGGCTGGTTGAGCTGATCGTCGGCCATCAGCTGGCGCCTCTGGGTGCGGCCGACGGTCCGGCCCTCGACGCCGAGGAGCCGCGGCTGAGCGTCCGCGGTCTCGTCGGAGCCGGAATCGAGCCCCTCGATCTTGACGTTCGCGGCCGAGAGATCGTCGGGATCAGCGGCCTGGTCGGCTCGGGCTATGAGGACGTGCTGCGGCTCATATTCACCGGGCGCGAGCGGTCAGCAGGCCAGATCGCCGTCGACGGACGGCCGCTTTCCGAGGAGGGCCCGCGCGCCTCGATCCAAGCCGGAGTCGCCTACGCTCCGGCCGATCGCAAGCGGCTGTCGGCGATTACCACCTGGTCGGCGCGGGAGAACATCACCCTGCCCGCGCTGCGACCGAACCGCATCCTGCGCTGGCTGTCGGATCGTCGCGAGAGCCAGGACGCAAGAGAGTGGATGGACCGGCTGAACGTCGTCCCCGGCGATCCGGATCGGCCCTTCGCCCAGTTCTCCGGCGGCAACCAGCAGAAGGTAGTGATCGCTCGCTGGCTGCGATGCGGAGCCGGGATCTTCCTGCTCGAAGAGCCGACCAACGGCGTTGACGTCGGCGCCAAACGGGCGATCTACCAGGCCCTGCGCGACGTCGCGGCGGCCGGCGCGGCGGTCGTCCTGACGTCGCAGGACGCCGAGGAACTGGCCGGAATCTGCGACCGCGTGATCGTGCTCAGACAGGGCCGGATCGGCGCTGTCCTATCCGGACGGGACCGCACCCCGGAACGCATCGTCGCCGAAAGCGTCCGTCGAACGTCGGATGCGGACGTGAAAGAAGACTCAGATGACTATTAGCGCCAACATGACCGGTGGGGCTCGCAACCCCGCCGACGGTAATGCAGAATCGGACTCGCCGGGATACCCGCCGCTACCGAGGATGCGGAAGAGCCTCGGGCCCATTCTCGGTCGCTACAGCGGCGTCCTCGTGTGGATCGTCATCATCGTCATCTTCGCGATGTGGGAACCGTCGACCTTCCTGTCGAACGTGACCTTCAAAACCATCCTCGGCGGCCAGAGCATCACCGCGATACTCGCCATGGGCGTTCTGTACGCCTTCGCGGCCGGTCAGTTCGACCTCTCGGCCGCCCAGAACCTCGGCCTATCGGCCGAGATCTGCGGCGGTTTGATGGTCAGCGCCCACCTGAGCTGGCCCGTGGCGGCACTGCTGACGATAATCGTCGGAGCCGCGATCGGGGCGGTGAACGGGGCAATCGTCTTGCTGGGGGTGAACAGCTTCATTGCCACCCTCGGTATGAGCTCGGTGCTTCTCGCGATCACCGAGGAGATCGGCGGCGGCACCTACATCGGGCCGCTGCCCCAGTCTTTCCAGTCGATCGCCAACAACGTCTACCTCGGGATACCGGTCATCGCCTTCTATGCCATCTTGCTGGCGTTCATGATGTGGTACGTGCTCGAGCACACGCCAATCGGCCGGCGCGCGCAGGCCACCGGAGCCAACCCCGACGCCGCGCGGTTGGCGGGCGTTCGGACCACCCGGCACGGCTTCTGGGCGCTCATCGTCTGCGGCGCCATCGCCTCGCTGGCGGGCGTCCTGGTGGCGGCGCAGATCGGCACCGTCTCATCCACGGTGGGGCCCCCGTACCTGCTGCCGGCGTTCGCCGCCTGCCTGTTGGGCACGACTCAGATCAAGGTCGGGCGCTTCAACGTCTGGGGCACCTTGCTGGCCATCGTGCTGCTGGCGACCGGGGTGACCGGCGTGCAGCTGGCGGGCGGTCAGCTGTGGTACACGGATCTCTTCAACGGTCTCGCGCTCATCGGCGCGGTGAGCTTCTCGGTCTGGGCGGGGAAGCGCAGGGGCAGAGGCATAAAGGGCGGCCGGGACTCGCGTCGGCGAGCTGCCACCGTAAAATTATTCAGGCAAGTAATACGAATGAAAAGCAAGCTCTAAGATCAAGGAAGATCTCATGACGTTCAATGCAGGCAAGGGCCTTGTGCCCTTCGTCGTGGAGATGGGCGAAGGATACAAGGACATCTCCGCCAATATGCTTGTCCGGCGCCTGGCTTCGGCCGATCAGACCGGGGGAGAGTTCGGTCTGATCGAAATGTCGGGAGTCCGCGGCATCAGCGCTGGTGCGCACCGGCACGGAAACGAGGCCGAGTCGTTCTACATGCTAGAAGGCGAGATCCGGGTTTTCGTCGAAGACCTCGAAACCGTCACCCGGCCCGGCGATTTCCTGTACATCCCAAGGGGCGCGCGCCACAAATTCTCGATCGAATCGTCGCACGCGCGGTTTCTCTGCCTGATTACTCCGGGCGGATTCGAAGACTTCTTCACCGCGATGGGGAAACCCACCTCGGATGCGTACCCTCCCAACCCCCCCTTCCCGCCGTTCATCCCGCCGGATAATCTCGGGGATATCGTCGAGCGATTCAACTGGCACCCGGTGGCTGATTGGTGACGTGTTGGCGATCGCCTACCGGAGAGCTGTGATGCCGACCAGGATGAGATCGATTCCGGCCAGGAACTGCTCGCGGTCGTCGTGCCCGGCCAGTCGCGCCGCGACCCGGCGCACGAACGGGTATTGCGCGGGGTCGAACTGCTCCCACTGGTTGGCGAGGGCGGCCAGGGCAGCCGACCGGTCCGTGTCGCGCGGGAAGAGGCGGGCGGCCGCGGCGTACTGGCCGGCCAAACCGAGGATGTAGTTCAACAGCGCCGACGCGCAGTTGAACTGCGCCCCCTCGGGGACGCCGAGCGCCTGGAGCTGCTCGCCCAGGCTTTCAAAGATCCGCAGGACGGCCGACTGCCGCGGTTCACGGGAGAGCTGGGCGCCCGCCCAGGGATGGGCGTCGATCGCATCGAACACCCCCAGGGCAACCGCCCGGATCGCGTCCCGCGGGTCGCCGCTGCTAACCACCTCGGTCAGGACGCGGGCGATGACGTCGTCGGCGGACGCCGCCAGCAGATCGCCCATGGTGGCGACGTGCCAGTAGATCGCTCCGCTGCCCGTCGTCAGGTGCGCCATGACCGCCCGGAGGGTCAGGGCGCTCTCGCCGCCGGCGTCGAGGATCTCAATCGCGGCCCCGACGATCCTCTCCCTGGAGAGCGCGTCCGCACGCCGCTCGGCCCGTTTTGCCCTGGTCGCCATGAGACCATGATGACACAAATGGATCACTGCTCCAAAGTGTTAGCCGGCGGAGCGCGGTCTCGGTTGTCGACGGCGGCAGCCTGCTGGTCTGACCGGCTGGCCGGGGACACTGCGGGACGGGAACGGTCATCGTCCGGTGCGTAGTGTCCCCGCAGCCGTCTGACGGCTGTGGAGGTCCCGCACGGTGGTCCTAGTGCTCTCCTGATGTGCGGTGGCGCTGACAACCATGCCCTGATAGTCGAACAGCGGCGACGTCAGCAGGTACTCGAAAGACAGCCCGGCGTCGCCCTCGAGGTCGGGGAGGCCCGCAGTACGGGCGGCCTCGGCCATGGCGATCGCCTGCAGCGGGCCGTGGGTGAGCAGCCCGGGGTAGCCCTCGATATCGCGCGCGTACTCACGGTCGTAGTGAATACGGTGCGCGTTGTCGGTCAGTGCGGAGAAGCGGAAGAGCAGGGTCGGCGAGATCGGGATCTCCCGCTCGCCGTCGGCGGGCAGGATCACCGGGCCTTCGTCGGACCGGCTGACCGGCTGGCAGGCGGGGGAGGCGGCCGGGCGGTAGACGATGTCCTGCCGCTCGTCGATGACGACACGCCCGCGCTGCTCGATCTGATGGCGGACCACGCAGAACGTCAACGGGCCGGACCGGCCCACCTTGCCCTGAACGGACTCCACCCGGCTGCGTCTCGTGGCAGGCTCGCCGCAGCGAAGCAGACCACTGGAACGGACCTGGCCGCCGGCCCACATCCTCCGCTGGCCCGGTCCCGGGGGCGCGGGGACGGTGCCCCGCACAGGGTGGCCATCCGAGCCGAGATCGGCCTGGGCGGGCCGGTCAAGCAGGTAGATCCAGTGCCACAGCAGCGGCAGTCCGGCGCCGCCTTCCAGGTCCGGTACCGGCACGTCAAGCAGCGAGCCCAGCGCGCGGGCCGGGCCGGGCAGCAGCACTTCGGTCCGTTCGATGACTTCGGTCATGCCACTGGGTGCCGCTTGACGAGCTGCCGGGCGATGACGTTCCGCTGTATCTCGTTGGTTCCCTCGCCGACGATCATCAGCGGCGCATCCCGGAAGTAGCGCTCGACGTCGAACTCGGTCGAGTAGCCGTAGCCGCCGTGCACCCGTACCGCGTTAAGCGCGATCTCCATCGCCGCCTCCGACGCGAACAGCTTCGCCATCCCGGCCTCCATGTCGGCGCGCGCACCCGAGTCGTACCTGCGCGCGGCGTACAGCGTCAGCTGGCGGGCGGCTTCCAGCTTGGTGGCCATGTCGGCGAGATAGTTGCCGACCGACTGGTGCTCCCAGATCGGCTGGCCGAACGACTTGCGCTCCTGCGCGTACCGCAGCGCGTCGTCGAGAGCGGCCTGCGCGACGCCGAGGGCCCGGCTGGCAACCTGGATCCGGCCGATCTCCAGACCGCGCATCATCTGCGCGAATCCCCGTCCTTCGGTGCCGCCGAGCAGGGATGTCACCGGGACCCGGAAGTCGTCGAAGGACAGCTCGCAGCTTTCGACGCCCTTGTAGCCGAGTTTCTGCAGATCCCGGGAGACCGCGAAACCGGGGCCGTGCTCCGCGAGCAGGATGCTGACGCCCTTGTGGGCAGGCACGGCGGCCGGATTGGTCTTGCACAGCAGGGCGATCAGCTGCGAGCGCCGTGCGTTGGTGATCCAGGTCTTCGCCCCGTTGACGACATAGTGGTCACCGTCTCGCCGCGCGGTGGTCCGCATCGCCTGCAGGTCCGAGCCGCCTCCGGGCTCGGTCAGCGCCATCGCGGCGCGAACCTCCCCGGTCGCCATCCTCGGCAGCCAGGTGTTCTTCTGCTCCGGCGTGCCGTAGGCGACCAGCAGCTTGGAGACCACCGTGTGCCCCCCGATCGCCCCGGCCAGGCTCATCCAACCCCGGGCGAGCTCCTCGGTCACCGCGGCGTAGCACTGGGCGGAGACCTGCGCATCTCCCCACGGCTCGGGGATGGCGAGGCCGAAGATGCCCATCTCCCTCATCTGGTCGATGAGCTTTTCCGGGTAGGCGTTGGCGTGCTCGAGCTCACGCGCAACCGGCCTTACCTCCCGGTCGGTGAACTCGCGAACCAGAGCGACCACAGCGGACTCTTCCTCGTTCAGCCCGTCCATGTGATCTCCCTTTTCGACGGCGGCTGGCCGACGGCAGCTCTTGGCTTGTCGGTCTCTTGTCATCATTGCTGGTGATGGAAGCTTCTGTAAAATAGCGTTCTGTTATACCTTGATGCCGCGACGGGATACGATCAGGCGAGGCCCTCGATGGACGTGAAGCAGCTAAAGGCACTGGTGACGGTCATCGAGACCGGCAGCGTAACGAGGGCCGCCGAGCTGCTCCATGTGGTCCAGCCGGCCGTGACTCGCCAGGTCCGGGCGCTCGAGCATGAGCTCGGCGTCTCGTTGTTCGAGCGGACACGGCACGGCATGCGGCCGACCCAGGCCGGACTCAGCCTCGCCGACCGGGCACGACGAGCGCTCGCCGAGCTTGACCGGGCTCGCGCCGAGCTCGCGCCTCAACCGGGGACGGTGACCGGCATGGTTGCCGTCGGCCTGCTTGAAAGCACGGCCGAGCTGCTGGCCGGGCCCCTGGTGTCCGCGATCCGACGAGATCACCCGGCCATCGAGCTCCGGGTGCTTACCGCCTACTCCGGCCACCTCCAGCAGTGGCTGGACGATGGGGACCTCGATGTGAGCCTGCTCTACAACCTCGCAAGCACCCCGTCGGTGAACGTACGACCGCTCCTACGCGAGAAACTATGGGTGGTCGCGCCCGCGTCGGACGGGCTCAGCGCCGGGCACCCCCTGAATCTCGCGGCTGTCGCTGAGCACCCGGTTGTGCTCCCGTCCCCCGGACACGGTCTGCGGGCGCTCATCGACCAGGCGGTCGCGCAGTCCCAGGTGAGCCTCGACGTCGCGGTCCAGACCAACTCCATGAGCCTGCAGAAGCAGCTCGTGCGCCGCGGCCATGGCTGGACGATCCTGCCGGGGGCAGGCATCGCGGCTGACATCGCCGACGGCGCGGTGAGCGCGGCGCCGCTCGCCGCGCCCGAGGTGTGGCGATCCATCGTGGTCGGCATGCCGCGGGCGGGTCGGCTAACGCGCGCCGCACGGGTGGTCGCCGGGCAGCTGACGAGGCAGTCCGAGCTCGCCGCGACGGCCGGGTTGTGGTTGTCGGCCGAGCTCCTTCAGGATTCTCCCTGGCCGGCGAGGCCGTGGGTGTACGCGTAGTGGACGGCCTGGGCCCGGTCGGAAGCCCCGGCTTTGGCAGAAGATGTTGTTGATGTGGGTCTTCACCGTAGCCAGGGTGACCACCAAAGCGGCGGCGATCTGCGCGTTGGTTCGGCCGACGGCGACCAGCCCCAAGACCTCGACCTCGCGGGCGGTCAGCCCGTCTGGCAGCGGCCGGGACGGCTGGGTATCTGGGATGACGCTGGTGGCGGCGACGAGGCGGGCCTGGACGGCGGTGTCGAGTATGGACTGGCCCTCCGCGGCCCCGTGCAAGGCGCGGGCTATCTGCTCCCGTCCGGCGTCCTTGGTCAGGTAGCCGCGGGCCCCAGCCCGGAGGGCGGCCAGAATCGATTCGTCATCGGCGTAGGTGGTGAGCACCACCACGGCGGTGGCGGGGTAGTCCTTCATGATCCGGCGCGTCGCCTCGACTCCATCGAGGCGCGGATCCGCAGGTCCACCAGCACGATCTGCGGCCATCGTGCCCACGACGGCGGATGCGGCCGATGGCGTCGCGGCACCGGTGGCGCGGGCGGCGCCCGCGCCGACCTCGACGGCGGCGCTCAACTGGGCAAACTCCGTGATCTGCAAACACCGTGGGCAGCGACGTCGCATCCCGGTTGCGACGTCGGCGCCGCTCGGCCCGTGGGTGCCGCCTCGGGTTCCCCTAGTCAGTTCCGGCTGATGTGGCTGTCAACCGGGCCGACGGCGTCCCGCAGATCGGCCAGCGACCGCTGCATCAGCGACTGCAGGTCCGCCGCCTCGCTCCCCTCGATCCAGTCGGCGTAGGCGGCGGTGAAGACGGCGACCGCCGCCTGGGCGGAGAAGGCGGCGGTTCTGGCCGGCGCGCCTCGCCGGCGCAGCCCCTCGGCGATCGCCGCGGCGAGCGAGGCCATCTTGATCAAGTCGCGTTCCCGCAGCTCGGTCGAGGAGGCGATGAGCTCGTAGCGGGCCCTGGCGTATTCGGCGTAGCCCGCCAGTCCGAGGCCCGCGCTGGTGAGGGCGAGCACGGCCGCGTCGATGGGCTCGGCGGCGTCGGCGGCCCCGGCCAAGTGCGCCAGGACGCTCTGCTCGAAGTCGTTCGCGCCGGCGAACAGGACTTCCCGCTTATCGGCGAAGTGATTGAAGAACGAGCGCTTGGTCAGCCCGGCCCGGTCGGCGATCTCGGCGATCGTCACCTCGGCGTACCCGCGTTCGGCGAACAGTTCCATCGCGGCCTGCTGCAGTCGGCTCTGCGCATCCGGTGCCCAACGTCCCATGCCCTCATCGTACTGGTCGTTTGCACTTGGTGTCATCACGTGGCACACTACGGATACTGCACCAAGTGCAATCACTGATGAGAAGGAGAAATCCCATGCCGACTAACAGCGCTGCCTGGCTCAAGGCAGAACACACCCCACTCGAGGTGGGCCCGGCCCCCTACACGCCGCCCGGCGCGGACCAGATCGTCGTCCGCAACCACGCGGTCGCGATCAACCCGCTCGAATGGATCATCCAGGTCGCAGGCAACCTCACCTACCGCTGGCTCACCTACCCGACCGTGATCGGATCCGACGTCGCGGGCGAAGTAGTCGAGGTCGGCTCGGCGGTCACCCGGTTCCGGGTCGGCGACCGGGTGCTCGGCCACGCGGTCGGCACCGACAAGGACAGCAACCGCGCCGCCGAGGGCGCCTTCCAGCTCTACCCCGTCGTGCTCGAGCGGATGGCCGCTCCGATCCCCGACGCCCTTTCGTTCGAGGACGCCGCCGTGCTCCCGCTCGCCGTCTCGACCGCGGCCTGCGGCCTGTTCCAGACCGACCAGCTCGGGCTGCGGCACCCGTCGGGCACGCCCGCCCCGACCGAGCAGACCCTGCTGGTGTGGGGCGGGTCGACCAGCGTGGGCAGCAACGCGATCCAGCTCGCGGTGGCGGCCGGGTACGAGGTCATCGCGACGGCCTCGCCGCGCAACTTCGGCTACGTCAAGTCCCTCGGCGCCACCGAGGTGTTCGACCACCACAGCCCGGGCGTCGTGGCCGAGATCGTGGCGGCGTTCAAAGGCCGCACGCTGGCGGGGGCGATCGCCTTCGGAGCCACCTCCGCCCCGGCCTGCATCCGGATCGCCGGCGCATGCGAAGGCAACCGGAGGGTCGCCATCGCCACCCCGCCGGTCTCCTTCGCCCACCTCGGCGAGCCCGACCGCGGCCGGCTCGCCATGCCGCGGCTGGTCGCCCGCCTGATCGGCGCCAACGTGGCGCTGCAGCTCGCCGCCAGGCGGCGCGGGGTCGCGGCGAAGTACATCTTCGGCACGACGCTGAAGGCGAACGAGGTCAGCGCGCTGATCTACCGCGACTTCCTGCCCGCCGCGCTGGCTGAAGGCCGCTACCGCACTGTGCCCGCTCCCACTGTCGTCGGGAAAAGCCTGGACGACATCCAGCACGCCCTCGACGTCCAGCGCCGCGGTGTCTCGGCCGCCAAGGTCGTCGTCACCCTCGACTGAGCGGTCGCGACCAGGACCACTGACCGCACCAGACCACTGACAGAAAGGGAAGCACCGCCATGAACGTATTCATCACCGGAGCGACCGGCTGGATCGGCTCGGCCGTCGTCGACGAACTGCTCGGCGACGGCCACGGGGTCACCGGGCTGGTGGGCATCTCCCGGGCCAAGGGCGTGTCGGGCTACGTCGGCGACGGCGCCACTCGCTGGGCCGCGGTCCACCGCCGGGACGCGGCCCGCGTCGTGCGGCTGGGCCTCGAGCGCGAACTGCCGCCAGGGACCGCGCTGCACGCGGTCGCGGAGACCGGCATCCCCTCCCGTGAGATCGCCGAGGCCATTGGACGGGCGGTCGGCGTCCCGGCCGCCTCAGTCCCGGCCGAGGAGGCGGCCGAGCACTTCGGCTGGCTGGCCATGTTCTTCGGCCTCGACATCGCCGCCAGCAGCGACGCCACCCGGGCGGCCCTGGGCTGGACGCCCGAGGGGCCCGGACTCCTCGAGGACCTCGCCGCCGGCACGTACACCACCCGCTAAGGAGAAACAGCAATGACCGAGCAGATCGAGGGCCGGGTCGCCCCTGGCCCCTTCCGAACCGATGTCGTCGGCGCGATGACCATCGACTGGGATGTGCCCATCGCCGCCAGCGATGGCACCATCTTGCGGGCGGACGTGTTCCGCCCGACCGCTCCCGGCGCTTATCCGACGATCCTGAGCTTCGGCCCGTACGCCAAGGGTCGCGCTTTCCAGGAGTTCCTGCCGCCCGCCTGGCAGAAGATGGTCGCTGAGTACCCCGACGTCCTCGAGGGGTCAACCAACGCCTACCAGAACTTCGAGGTGGTCGACCCGGAGAAGTGGGTGCCCGACGGCTACGTGGTCGTGCGGGTCGATGCCCGCGGGACGGGGCGCTCACCGGGCTACCTCGACCCGTTCGCCGAGCGCGGGACCCTCGACCTGTACGAGAGCATCGAGTGGGCCGCCGGTCAGCCGTGGAGCGACGGCAAGGTCGGGCTCTGCGGCATCTCCTACCTCGCGATCAACCAGTGGCAGGTGGCGGCGCTGCAGCCGCCGCACCTGGCCGCGATCTGCGTGTGGGAGGGCGCCAGCGACCTCTACCGCGACACCATCTATCACGGTGGCATCCTGTCGACCTTCGCCGACCGCTGGTACGGCCTGATCGTGCAGTACGGCGTGGGCGGGAGCGGCGGGCTCAACCCGCACACCGGCCAGCCGGTCTACGGGGACGAGACCTTCACCCCGGCCGAACTCGAGCGGCGCCGAGCCGACTTCGGCCGGCTGGTCCGGCAGCACCCGCTCCTCGACGACTTCCACCGCGCCCGGATCAACCCCGACTGGTCCCGAGTCCAGCTGCCGGTGCTCGCGGCCGGCAACTGGGGCGGGATGGGACTGCACCTGCGCGGCACCGTGCGCGGCTACGAGCAGGCCGCGTCAGCCGACAAGTGGCTCACGATGCACGAAGACACCCACTTCTCGCTGTTCTACTCGCGTTACGGGTTGGACCTGCAGAAGCGGTTCTTCGGTTATTTCCTCAAGGAAGAGGAGACCGGCTGGGCCGACCAGCCTCCGGTGGAGCTTCGCACCCGGCGTGCCGACGGCGGCGTCGGGCTCCGGGCCGGCGCCGCGTGGCCGCTCCCTGAGACCACCTGGACCCGCCTGCACCTGGACGCGGACGACCGAACGATGAGCCCCGATCCAGCCCCGGATGAGGCGAGCGCCGGCTATGTCGGCATGCAGAGCGGGCTCAGCTTTGCCTACCGCGCCCCGCGCGACCTTGAGATCGTCGGTCCAGTCGCGGCCAAGCTCTACATCGAGTCCTCGACCGCTGACGCGGACCTGTTCCTGGTGCTGCGGGCCTTCGCCCCCGACGGCGCCGAGATCGTCTTCCAGGGGGCGAACGATCCGGGCGTGCCGGTCGGGCAGGGCTGGCTGCGCGCCTCGCACCGCGCGCTGGACGAGAGGCGGTCGCGGCCGTTCCTGCCCGTCCACCGGCACGACCGGCGTGAGCCGCTCACCCCCGGCGCCGTCTACGAGGTCGACGTCGAGATCCTCCCGACGAGCCTGGTCCTGCCGGCCGGCTACACCCTCGCCCTGGACGTCCAAGGACATGACTACACCGACCCCGCGACCGCTAAGACCGCGGGCCCGACCGCCGGCAGCGGATCCTTCCTCCACCAGGATCCGGTCGACCGGCCCGCCGACCTGTTCGGCGGCACGGTCACCGTCTACACCGGCGGCCAGCACCGCTCCTACCTGCTACTCCCGATCGTTGGGTAGCGCGGACCTGAGCGACCAGAGCCGATCGCCGTCGGGCGGAGCCGACGGCGATCGGCGCGGTCCGGCGCACTGGCCGGACCGATCGGGACCCTGCCGCGCGGTCAGCTCTTCAGGTAGGCGAGGACGGCGAGCACGCGGCGGTTGTCCTCGCCACACTGCTCAAGCCCGAGCTTGGCGAAGATGTTGTTGCTGTGCTTGCTGACGGCCTTCTCGGTGATGAACATCCGGCTGGCGATGGCGGCGTTGGATCGGCCCTCCGCCATCAGCGCCAGGACTTCGTGCTCGCGCGGGGTCAGGGTCTGCAGCGGGACGTCGGCGGCGTGGCGGGTGAGCAGGGCGGCGATGACCTCGGGGTCCATCGCGGTTCCGCCCGCGGCCACCTGGCGGACGGCGGCGATGAACGGGTCGAGGTCCATGACCCGGTCTTTCAGCAGGTAGCCGGCCGCCCCGGCGCCGTCGGACAGCAGTTCTCTGGCGTAGATGGGCTCGACGTACTGCGACAGCACCAGCACCGGCAGGCCGGGGAAACGCCGACGGGCGTCGATCGCGGCCCGCAGGCCCTCGTCGGTGAACGTCGGCGGCAGCCGCACATCGACCACCGCGATATCGGGCCGGTGCGTCGTCAGCGCCTTGATCAGCGCCGGCCCGTTGCCGACGGCGTCGACGACCTCGAACCCGTAGGTCTCGAAGATCCGGATCAGGCCCTCCCTGAGCAGGGCGAGATCCTCGGCTAGGACAATTCGCACGGCAGTTGCATCCTCACGCTGGTGGGTCCGCCGGGCGGGCTGTCCACCACGAGGGTGCCGTCGAAGGCGGACAGCCGCCGCCCGATCCCGCTGAGCCCGGTTCCCGCTCCGATCCTGGCGCCGCCGTGACCGTCGTCGGACACGAGTATCGATAGCAGCCCGGCGGTGTCGCCGGGGCCGGGGGCGAATTCGGCGCTGATCTGTATCCGCCGGGGCGCGGCGTGCTTGATCGCGTTCGACAGCGCCTCCGCGATCGCGAAGTAGGCCGCGGACTCGACCGGCGGCGGCAGCCGGCCGGGCAGCCGGAAGTCCACCGTCGTGGGCACCGGGTTGACCATGGCCAGCGCCTCGACTGCGCCTTCAAGGCCGCGGTCGGCCAGCACCGGCGGGTGGATGCCGCGCACCAGGTTGCGCAGGTCCGACAGCGCGCCCACGGTCGACTCGCGGGCCTCGGCCAGCAGCCGTTGGGCCGTCTGCGGGTCCTGCGCCAGCAGTCGCTCGGCTAGCCCCAGGCTCATCCCCAGCGAAACCAGCCGGGCCTGCGCCCCGTCGTGCAGGTCTCGTTCGATCCGGCGCAGCTCGCGGGCCTGCGAGTCGATCGTCTCGGCCCGCGAGGACGCCAACTGCCCGACCCTGGCCCGCAGCTCCACGTGCTTGAGGGGGGCCAGCAGAGCGTCGATCACCAGGGCGTTCAGGATCGTCAGCCTGAGCGCGGTGAGATACCAGATCGCCAACAGCACAAGGCCGACCGGGATCATCGCGAACGATTGCGCGGTGCCGTTCAGCTGGAAGAACCCCAGAGGCTGGCGGAACACGGCCGGCGGGGTCACCGCGACAAGCAGCGGATAGCAGAGGTAGAACGCGCCGCCGAGGAACAACACGGCCGACAGCCCGCAGGTGAGCACCGACGTCACCGAGTTCACCAGCAGCCAGGCACAGTCCCGCCAGGTCGCCGGGTCACGCAGTACCGCCCACGCCCGCGCCAGCCAGCCCTCGCCCGACGCCGGCTGGTACGGGCGCGGCACCGGAGCGCCGAGCCGGCCCGCCGCCCAGCGCCGGTGCCGGTCGGCGAACCATCGCACCGGCGCGGTCGCGCCCAGGGTCAACGGGGTCCCCGCGAACGGCAGCGTGAAGATCCAGACCGTCGCCAGGCAGGCCCCGCCCATGCTCGCCACGACCAGCAGCACCGACTGGCCAAGCAAGCCCAGCCGCAGGGCCACCGCGGAGCCGGCTGGCTGACCAGGCCTCGACCGCGCGGGCGCCGGCCCAGCCGGCGGCGACAGCTGATCGGAACCGGTCACCGTGCTCAGGTCCTCCCGGGTGGCTCCCACTATACCGGCCGGAGGTTGGCGGCGATCGTGGGTCATGCCATGAGCATGGCCGATCGGACCGGCGTTGCACAGGGGAGTTTTCCCTACCCGGGTCGGCGACTGGGCACCCGTGTGCCGCGGTATCCCGGTCGGCAGGCTGAAGCCATGACAGAAAACACTCAGTTTTCCAGCACCCAGTCCCCTCGCTCTCAGTCGCCGCAGCGCCCCGGGTCCCCGGGTCGCCGCTCCCGGGCCCCGCGCGGCCGGCGGGCGTCCCTGACCGTGGCCGCAGCGCTGGCCCTCGGCGGCACCGTCGCGGGCTGCGCCTCGGCGCTGCCGGGCACCGCCGTCGCCGCGACCCAGCCATCGCGCTCCACGCCCGCGGCGGCCCGGCTAGCCGCGCTGGCCCGGCAGGAAGTGGCGGCCGGGGCGCCGGGCGTCATTGTCCGGGTCGGCGACGGCCGCGGGCCGGCCATCCAGATCGCCGACCAGGCGAAGTGGACGAGGGCCGACGGCACGCTCACCGTCGGCAATGAGTTCCGGATGGGCTCCAACACCAAGACGATGGTCGCCACCGTGATCCTGCAGCTGGTCGCCGAGCATCGGCTGGCGCTGACCGACCCGGTCTCGAAGTGGCTGCCCGGTCTCATCCCCGACGGGCACGCGATTACCATCCGGATGCTGCTCGACCACACCAGCGGCCTGTTCAACTACACCGAGGATCCGGCCGTGCTGAAGGCATTCGACGGCCAGAGCGCCAGGGCGTGGACCCCGCGCGAGCTGCTGGCCGCCGCCGTCGGGCACAAGCCGCTGTTCGCCCCGGGCAAGGAGTACTCCTACAGCAACACCAACTACATCGCGCTCGGACTCGTCGCCCAGAAGATCACCGGCGAGAGCCTGGGCGAGCTGATCCAGCAGCGGATCGTCCGGCCGCTCGGCCTGAAGGACACCTACCTGCTCACCAGCTTCCCGGTGCCGGGCGAGGCCCGGCTGGCCAACGGCTACGAGCCCGACGCCGCCCGGCTGGCCCCGGTACTCCCGCCGTACGCGCCGCCCGGCAGCTCCTTCGCCGGCCCCGCCCGCGGCACCTGGGTCGACACCACCCGGATCAACCCGAGCACCGAATGGGCGGCCGGAGGCATGGTCTCCTCCGCCGCCGACTGGGCCCGCTTCACCTCGGCGCTGCTGTCCGGACGGCTGCTGCCTCCCGCCCAGCTGAGAGAAATGGAGACCACCGTCTCTGAGGGCCCGAGCACGCCGAACCGGTACGGACTGGGCATCGAGGAGACCGTCACCCCGTGCGGAACGGTCTGGGGCCACGTCGGGCAGGCCCCCGGCTACTCCAGCTGGGATTACACCGACAGTACCGGCCACCGCACGGCCTCGGTGTTCGTCACCACGATCTTCGGCCTCGCCACCCCGAAGGCCGCCGTCGCCACCCAGACCCTGATCGACGGGGCGGTCTGCGCCATGCTCGGCCAGCCCATCCCCACCACCGGGCCCTCGTCCGCCGCAAGCTGACGCACTGGGCCCGCCGTTGCGGCGGACGCCGAACCACCCGGGCCAGCCGCATGGATTGTCAAGAACCGTCACTCCCGATCCCGTCCCCGTCCATGAGGGTCCAGCTCATGGGCGGGAACGGGGACCCGGCCACCCGCATAGGTACCACGATCTCCGCGATCAACTCAGAAAGGGCCCTCCGATGAGCCTGTCACGTGTTCACACGCCCCGCGCAGCACTCATGACCGACGCGCATGACCCGCCTGGTGCCCATCGCCGGAGCCGGGCGAGCCTGACCGAGCGCGTGGCCGGCTGGAGCGCCGCGCACCGCAAGACCGCCGTGCTCGCCTGGCTGCTCCTGGTCGCCGCGGTCTTCATCACCGGGCAGGCGCTCGGGACCAAGAGCCTGCCCAACTACGACGCCGGGCAGTCCGGGCGGGCGGAGCGCGTCCTCCACCAGGTCGCGCCGTCGCAGGACATGCCGTACTCCGAGGCGGTGCTGATCCAGGCGCGGGCAGCGGGCGCCACGTTCGCCGGCGACCCGGCCATGCGCCAGGCGGCGGCCCAGGTGGCGGCAGCGCTCGCAGGTCTGCCGCGGTACGCGTCCGGAGTCAGGTCCCCGCTGGCGACCGCAGA
>Ga0335072_10001622_pt1 | contig 36279 bp, 29 predicted proteins | sample Lox_Sample_21_FD_206725 | JGI IMG/M metagenome (GOLD analysis project Ga0335072, IMG submission 206725) | Soil microbial communities from Loxahatchee National Wildlife Refuge, Florida, United States - Lox_Sample_2.1 | ecosystem: Environmental > Terrestrial > Soil > Wetlands | place: USA... | reverse complement strand
ATTTGCGAGCGGAGAGATGCATCCGATACTTTCACAATTTCGGCGGCTCGCGATGTATCTTGCCGCGTGGATTCCGATCGCGGCTCTGCTCGCCTATTTGCTTGCTGCTTCGAGCCGACTGACGCGAGCTGAGGCGTGGGTGCTCGCCATTCACCTGTGCCTGGCGTATGCGTTCGTATGCCTCTCGGCCTATTACGAGTGCCGCGCGCTGCCCCTAGACAAAACGAGCGACGTAAAACTGATTTTTTCGCATCTTGCGGCGGGGCTTGTCGGGACGGGTATCTGGCTGCTTGCAGCAAAAGTGCTGGTGATCGAACTCGCGCAGACTTCGCCATTTCGCGGCATCGACAAAAGATTTTCGGGCGCGGTCCCGGTGCTGGTGGCGACCGGGATCCTGCTTTACTTGCTTTCGGCGGCTTCCTACTACACGTTTATTGCGGTGACTGCTTCGCACGAGGCGGAAGCGCGCGCGATCGTCGCACAGGTGCTGGCGCGGGACGCAGAGCTGAAGGCTCTGAAGGCGCAAGTGAATCCGCACTTTCTTTTTAACAGCTTGAATTCGATCAGTGCGCTCACCAGTTCGGATCCCGCTAAGGCGCGCGAGATGTGCATTTTACTTGGCGATTTCTTGCGCAGGACGCTTGGGTTGGGTGCGAAGACCGCTATTCCGCTGGAGGAAGAGCTTTCGCTGATTCACGCATTTATTGCTGTGGAAAAGATTCGATTCGGTTCCCGGCTGGAAATGCTGGAGACGGTCGACCCAGACGCGCAGAGCTTAATGGTACCGCCGCTGCTTTTGCAACCCCTGGTGGAGAACGCCGTCGTGCACGGGGTCGCAAATTTGGTGAATGGCGGGTGGATCCAGCTGAACGTAAAGGCGGGCGGCGGGCTGCTTTCAGTTGTCGTGGAGAACGAGTTTGATCCCGAGGCGCCGCCGCGGCATAGAAATGGAGTCGGCCTGTCGAATGTGCAGCAGCGGCTCGAAACGCGTTATGGAAAACGAGCGAGCATGGACGTGGCGGCGAACGGTGAACGATTTCGGGTTTCGATTGCGATGCCGGCCGAACGAGCGGAAGAAACGTCGAGCGTTCGCGCGCTGGCCGCGGACGGAGCTTAAGCGTGGCCAGCTTGAAAGGCAGTGCAAGGTGCGACTGCATTTGCCACGAAGCAGCCGGAGCATGGATTCACATCGTTCCCTGCTGCGACACACCACGGCGATCACTTTCGTGTACGGCGATACGAGCGCTCCTCCGCCGGCGCCGGCCTGCGAGGGAAGAAAGGAAGAGTGCCCGTGAACGCTGAAGCAACGAAGAGAATTCGCGCGGTGATCGTAGACGACGAAGAGCTTGCGCGGCAGGTACTACGCGAATTTCTTGGCAAACACGCGGAAATCGAATTGATCGGAGAGTGCGCCAACGGGTTTGAGGCGGTGAAGATGGTAGCCGAACAGAAGCCCGATCTCGTGTTTCTGGACATTCAGATGCCGAAGCTGGATGGCTTCGAGGTGCTCGAATTAATCAGTTCGGACACCACGGTGATTTTTGTCACGGCGCATGACAACTATGCGATTCGGGCGTTTGAAGTACACGCCGTGGATTACTTGCTGAAGCCTGTGGCGGCGTCGCGGTTTGATGCGGCACTCGACCGCGCAAAAGAGCGGCTTGGCGGAAAATCGCAGCCGACGACCGTGGCTCCAAGCGAGTTGGCCGCTTCGGCGCGGCCGCCGGCGCATTACGTCGACCGTGTTCCCGTGCGGGATGGCGCGAAGGTCTCGATCATACCGGTCGCGAAGCTTGATTACGTGGAGGCGCAGGATGATTACGTGGCGCTCGCATGCGAAGGGAAAAAACATCTGAAGCAGCAGACAATCGCGAGCCTGGAAGCGGCTCTTGATCCTGGGCGTTTTTTGCGGATTCACCGCTCTTATATTGTGAATCTCGAACGCGTGTCGCGCGTGGAACCCTACGCGAAAGACAGCCACGTGGCCATTCTCACAAATGGCGCTCAGTTGCCGGTAAGCCGTGCAGGCTATGCACGACTGCGGGAAATTTTGGACCGATAGCGACCGCTGTGAGCGCAGACAGGCTGTGGCGATCAAGGGGTCACTGCGAACTATTCACATCAAGGGTCAGAGCAATCGTTTGAGATACGGGCCCCGAAGACGCCCTAACCGTGAGAGTGTATTGCCCTGGTGCACACCGGACTGTGGACCCGCCGTTTGACCGGAGCCGACGCCGCCACACCCGGATGCCACCAGCACCAAGCCGACTGCGGACACCAGAACGACCGTATTGATAACCGAGGTCGGCAGCTGACTCCAAGCCGCGAATCGAAGAAACGAACGTTCCTGCAGCAAAAGCGCGAGCGAAAACGCAACGAGGAGAAGCAGCGGGGGCACTCCAATCGCCGGAACCCTAACATCCACACCTCTCAGTGCGCCTAAGAACTGGGAGATGCCTTGGTCAAAAAAAACCGCCCGCGAAAATCATATGCTTGATTCCCACATGAGGCAATTCCCAAATCGGGAATTGATGCCGTCTTCAGCGACTGCTGGGCGACGGGCTTCCTAGTACCGCATTGACGAGCGCTTTCTCTCAGACTACACTTTCCACCGTTGTTGCGGTCATTGTACCCCGTTCGCCAGCGGCAGAAAATAGAATTCTCAGACGATCGTGTGCGAGCTGGTTTTCTTTCGCCCGAGCGGCAGCTCAGACATCCTCACATCTTTCGGGTAGGAGTTTCCTGGCCTACGCCGCAGCCTATCGGAAACTTGGAAATTCAAGAAGGGTTCGAGCATACGAGATGAGGAATGGCAGAAATGCTTCTCCAGGCCTTGGAAATCCTGCAAATCAGAGCTCCGGGAGGACGTTCGATGAGAGCGGCGCGATATGCTTTGCTTCTCGTGTTCACGTTCGGTCTGTGCCTGCTTGCGGCGTCCGTATCAAACGCACAAGATCGATCGCAGTCCGTAATCCATAACGGCAGGATGGGATTCGTAACAACTGCGAGCGATCTTGGGCCGGCGGACGCATCCAAACAAATCACAATTTATGTGTGGCTGCAATTGCGGAACCCGCAGGCATTCGAGCAAACGATCGATGAGCTTTACGACCCGAGCTCGGCGAATTACGAGAAGTGGCTCACGTCTGACCAGTTCAACGCAAACTTTGGTCCGACCGCGGACGAGGTAGCGACGGTCGAGAGTTTTCTGACAGCGAGCGGGCTCCGGGTTTCATCGGTGGACGAAGGAAATCTCTACGTCAAGGCACAGGGAACCGTTGCCGCTGTGCAGAAGGCTTTCACCGTCGAGATTCATCGGTTTGACGTGCGCGGGAAAACTTATCGAGCTAATGTTTCCGATCCGGTGATAAATGGACCGGCTGGGGCGCTGATCGCGCGAGTGGGCGGGCTCTCTGACTACGCACTCAAGAATCACGCGGCGCGCGCTGTGGATCCCTCGACGGGAAAGCCACTGAGCGCGCAGCCGCTATCCGCTGTACCGAATGGGGCGTTTTTCTCGCCTTATTGCTTGCAGGGAGTGGATGTAGAAAATTTCACGACCGATGGCGGATACCCAAAGGCGACTTATGCCGGCAATGCTTATGGAGCGCCGGTGACGAATACCGCGCCTGGAACCCTTGCTCCGTGCGGATACGAGCCGAGCGACCTGCAAACGGCGTACGGATTCAATACGCTCTACAAAGCTGGACTGAATGGCGCGGGACAATCCGTGGTGATCGTCGACGCGTGGGGGTCGCCGACGATCGCGGCCGACGCGGGAGCGTTCAGCGGCTTCTACGGCTTGCCACCGCTCAACTTGAAAATCTATTCGCTCGCGGCTCCTTGCCCAACGGCAACCGCAACCGAATTGCAAGACTGCCAAGGCTGGGCGGTTGAAACTTCGCTCGATGTGGAATATGCGCATACGGTGGCACCCGGCGCGACGCTGGCATTGGTCGAAGGAGCGTCTGACAACGACGACGACTTGGTTGCGGCCATCGCGTACGCCCTCGAACATCATTTAGGGAACGTGATCTCCAATAGCTACGGCGAGCCGGAATCGCAGGAGGGTTTGCCGGAAAACGATCCTTTCGATCCCGTGTTGGAGATCGCAGCCGCTGAGGGCGTTTCCGTCAATTTTTCTTCGGGAGATGACGGCGATTTTACGGACGTCGGAGGGTATAGGGATGTCAGCTATCCGGCAAGTTCGCCCTATGCTACCGCCGTGGGAGGCACCAGCCTGTTTTTGAATCAAAATTTGACGCTTGGTTTCCAGACGGGCTGGGGCGACAACTTCACGCAGATCACGAATGCTGCGGACGCCAAGGGCTACAGCACGCCGCTCGTGCCGCCGGATATGTCGCAGGGGGATGGATTGGGTTTCTATTTTGGCGCGGGTGGCGGCGTGAGCGGAGTGTTTCGCAAGCCGTTGTTCCAAAGTGGACTGCAGGGGCGATTCCGCCTGCTGCCGGACGTCTCGTATCTCGCCGACCCGCAAACAGGCGTCGAGCTTTTCTGCACTGGCTCGAGCTGCTTCAACAGTGATCCGACACAGATTTATATAGGTCTGATTGGCGGAACAAGCTTGGCTTGCCCGATGTTTTCGTCCGTTTGGGCGATCAGCAGTGAGCACGCGGAACGCGCGCTGGGACAAGCTTCGCGCTCGCTCTATGATTTGCCGTCGAATGCGATTAGCGACATCGTCGCCGAAGGTTCACCGCTTGACGCGGCCGGTCTGATCAACCTTGGACGGAAACAAATCTTCGAAGGCCCCTATCAACTGATCGGGCCGGAGTCGCAGGCGCCTTTCTTAAGCGGGCTTTTCGAAGCGCCGGATGGTACGTGGCTGGCACTGTCTTTTGGGACGGATTCGTCTCTCTCAATCACGCGCGGCTGGGATGATGTTACGGGGTTGGGAACACCCAACGCGCCGAATTTCGTCAACGCCTTCGCGCCTCGTCGCTAAAGGCGGCGAAATTTTGCATGTCCCGCCGGCATCTTGTTGGGGGCGCGGCGGCCCATTTTTCTCTTTCCGCTCCGCAGCGGCCCGAGCTCGCCCGCGATTGCTTCCGCGCCCGAGGTCGCTATGCTAGACTGCCGAGGCAGTTGCGTGCCGAAATTCTTCCGGCGCGCAACTGGCGATCGGTGGAACTTCGGGCTCTGTGCAACGATTCCCCGTGAACCCCGCCAGGCCCGGAAGGGAGCAACGGTAGCGGGTCAGCTTCGTGTGCCGCGGAGTACCCGAAGTTCCATTTATCGGAGTGCGTCATTTCCAACAGGGTCTTCCCCGGCCAGATACGGAAACCGATGGGCGACAAGGTCAGCTACAAGGTTATCGCGCGGAAATACCGGCCGCAGACGTTTGCGGAGATCGTGGGGCAAGAGCACGTGACGCGCACGCTGGCCAACGCGATTCGATCCAACCGCGTGGCGCACGCATATATTTTCTCGGGCGTGCGGGGCGTGGGCAAGACGACGACCGCGCGCATCCTGGCGAAGGCGCTGAATTGCACGCAAGGGCCGACTCCTACGCCGGACGGCACGTGCGATTCGTGCCGCGCTATCGTCGAGGGCACTTCGCTCGATGTGTTGGAGATCGATGCGGCTTCGAATCGCGGCATCGATCAGATTCGCGAGCTGCGCGAAATGGTTCGCTACGCGCCCGCGGCTTCGCGTTATAAGGTGGTGATCCTCGACGAGGCGCATCAACTTACTGACGAGGCTTCGAACGCTCTCCTGAAAACGCTGGAAGAACCGCCGGAGCGCGTCGTCTTCATTCTCGCAACAACCCAGCCGGAAGATTTGGGAGACACGATCAAATCGCGCGCGCAGCTCTTCCAGTTTCGGCTGCTCTCGTTTCAGGAGATTGGCGAGGATCTCGAGCGTGTGGCGAAGGCCGAAAAGCTGACGATCGAACCTGCGGCGGTCGCCGTGTTGGCGCGCGCGGCGGAAGGAAGTTTGCGCGATGGGCTTTCGCTGCTGGAGCAAGCGATCGCCTACAGCGGCGAGACGATCACTGATGCACAGGTACGCGAATTGCTCGGCGTCGTCGCCGAGAGCGTGCTCGACGAGCTGATCGAGGCTGTTGCCGCACAGTCGGCGGAACGAGCGCTCGGGCTTGTTCACCGGCTGCTTGCCGACGGGCAAAATCTACAGCACTTCTGCCGTGAGGCGATCCGGCACGTTCGCAACTTGCTCGTGGTACGGGTGTGCGGGGCGGATTCTAAGTTGATCGCGGCAGGCGACGATGAACGTCCTCGGCTCAAGCAACAGTCTGAGCAGTTTGGTGAAGAAGACCTCACGCGATTCTTCCAGATCCTGCTTTCGACGGAAGACGATGTGCGCCGGAAGCCTGACCCGAGGCTGCATCTGGAATTGGGTCTGCTGCGGCTAATCAATGCGCAACGACTCGCGCCGCTGGAAGAAGTGATTTCTGAAATTCGCGGCGGAGGCGGCACTCCATCAAAACGAGTTGAACCGCCTGTGCGTAGAGCCGCGGCGTCAGGCGGGTCGTCATCATCGGGATTGACCAGTTCAGGATCGCCGTTTTCGACGCAAACAACTCGCAGCAGCGCGACGACGGTTCTTCCCGCTGCCCCGGCAAGTTTGAGCGCGCCAGCTTCACCATTTTCGGCGACTTTTCCTGGAACGGCAGGGGGCACGGCAGTGAAAATGGCAGTGGCGCCGAACGTGCAGGAAACGCAAGCTTTGAGGCCAGCGTCGCCAGTTCCCAACGCGCAGCCGGTGCCCGCGGCGCCGCCGTCGGTTGTGGCGCGCGCTGCTGAAAATTCGGGCGACGGACTTGCCGTGGCACAAATCGAAGCGATCAAAGCGGCTCTGCAAGGGCAAAAATTTTTATGGTCGCTCGTCGAGCAGGCCACGCGATGGGAAATCGAAGGCGGCGAGTTGCGCTTGATTTATCCGACGGAGAGCCGTTCGCTGGCTGATATGCTGCAGGCGCGGGACCCGATGGAACGTTTGCGCACAGTGTTGAATCAGGTGACCGGGCAGCCACTGCGGGTCTGTGTTAGACTTGAGGCGGGATCGGCGGTGGGACGCAGCTCCGAATTGCGAGCACGATTCGAAGAAGATCCGATCGTTCGGGCGATGTTAGAAAGGTTTGGCGGGCAGATTTCAAATTTCAAGCGCCCAGGCGAGGAATAAGCCATGGAAGTAAAAGCGCTGCAGCAAATGCTCACGCAGTTCCGGCAAGTTCAGGAACGCCTGGAAAAGCAGATCGGCGAAATTTCGATCGAGGCTTCCGCCGGCGGTGGAATGGTCTCCGTGAAAATGAATGGACAAAAGCAGCTCACGGAGATCCGCATCGAGCCGGACGTCTTCAAGAGCAAAGATCAGGAAATGCTGCAGGATCTTGTCCTCGCTGCCGTGAATGAAGCCGCGCGGCGCGTGGATGAGGAACTCTCACGCCAGATGAGAGAGTTGTCCGGTTCGATGCCCGGAATGACGGGCTTGAAAATCCCCGGCTTGTTCTAGCTCTCAACCCGGATCGCGGCCACGACAGAATTCGTTGATCCGCGTCCGAGCAGTTCCACCATGCCAATGAAAACATCGACGGTCGAGTTGCTGGCGGATGCCTATGATGTATTCAATCGCCGCGACATCGAGAAAATTCTCGGGATAATGCATCCCAATGTGGATTGGCCAAACGGCATGGAGGGTGGCCGTGTGAGAGGTCGGGACGCCGTTCGCGAATACTGGCGGCGCCAGTGGAGCATGGTCGATCCGGAGGTAAAGCCCGTGGCTTTCGAGGACGATGAAAAAGGGCGCACTGTGGTTGACGTTCACCAGGTGGTCCGCGACCTCGATGGGAAGATCATTCTCGATCGCGTGGTGCAACACGTTTATTCGGTCCGCGATTCCCAAATCGAACGCATGGAAATTCGAGAGTCAGCGGAAGAAAATCCTGAACGCGCGAAGTGATCCAACAGAATCCGCTGTTCCCTTTTCGCCTGTGAATCTGCGAGAATCACAACTTCGTTCTTAAGCGCAACGGACGGAACCGTGCCTGATTACGCGCCTCCTGTAACGCGTTTGATCGATGAACTGAAGCGGCTGCCCGGCATCGGACAGAAGACGGCGCAACGGCTTGCCTTTTTTCTCCTGCGCACGGACCGTGATCAGGCGCTCGCCCTTTCCGACGCGATTCGCGAGGCGAAAGAGCGGATCCACGAATGCTCCATCTGCAATAATATTACTGACTCCGACCCCTGCTTTTTCTGCACCAGTCCTTCGCGAAATAAATCGTTGATTTGCGTAGTCGAAGAAGCGACCAATATTCAAGCCGTCGAAAAAACCAGGCAATTCAATGGTATGTATCACGTGCTGGGCGGCGCGCTCTCGCCCTTGCAGGGAATCGGCCCGGATCAACTGCACATCAAGAGCCTGATCGACCGCCTTAAGGGTGCCACGGTCGAAGAGATCATCATCGCGACGAATCCCACCGCAGAAGGTGAAGCAACAGCGGTTTACCTTTCAAAATTGATCAAGCCGCTTGGTGTGCGCGTGACGCGAATCGCGATGGGCATTCCGGTTGGATCGGATCTGGAATACGCCGACGAAGTCACCATGCTGAAAGCAATGGAAGGTCGACGCGACCTGTAGTTTTCCGCCGCGCCTGCCGGGAAGGGGGCGCCGGAACGTTCTCCGATTTACAACTCCACGAGAAGAAACTCGAGCAGCGCACGCGGATCGGAATTCGAGGATTTCAGCTGGCTATCGGCGTTCGCGAGCGCTGTAATCGCGGCCAGCAAGCGCTTCTTGGGCAGGCGGTGCGCATTGCGCAGGGCGATTTCGGCGGCGTCAGGGGGCATACGCAAGCGTTGCGCTGCCTGAAACTTATTGGTCGTGACCGGAATCTCGCACGCCTCGATCAATCGGCGATAGGTGCCCGCTAGGGCCCCGACGATCATTGGGGGCTGTTCGCCTTCGCGAAGCAGATTCTCCAAGAATGTGAACGCGGCCTCGCGCCGACCGCTGGCGAGCATATCGGTCAAATCCCAGACCTTGTTTCTCCTTTCAGAAACGACCAGCAAGTCCACCTCGTTTTGCGTGATCGCCGGCGTGCCTTGCGTGTAAGCCGCGAGTTTTTCGATCTCCGTCCGAATGCGCGCCGGTTCGCCATTGACCATCTCGGCGAGACGTGCGGCCGCGAGGCGATCGATTTTAGTACCCAGTTCCGCGGCCATTTGCTCGGCCAATGCCGCAGCCGCCTCGGGCGTCACCTCAAGTTCGACAATTAAAGCTTTTTCGGCGAGCAGCTTCGACAATTTCAAGCGCGAATCGAGGCTCTTTGCTTCCAACACGAGAATCGTAAACGGGGCGGGCGCATCGAGATAATCACCGAGCAGTTTAACGACTTCGTCGCGGCCTTTGTCTGACATGCGTTCGACGGAGTCAACATCCTCGACGAAAATCACCTGGCGTTCGGCGAGCATCGGCAACATCCTGGCGCGGCCCACAACCTCTTCCCAACCTGCTTCGCGTGCGGACACGCGCGTGAGGGCCCAATCGCGCAAGCCCTCGGGCACATACGCATCCACGATCTCCTTGCGGCACATGTCCAGTAGGTAGGAGTCCGTTCCCTGTAGAACAATTGCGGGAACGGCTTTGCCCCTCGAGATTTGCTCAAGGAACCTGCCAGGAGACTGGGACATTAGAAACTCTCCAGAATCGTGCCGACGCAGCGCGAGGCAAAGTCGCGCGCCATTCGCCCAAGAGCTGGATCTTCTTCGTTGAAGAAACTCTGCGGATCGGAAGAAATCTGATACTCATCCCGAAATGTCATATCGTTATTTTGGTACACCGGTTTTTTCGAAACCGCATCATCCAATTCTACTTTCACTTGCACGGTGACGAGCATGGTCGTTACTTCGCCGGTAGTCGCGTTGAATAAAACCGGACTAGTATCAATCGAAAGAATTTCACCGTGAACGACGGCATCCGCCGAGGCAGAATCCTGCACGATACGGTATTTCGTGCGCGCGATGAACTCGCGAATCACGGCTTCGGTGAAGCGCTGCTCGATGCGGTCGTGCGTCGTGTCATTTTTGAATGCCGGAATCGCAATCGTGTGCCATTCGGCGGGCGCGCCGGTGACTCGCCCAGCGACGTGGTACCCACAACCCGCGACACAAATCGCCACGGCTGCCGGAAGCGCGATAGCGATAAGTCTTGCGGCGTTACGCCTCACGAACGATGCCCTCCGCAATGCGGACTGCATTCACGGACGCGAGCCGGAGATTGTCGGCCGCGCCCCAGAGCCACACTGCATTGCTCAGGTTGACGTCCGTTTCGATGGGTGCGATCTGGATGTCGCCTTCGCCCGCCACGCTCACGTTCGAAGGTAGAGGATCGTCAGCAGCTCCGACCTTCACTCCCAAATTCGAAAGAGCCCCCGCAAGGTCTCCCACAGCCGGTGGTGTGGGAAATTCCGCATACGCGGCAAACGCGTAGCCGTAAAACACGGGTGCATGCAGCAATTGAATCGCGGGGACTTGAGCGCGACCGGCGAGAATTGTCGCCGTCTCGCGCCCAATTGTGGCGCGAAGATCCGCAAGACGCGGCTTGCTCTCGCTGCCGAAGGCAGCCAGCATGTTGAAAGCAACCTGCGCATCAAAAACAGTCTTTGATATCTCTCGAAACGAAAGCAGGCTCGCGGTTTGGCTTTCGAGCTCTTCGATGCCGGGCTGATCGCGCTCAGAAACCGGCGCCATCGCCAGCAGGACGATTCGTTGCGGCGCGAAGCGGTGGAACGCCGCGGCAAGCGTGCACGCAATCAATGTGGGCGCGGGCGGTGACAAGTACAGCTTGGCGTCGCGAGACCCGTTTGCCGCTTTTGTCGCAGCCGGCGGCAAAACCGAATCCAGCGCCGGAATTCTGCGGATGGCGTGGGCGACGATCGTTGCGGCACCCGTCATATCGATCACTGAAGCGCCCGCGCGCAGGGCCGCGGGCCAATTGCGGGCGGCGTCTGAAGGTGTGCCGGCGAAAAACACGATTCTCGCACCTTCAAAACTGTCTTCCTCGAGCGCACGAATAAACGTAGCCTCACCGCCGGCTTCGGTAAGGGTGCCGGCCATCACGCGCTCATCGAGCAGAACGATCTCGCTCGCCGGAAAGCTCCGGTCTTCGAGAACCTGTTTCAGTTCTTTGCCAAGGAGGGAGGATGCACCGGCAATAGCGATGCGGTGAAGAGTAGCGGGGCTAGCGGACATAGACTAGGCGTGGCGCGAGGCCATCCGGTGACGGACACTTCGGAGCACATGAAAAACGAACCCCTGGACCACGTAGGAGCAGGCAAGAATCAGCAGCGTCGGCTTGGAAAAATTAACAATCAAGCCGACAAGAACCGCGAGAAGAAGGATCGCGAGCGACGGCTGACGCCGCGTCCACTGAACATCCTTGAAGCTGTAATAGCGGACGGTGCTCGTCATCAATACTCCGAGCATCACCATCAGCAAAAGCCAAAGCACCGCCGGCCCCACATTTTCGATAGGACTGCCTCCGCTGAAATGAACGATGGACGCGAGAGCGCATGCTGCTAAGGGCGTGGGCATCCCTGCAAAATACCTTTTATCGACCGACGACATTCCCTGAATATTGAAGCGCGCCAGCCGCCAGCCGCAGCAGGCCAGAAAAAAGAAGCCCACGACCCAGCCGGCTTGTTCCAGGTGAATACCGCCAGGAGCGTTGGCGCCAGCAGCGGCGCGAATGCCCCAAGCATACGCCAGGCATGCGGGGGCGATGCCGAAGCTGATGATGTCCGCAAGCGAATCAAGTTCCTTACCGAAATCGCTGTGCGTGCCCATTGCTCGCGCGACGCGGCCATCGAGCGAATCGAAGAGGAAGGCAACACCTATCGCGATCGCAGCCTTGTCGAAATCAGAAGCGCGGCCTTCAAACGCCGAGAGGATCGCGTAATAGCCACACATCATGTTCGCAACGGTAAAAAAAGTGGGGAGAAGATAGACGCCACGACGCAACCGGGCGCCGCGGAATTTGTGACGACGCTCTTCGTGGCTATCGTAGCCGATCGGGTCTATGCCGTTGAATTCCATTCCGCCAGAATGCTTTCTCCGCCTTTCACGCTGTCGCCGCGCTTTACGGCCACGCGAGCTTCAAGCGGAAGCCAAACATCAACGCGAGAGCCGAAGCGGATAAGTCCCATCAACTCTCCGCGGGAAATTTCTTCGCCCTCTCGTTTCCAGCATATCACGCGGCGGGCAATGGCTCCGGCGATTTGTTTGAAGACGATTCGTCCGCCCCGTGTATGAATGTAAATAATGTTTTGCTCATTTTCGCGGGAGGCGGCTGAGCGCATCGCTGCATAAAAGCGGCCTGGGCGATAGACGACATCGGCAACACGGCCGGATACCGGAGCCCGTTGGACGTGCACATTCCAAATCGCTAGAAAAATGCTGATACGCCAACCGACCGTGCCGTCCAGCGACTCTTCGACAATCTCCATCACGCGCCCGTCAGCTGGAGATACAACGAGACCCTCGGCAAGAGGAATTGCTCGCCTGGGATTCCGAAAGAAATAGAGCACGAAGAGACCGAGAAATACGAGGATTCCGCCAGTCCAGGACCAGCTGAGAACTAAGGCGACCACGCCCACCACCAGAAAGGGCGCAGAGAAAAAGTACCCTTCTTTGACCATGCTCGATTTTCACCCGGAAAGGATGCAGACATCGTAAAGAATCACGCGCTTCACGGCTACACAAGTATTGTACGACAAAACCGGCGGGCGAAACGGAGCCGTCAGTGCGGTACTGCGCGCTGGTACCGCGACACGATCATTTCCATCCGGTCTTTTAGGCGCAGTTTCATTTTCTTTAGGGCAATTTCTTCGATGAAATCTTCCGAACACATATACGGCTGCTTGAGGATCTTTTCTAGCTGGGATTCACAGCGGGAGTGTTCTTCTGCGAGGCGTCGAAACTCTACATCCTGGTTGATCAGTGACTGCCTGATCTCGTCGCTTGCGGTAGGCATGCGTTCCCTCCTGATTGTGATGAGAGGTCACATAGCTGTAACATCTATCACAGTTCATGGTGCCGCGCCAATAGGATGTGAAAAACTAGGGTTAACCCCCAGGAAGCTCGAAGGAGAGGATCAAAGCGTCGTCGAGAGGCGAAAAGTAATACCCTTTCCGGCGGCCTGTTGCCTGGAAGCCATGCCGGACGTAAAAGCCGATCGCGCCGGAGTTCGACGCTCGGACTTCAAGATAGGCCTGTTTGGCACCAAACTTTTTCGCGTTCGCCAAAGCAGCACCCAAGAGTGCGGTGGCCACGCCCTGACGTCTGGAACGAGGTGCGACCGCCAGGTTGAGGATTTCGAACTCATCGGCAGCCTGCCGCGCAACTAAGAAACCTTCAACACTTCCTGCATGCTCCGCAACCCAGGTGAAAGCGCTTGGCGATCTTCCAAGCCCGTGATCGGCGACTTTCCACTGAGCTGCCTCGGGGGACGCCGCCTGAATGGCGAGAACGGCATTAATATCGCGATCTTCCAGGGCGCGCACGATCAAGCCCCTACTTCCCTTTCCAGTTCAGTTCGGCATCCGAACGGCGAACGTAATTCGCATCCAAGCGTAAGCTGTCGACTGTCTGACCCCGCTTCGCTTTCAAAAAGGCTAGTTTGCCGATAGTTGGCGCCAAGAACGCCGAGACTTCGCAGATTTCGCCCTGAAGTGTACTGCCACAGCGAGAGAGAGCTGATTCGAGGAACGAAGCGCACGGAGTTGCCAGAACTCTGGTCGCCGTAATCGAGACCTCGCTTGTCCAGGCGACAAATTCTTCGGGCGTCATTACCGCATCATCCGCAGACCGGGCGAGCTGACGTTCGTTTGCGCTCGCGTCAGAGCTCCGGCGGTACAGTCCGGCATAGAATTGCCCCCGCCGCGCGTCGATTACCGGAATGACCGTGTCCGCAGCCGAAATAGCCTGCGCCGCGACCGCCTCCAGCCCACTTACCGCGACAACGGGCTTCCCGAACGATTCGGCCCATGCCTTGGAAGTCGTGAGACCGACGCGTAAGCCCGTAAATGATCCCGGGCCAGCGTTCACTGCGAATAGGTCAAAGTGATTTAGCTTGAGCTGGAGTTCGTTTAACAGAAATTCGAGCTGGCGAAAGATACGCGAAGAGTAGGTCTCATCGGTCATGGTGGATACGGCTCCACGAAGCCGGAAGTCCTCCAAGACTGCGATGCTTCCGGCCGGTGAAGATGTGTCCAGCGAGAGGATCAGCACATGCACAAGTATAGGGCAATTGGCATGCCATACCCCCGAAAAAACATGAAGTTAGGCTTAATTTCTCCCTTATAAAATCTGTGGAAATGCTTGACGATAGCGGCTCACTGTGCCTAATATTGAAACATGTCGGGGAGGGGAAAGACCCTATGGACTTCAAGTTAGGCGAGAAGGTTGTCTACCCGAACCATGGCGTAGGGCTGATCGAGCAGATCAGTTTTGGCTATGTGAACGGGAAATCGGAACGCTTTTACATGTGTAAGATCGTTTCCAGTGGCTTGAAAGTGATGGTCCCGCAATCGAATATCGGCACTGTCGGCCTCCGTCCTATAATTCGCTCCAACCAAGCTGAAGCTGTTCTCTCCTACCTCGAACGCGGGCGTTCTGATTCCCATCACGACTGGAAGCACCGTTTCAAAGAAAATTCAGACAAGATGCGCACCGGGTCGCTGATGGAAGTGGCCGCAGTGTTAAAAGGTCTCGTCGCGTTGAGCCGCACAAAACCGCTCTCTTTCCGCGAGAAGAAAATGCTCGACCGGGCCAAACACCTCCTAGTGAGTGAACTCGCGACCGTCCGTAACACGTCCGAACAAGCGGTGGAACTCAATATTGCTCGGGCGCTGGCCAAGGCCAAGCTCACCATGCCTGAAACGTCGCCAGCCGCAGCCGATTAAGAACCATTCCTCCAACGTTTCAACGGGCGGCGGGAGTCTCTGCTGCCCGTCCTTATGTGACGGGTACATTGCGCTGCGGATAGCTGTTTGTTTCGCGCTTGCCGCAAAATCATGGACGGAATTGGGCCGCGAAGGCCAATAGGCGCGCGTCGGCGGCGCGAGCTGCCACTAGCTGCACGCCTGCACCCGATCTCCCGGCGGTATCCGGCAGGGTGACTACGGGAGTGCCTGCGAGGCTCATTGGCACCGTATAGCGCAATATCCTGCGCCGGGCCTGCGAATGGTCTTTGCCGCCTGTGAGCCGACCGATTGGGCCACAGGGCACAATCAGGTAATCATAGTCGGCCAGCAGCGCGTCCATCCTTTCCCGGAACTCCGCGTGGCGTTTTCTCTGCTTCGTTATCTCGACGGGATCAATCGATCCGCCCCATTTCAGCCGCTCAGCGATTTGAGGGTCAAAATGGGAAAAGTCGCCGCCGGTGCGCGCCATGTGGTACGCGGCGGCTTCGTGGGCTTGAATAGGCGCGAAAATGTCGATCGCGCCTTCCCAGTAAGTTGCGTCGAACGGCGCGATTTCGGCGCCCGATTCGCGCAGGCGATTTTCCCAACGATCGAATACCTCGAGGACGGCCGGCTCGCAATCCTCCATAAACGCGTGGCTTACGCGGGCGACTCGGGGTGGTTTTGCCGAATGGGGCGAAGCCGCCAGATTGAACAGCGACTGGCCGAGGAGCGGGGCGTCGCGGAGATCGCGAAAGATCCAGCCGAGCGTATCGAATGAGGGTGCCAGCGGAACGCAGCCGGGCCAAAGGCCCTGGTCGTTGGCCAAGCCGATTGAGGCGCGGTAGCCGGCGAGGCCGCACAGGGCTGAGGGGGCGCGGATCGAGCCGCCGGTGTCCGTGCCGATGGCGGCGACTGCCGATCCTTCCTGGACGCTGGCGGCAGCCCCGCTCGACGATCCTCCCGTAAGTCTCGTTGAATCAATTGGTTGGAAACAATCGCCGTAGTCGGGGTTTTCGCCGGTGATTCCGTAGGCCAGGTTGTGCAGATGCGTTTTGCCGACGATTACGGCGCCCTTTTCGCGGAGTCGTGACGCTACTGCTGAATCCTCTCGCGCGACGCCATTTTTCTCGGCGTAAAACATTGAACCGGCTGAAGTTACGTATCCCGCTAGATTAAAGAGATCTTTCAACGAAATAGGCAGGCCGTATAGGGCTGGCTTTTCGCCCGAGAAGCGGGAGGGGAGCGATTCGGCTTCTTTGAGGACTCTCGCTGGGTCTAGCGAGATATAGACATTGTGACCCTTGTTGCTGTTGGCGAGGGCCAGGGCATCGGAGGTAACTTCTTTGGGAGATCTTCGTCCCCCTCGCAGCGCGTCCTGGAGTTCGCGGATCATTTTGGCCAATCCTCTCGCCGAACTGAAAAATACCCCGAACTGTATCGATTAGAAAGAGCCAATTTGCTGAAAGATAGAGAGTTAACGGGATTTCTAATCGTTCGCTGTATCGATTAGGATTTCGGCTTTCGCGAGCGGGAGGCGAAAGTTGCGAGAGGGGGTTTACGCGTCGATTAGAAATGAAGTTTTTATTGCAGGGAAAAGAGTTACGGTCATTTCTAATCGACCAGTGTCGATTAGAAATCAGCGGCCGACTTTCGCCTTTTTGGCGGCGATCACACGGCCTTGGCGGTTTCGTGTGCACGGCTGATCTAGTCATAAAATTAAGGGTGAAGTTTACCACAGTTCTACCTTGTTTGCAAGCAAATAATTATTGGGTGACGCCCGCTGGCGTTTGTCGGGCGGGAGCTTGGCGCTTGAAAATGGGCATTATTGGGCGCGTTTTGGGACGCTATATAGGGTTATCTGAGGCCTCGGAACACACGTCTCACGCAGGGACGCCGATGGGGCCAGATCGGAACGCAGAGAAAGGCAAATGCGCCGACTGGAAGCCAGCGCTACTACACGGAGGCAAAACGCGCCTCGCCCATTCGCGGCGCTGCATTCCGATGGACCCCTATGCGGGAAATTCGCACCTCCTCCCGATTAAAAAAAAGCCGGCAGGACGCTTTCGCGACCTGCCGGCCAATTACTCTTTGGAATTTGCGCGGTTAGAACAGGACCTTGAGGGCGAACTGAATCTGCCGTGGGGCCCAGTTGGCGTTGACCGCATTGATGGAGCCCGCAGGGGTCCCGACGCCGGGATTAATCGGGCCAGCGTTCGCTACCCCGTTGAGGGATTGGTACGAGAGACTCGTACCAGCGGGCGTGTTGAAGTTGACGGTATTGAAAAGGTTAAATACTTCGGTCCGGAACTGCAGCCCGAATCGCTCATTTAGCTGGAAGGTCTTGAAGAGCGAGAAGTCCAGCCTACGTTGCGGGGGTCCGAAGAGCTGATTGGGGTCCATGTGACCGAGGGTACCGGCCACGGGGTGGACGAAGCAGTTGTAGTTGAACCAGTCGTGCAAATCGGCATTGGCCAAACGACCGGAGCAGATCTGGTCGAGGTAGCCAGCGCCCGAGATGCCGGTCGTGTTGGATGCGGGCGTGACGTTGAACGGCAAGCCCGTTTGCCATGAACCCGAGGTGTTGATTGCCCAGCCCTTCACCAGCACGCCTTCCACGCCTGTAGCCGATTTCGCGAACGGGAGGTCATAGTTGATACCCCACGTAAAGCGGTCAGCCACGTCCTGAGCACCATTACCCCAATCGCCGTGCTGCCATCCAAACACGTTCTTGCACAAGGCGAGGCCTTCTGCAGCGCAAGCATTTGGCGAGGTGGCAGCGGATAGCGACGGCCCGGTGCCCTTCGACAAGTCGTACCAGCATGGCTCTGGTGACGCAAAAACTGAAAGAACGCACGCGCGGCCGCCGTCGACATTGTCGGTCATGTGCGACCAAACGTAGTTGAAGTTAACCGTGAGACCGTTGCTGAAACGGCGAACAAAAGAGGTTTGAAGCGAGCTGTAGAACGACGTGCCGATATTGGCTTCTTCGGAGGCGCCGGAACCCACAGTGCTGAAATACGGGAAGCTGGGAAGCTGGCCGAAGTAATAGGAATCGCCGCCGACGACCATGGGCAGGGCGTTTGCGTGGTTCTCGGTCGGGTTTGCCGGCGAGTTCTGGTTTGTAGCGCTGTTGAGCGGAGCGACGTCACGACCGATTTGGCCCACATAGCCGATGTCAATGACGTTGGCGCCGAATTGCTTCTGCAGCTCAAGGTTGAACTGCTCGAGGTAGTTCTCTCTCAAGTTAATTGGAATTGCAGCGATACCACCGTTCGACACATAGTTGGCTGGATTCGTGGCAAGTGCAATATTCAAGGCCGGGACGGGGAGGCCAGCAGAAAAGAGAGCGCCGCCGACTCCGGGGGTTAAGTTGGCCGTTGCACCTGTGGTGGCTCCGCCGTTCACGTTCGTATTGTAAACGTTGCTGGCTGAGTTTAGACCCGATCCGGTGGTCGGGGACTGGCACGCTGCCGGTGAACCGCCCGAATAGGGGCACTGCCCGTACTCGATCTGAGCCGAGTTCTCAAACTGACCCGGGGCGGCGCTGCCAAATACCGCGTTCGCGCAGGACGCATTGGTAGCGGTTTCGTTCTGGGCCGTGCAGGACTCGGAGTAACCGAATGGAGCGTTCTTCATGTAGTAGGGTGATTCGTAGTTGACCGGGAAGAAGGTCAAACCGAAACCGCCGCGAAGCACAGCCTGATGCGGCAGAGAGGCCGAAAAACCGAAGCGAGGGGCAACATCATGATACGGCGTTGGGACCATCGCCGTCGGACCGCTCTGCTGGATACCCGGAATCGCGGGGGAAACCAGCAAGCCGAGATACGGATCGTAGTTGGAAATACGGCCGTGGACTTCGGTGTAGGGCGTGAAAATGTCATAGCGGATGCCGAGATTCAACGTCAGCCACGGACGAGCCCGCCAGTCGTCTTGCACGTAAATGCTCGGTTCCCAAGTGCGGAAACCGGGCTGGTCGAGGGCGTTGTTGCGCGACTGGGTCGTGTTCAGGCCCTCGAGCAAATCGCCGAATGGAACACCCGTATAACCACCCGTGAAGGTGAAGGTACCTTGCGGGTTGTTGCTTTGACCGATGGTGGCGCGGCGGCGAATGAGGCTGATACCGTAGCGGATGCTATGGTTTCCGTGGTTCTGGGTGAGTGTCGCCAAGTATTGGAATGCCGTGTCATATTCCCGAAGCGGGATAAAGCTGGTGTCGCCCATGCCAGTCGGGGATATACCGCCGTTCACCGAGCTATAAGTCGCGGTGGCCAAACCAGAACCGACAACGGAAGGAACAAGCTTCTCGGCGTTGACGCAAGCGGTTGGGCCGCAAGGGAATCCAAGGTTGTTCGAAACATCCGAGAGTTCGTTGATCGGCTCCGAGTCGATGTTGCTGCGGAGCACGCCGAACTTCAGATTGAGGACGAGGCTTGCGCTGTAAACGTGGACATATGAGAGTTCAAGCTGGTCCTGGGTTTCCTTGTTGGGGCCGGCGTAAGCAAGTACCACGGGGTTGACGAGGACGCCTCCCGTCGATACCGGGTCTCCGTTGCTCGGATTGATGCGAACTGCCGGAAAACCGTTCGGATTGATAGTGGTTTCACCGTTGTGCGTGAAGCGCCCGTAGAATGTGTTCCTGTCTGAAAAGTGCTGGTCGACACGCGCATCCCATGTGTCGCTGGCGAACGTCTTCACTGGCGCGGACTGGTAGTTGTCAAACGTACCTACCGAGTTTTGCGCGGCCGAGCCGAGCGTGCAGGTGGCTCCCGTTCCGGGGCCGCAAGTCGGGATTGGGTACATGCTGAAATACGCCATTCCGAGCGGGGTTATCGAGGTGCTGGGAACCGTAAGATACGGGCAGGCGGCACTTCCGTAAAGCGTACCGGTCCCGCTGAGAACGCAGCTGCTGCTGCCACCGCCAACGGGCGAAATCAGAGGCTCATCGGAGAAGTCTCCGGGCGCCGTCGGACTTGTGCCGTCCGGGCAGGAGATCGACGACCCTTTGTATCCTTGCAGACCGGCCAGAACACTGCCGCGTTCGCAAAGAGTAGGTACCGTATAGTTCGCGATGTTCGTGCCGGTTGCGTAGTCCAACTTCTCGTAATCACCGAAAAAGAAGGTCTTGTTCTTCTTGATCGGGCCGCCCAAGCTGCCGCCGTATTGGTTCTGGCGGAACGCCGGGTTGGCGGCGGCATGCCCTCCGAAGGAATAGTTGGGGTTCGCGTTCAGAACTTTGTTGCGAAAGAACTCGTAAGCGGAACCGTGAAAGTCGTTCGTACCTGACTTCGTGATGACGTCAACAACGCCGCCACCCGTGCGACCGACCGAGGCATCGTATTTGTTGGTTTGAATGCTCATTTCCTGAACGGCATCGATGGATGGGCGGACACCGATGGTGCCGATGATGCGCTCATTGTTGTCCATGCCATCGATTAGGTTGTTGTTCATCGTGTCGACTTGGCCGTTGACGGAGAAAGAAGAAATGAGGCGGCGGTCGTCAGGCCGGTTACCTTGCACGATGGAACCCGGGGAGCCGGACGTAACGCCTGGCTGCAACTGAACCAGCTGAATAAGGTTGCGACCGTTCAATGGCAGGTCCTGCACGCTCTGGGCGGGAACGAGCGATCCGATATTAGAGGTATCGGTTTGGAGCGCGGGCGCTACGGCCCCGGAAACTTCCACGGTCTGCGCAGCTTCACCGACTTGCAGTTTTGCGTCGGCGCGGAAGCGGTCACCAGCCGAAAGCGGGATGCTGGGAACGGTGTAGGTCTTGAAGCCCTTGGCTTCGACTTTCACGGAATACGTGCCAACCTGCAGCAAGGGGAAGTCATAGTCTCCCGTGCCGTTTGTAGTGGCCGTCTGAACCACGCCGGTACCGATGTTGGTAAGCGTTGCGGTAGCGCCGGGAATGACCGCGCCGCTGGCGTCCGTCACAGTGCCGACGACGGAAGCTGTTTCCTGCCCCCAGGCAGGAGCCGCAGAAAGCCAGAGCAAGCAGGCGATACAAAGCGCCAGCGCTACCCTCCCCACATTTCTTAAACTCATCTAAAGAACCCTCCCTCGCAATTTTTAAACGCCGCATCCCACGCAAGCCGCCAATCGCTCGGCGGTGTAATTGTTGTTTATTGGAACTGGTGAATTCTGGAGCAAACCTCGCGAAATGCCTCTAAGACTCCGCAAACACACGCGGGGCGAGAGATTGTGAGCGGAAAGCGACCGGCAAGTGTCCCCACACCCCACCTTCATATGCGGGCCTTAGTACTTCGGGGCAGGAGGTAAATACAAGGTCGATACGGTATCCGCGGCGCTTTTATACCGTAAATCGCTGATGCTGAATGACATCGCAAAACAACGGAAGAGGCCTATATGGCCAGTATCGTTACTGTCCGGGCGGCCGATACTTCCCATTCCGGGCACGGATTCCATTTCGCCTATTGATACGGAACGAATTTCGGTATAGACTCCGGGCAATTTGAAGAAGCTCAGGGTTGCGAGGGGTGTTGGGAATGTACGAAAAGAAGAACGGGAACCATGGGGATGGGTCCGTCGCAGTAGCCCAGCCTAGTCTATCTTCAGCACAAAAAGACCTTATGCGGGAGCAGCTCGCGCGGATATTGGCGAGCCCGCTTTTCAGCCACAGCAAGAGATTTCCGGAGTTCCTCCGCTACACGGTGAACCGCGCGCTCGACGAAGACACGGAGAGCGTGAAGGAGCGCACGATTGGCGTGGAGGTGTTCGGGCGCGACGCGAATTACGATACGAGCGTCGATCCAGTGGTGCGGATGACGGCCGTGGAGGTGAGGAAGAGACTGGCGCAGTATTACCAGATTCCGAATCACGAGCGCGAGCCGAGGATCGAGTTCGAGCGCGGGTCTTACGTGCCGGAGTTCCGGTTTCTCGAGGAAGCGGCGACGGGCGTTGCTACCGTTGCCACGGAGATGGCTCACGCCGTGCCGGAGCGGGCAGCGGCGACGAAAACGACGCGGTGGACCGCGAACTTATGGTGGATCGCCGGCGCATGCGCGATCGTTATCGCGGCGGCATGCGCGTTGCTGATGGCAGGCAGCGGCAAGGGCGCAGTTGACCTATTTTGGGGGCCCGCTGTCGCGTCAAAATCGCCGGTGCTGATTTGCATCCCGGACCTGGAAACGATCTACGAATCGGCAAACACGTCAGAGCCGCAGAGCGAGTTGGTAAGGGAGATGGCGGTGCTGCCGGTGTCATTCAGGAAGGATAAGGTGTCGTTCGGCGACTCGATGGCCGTCTCAAGCGTGGCGGGCCTGCTGGGAGCGAAGAGCAAGGAATTTCACGTACGGCACAGCGAAGATGTGGGACTGGACGATTTGCGCGACGGTCCGGTGGTGCTGATCGGCGCGTTTACGAATCAGTGGGCGCTGCAACTGGGCAGCAGCCTGAGATGGAGCTTCGTGACGGAGGGGGAGCAGCATTTGATCAAGGATGCGATGAATCCGTCCGCGCAGCAGTGGGTGGAGGGGCCGGGGATCGCCGCGGCGCCTGAGGATTATGGGCTCATCTCGCGGGTGCTGGATCCGACGACCGGGAGGATTGTGATTACGGCGGCGGGAATCCGGCACTTCGGAACGCAGGCCGCAGGGGAGTGCATCGTCGATGACGGCTGCCTGGCGCAGGCCGAAAAGCTCGCGCCGGGCGACTGGAACAAAGCGAATATCCAGATGGTGATCGAGACGACAGTGATCGGGGATAATCCCGGCAAAGCGCGCGTGCTGGCGGCGCGAATCTGGTAAGGCCTAAACGGCCGAAATCCTTTGCGGCGATTTCCTGCCGCTATTTCTTGAAGAGGTCTTCAAAGGCTTTGCGGGCGTCGTTGGGACGCGAGGGCGACGCGACGGCGACAGGCGTGGCAGCGGCGTAGGTGACGGGCGAAGTGTCCTTTTCGACCGTAGTGCGAAATTCGAAGAAGGTGCAGTTGTTTTTGGCGTCCTTTTTCGCGATGCGCTGGGGGATGGGCTCGGTGCATTCGAACTGCTTTCCCGTATCGAAGTGAACGCACTGCTTGCAGCTGTGCAGAGCGGCGTGGCAGCGGGGGCACTCGGAGTTGGGATCGAAGCCGGGCATGAGCACGGCACCGCAATTGGAGCAACGGGCGCGGGTGACAGTGCCGACCATGCGCGGAGTGCGCGGGCCGAGCATGTCATGCTTGGGGCGCGGGGGCTCGGGCGGGCGCTCGGAGCGTTCGCGGCGCTTGTCACGGGCGTCGCGGCCGTCGCGGTCGCGATCGTCGTAGCCCTTTTGTTTGTACTTGCGGTCCATTGAGACCTCCTGGGGCGACTGGCCCCGTGAAAAAAGCTTTAATTCGCCGGTTCAAAGCGCCTGACGGCAACGGCAAAGCCGCCCGCCCAAAAGGCGGCCACTACGAAACCCTCGCAGCCCATCGTTTGGACAAGCCTTCCAACGGAAGATCGGGCCGGAGGAATTTGCGCGGCTCGCCGAATGAGGCAAGAACGGCTTCGGCGGCGAGATAGCCGCTGCGCACGGCACCCTCCATCGTGGAGGGCCAGCCCGTTCGCGTGAAATCGCCGGCGAAAAAAAGATTGGCTATCCCCGACTGCTGCGAAGGGCGCAATTTATCCACGCCGGGCGCGGGCGAAAAGGTGGCGCGCACTTCCTTGATCACCGTGGATTTGAGCAGCTGGGCATCGCGCGTGGCGGGGAGAATCTGAGCGAGTTCTCCGCGGCACAGCTCGATAATCTCCTGGCGGCCGCGCGGGACCAGATCATAAGACGCACTGATCACGATTTGAAGGTACTGGCCTTTTTGGCCGGCGCTCGAAGCGCGAGGAACAACGTCGCCGTTTCCGGATTGAGGTTCATATAAGAGCGTCTTGTTAAAAATCCACTGAGTCGTGTAATCGATGAGGGCAAGATATGGAGCGCGCATAACCGGGCGATCGTACCAGAGGTGAACGCTGGTGATGGGTGAGGTGCGTAGTTGACGGAGGCCGGCGAGCGGGCCGCCGGTTTCGGACACGGATTTCGGGAGCAAGGGCGGCAGGGCGTCATGCGGGACGGCAGCGACGCAGGCGTCCGCGGCGGCTTCGGAGGCGTCTTCAAGAATGACGCCGGCGAAGCGGGCGCCCTGGACGCGAATTTCGCGGACTCCGGAGCGCAGCTTCACTTCCCCGCCCTGCCTGGCGATGGAGGCGCCGCAGCCTCCGTATAGTTCGGCGAGAGGCACGGACGGCAAGCCGATTTTCGATCCTTCACGATTGGCCAAGAAAGTTTTCCAGAAGACGTCGATACCGTAGCGGGCCTCGGCGCGGTCGAGCTCTTCATCGAGGGCGCTGACGAGGACGACGCGCCAGAATTTAGCGATGGCCGCGGGCGTTTGCTGCATGCGGTCGAGCCACTGGAGCATGGTGATGCCGGTGATGTCCGGCGGCGAACCACCGGCGCGGGCAATGGCCATCAGGGCGCGGACGATGGCGCGTTTATCGGCGGCAGAAAGCGCACCGAAAAACATCATCGAAGGCGCCATGTGAAACGGCGGCGGCAGCATGCTGGACTTCATCGTGGCACGGGACCCGCGGCGATCCATCAGGTACATCCTGTCGTAAGTGCGGATCTTTTCCGCGGCGCCAACGCGGCGGAAAAAATCGGCAAGATTGGTGCAGCAACCGAGCGTGAGATGCTGGCAATTATCGACTTCGCTGCCGTCGGGCAGCGTATACGAGGTAGCCCGCCCCCCAAGATGCGGTTTTTTTTCAAAGAGCCGGACGCGAACGCCGGCTTCAGCCAACGCGACGGCGCAGGACATCCCCGCCAGGCCGCCGCCGATCACCAGAACGCTTTGCGAGGGCATCCCTTTTCCACCAGCCACTCATCCCGGCGATGACGAGATATTGAATTTTTTCCGCGCTCGAGAGCGAAACACGCGATGAGAAAACATCAAAGCCGTCTTCTTCGATGCGCGCCAACAACGTGCTATAGGTGCGAACCAAAGCCCACAGCGTGGCGCGGCTATCGGCGTTGATCATGTGCACCAGCGGCGCGCCCTCTTCGTAAAGGCGCCACGCGCGGCCGGCTTCGAACGCAAGCAAATCGCGGAGAGCGGGCGTCAGCGGGCCGCGAAGGTCTTCCGCGCGACAACCGAATCGCGCGAGGTCTTCTTCGGGCAGATACACACGACCCATGTCGAAATCGCCGCGCACATCACGAATAATGTTCGTCAGTTGAAACGCGAGACCCAAACGTTCGGCCAGATCCGGCGCACGCGGGTCGCCGAACTCGAAAACGTGCAGGCAGGTGAGGCCTACCGTCCCCGCCACACGATAACAATACTCCGAAAGGCGGTCGAAAGTCGCGTAAGACTTTATGGTGAGGTCCATCTCGGCACCAAGGATGAGGTCATGGAAGTACCGGGACGGCATCTGATAGCGCGACATCGTATCGGCAAGAGCCGGCAGGATCGCGTGACCCGAGGTGCGTCCGCCGGCTGCTTCATCAAGCAAAGCGCGCCAGCGGGCAAGACCTGCGCGCTTGGCTTCGAGGCCGCCGGGTTCATCGGAGACGTCGTCAACGAGGCGCATGAACGCGTAGAGAGCGCAAAGAGCGTTGCGTTTCGGCTTGGGCAGGCCGAAAAATGCAAGATAGAAGCTGCTTTTCGAGGCGCGCGCGATGCGATTGCATTCGGCGTAGGATTCGGCAATTGCTTCGGGCGAATCGGCCGACGCACCTGGCGCCGCGTGCGTTTCGAGCACGGGCGCTCGATATGAAGAAGGGGGCGGCACGGCTGATCCTGCGAACGCTTTTGCCGCCAGCGCACGGCCCACTAGCTTCAACTTCGTGGCTTTCGTGAGGGCGGGGCGACGCTCGAGCGTGTTGTAGCCGCTGCGTTCGACGGCATCGAGAATCGCGAGGCCTCCACGGCTAAACAATTCGATATCGACGCGCAACCCAGGATCGACGCCCCCGGCGAGCGGGATGCCGCGACGAAACAGTTCGCGAGTGCGCACAATCAACGATTTCATCAAAGCGACATAACGCCGATCGAATTTGCGGGCGACGATTTCGCCTTCGGTGAGACCGTGCGCCGCGAGTTCGTCGAGAGGAATATAGATACGGCCCTTTTCGAGATCGACCGAGACGTCCTGCCAGAAATTGGCAAGTTGCAGCGCCGTGCAAGTAAAGTCCGAAAGACGCTGTCGATGTTCATCGCCGTAGCCGCAAACATAAAGCACAAGGCGGCCAACGGGATTGGCCGAGTAAACGCAGTAATCGAAAAGGCCGTCCCAATTCGGGTAACGATGGACAACCTGGTCCTGGCGAAAAGCACGCAGTAAATTCACGAACGGATCTAGAGGAATGTTTTTCGCGCGAATCGTCTCGCGCAAAGCGATCAAAACCGGGTGCGCCGGGGCGCCGGCGGACTGATAGATCTTACGAAGGTCGTCTTCCCAGGCATCGAGCAGCCGCAGAGCGCGGTTCGCGTCCGGCACTTCATCGCCCAAATCATCGGACCAGCGGCAATACGCGTAGACATTGTAAAAATCCTGATGCAGATGCCGAGGCAAAAGCCACGAGACCACGTTGAAATTCTCGTAGTGATGCGTGGCGAGCCAGCGCGTGTAACGCTGAGCGATTTCCGCCGTACACCTCTCCTCGGGGAGGTTTTTGGCTATTTCGAGTTCCGGCGTTGGCAGCATTTTCTTCCGGCGAGGCCGGTCTTAGGGAAGGATCGCGGTCTTGAGCTGGCCGCTGCGGTCCTTCATTTTCTGGAATACGAGCGGCAAATCGGCCAAAGGAGCGCGGTCCGTAATCATATCGGCCGCACGGATTTCGCCGCGCGCGATGGCCTCAAGCGCTTCGCGCATGAAATGCGGCGTGTGATGAAATGTGGACTTCACGCTGATTTCCGAATAGTGCAGCGCGACGGGATCAATTTTCACTTCGGTCCCCTTGGCGCAGCCCGCAAAAAGATTCACCGTTCCACCCTTGCGGACCATTTGCAGCGCCCATTCCCAAGTGGCGGGCTGGCCGGCGGCTTCGATCACCGCGTCCGCACCGCGGCCCGCGTCCGTGAGAGCGCGCACGGATTCGACGGCGTTTGCAAGTTTCGAGGAGTCCAGCGCCTGCACGGCGCCCATGCGAAACGCCGCTTCAATCTGGCTTTGCCGACGGCCGACCGCAATCACGCGAGCCTTGCGCCGCGAGAGTATGCGAATGAATTTCAGTCCGATGGCGCCGCAGCCGATGACGGCAACGGTATCGCCAGGGCGAATGCCCGTCTCGTGAATTCCGCGCAGCACGCAAGCGAGGGGCTCAGCAAGAGCCGCGTCTTCAAACGAAACATGCGCCGGAATTTCCAGCATGTTTTCGCGGACGATTCGTCCCGGGATGCGGATGTACTCGGCGTAAGCGCCATTATTAAAGAGGAGATCGTCGCAAAGGTTGGGCTGGCCCTTGCGGCAGTAAAAGCATTTCTCGCAAGGAGCAGAGTTCGCCGGGACAACACGCTGGCCTACGCGGATGCTGCGCGTCACGGCGCTGCCAACCGCTGCAATCGTTCCGGCCAATTCATGGCCGAAAAGCGCGGGCGGGCGAATCATACGGGCATGGAATCCCTGCTTCCAAACCTTCAGATCGGTTCCATCCGTAAGAGCAACGGCGACGCGAACCAACACTTCATCGTCGGCAATGGAAGGTACGGCGACGCGCTCGATACGGACATCCTCGCGGCCGTGAAGCACAGCCGCCGCCATCATCTGAAGGGCGACGGCGCTCTGCGGTGGTTCTTCGATTACTTTGACGGGAGCCTTAACGCTCATGATTCTCACTGTAACAGCTACTGGTGCGTGATTACGACTTTCAATGTGTCTTCGGTTGGGCGCGCGGCCAATGCTATCGCTTCGCCGATTCGTTCGAGCGGGAAACGATGGGAAATCAGTTCGCGCAACGGCAGCTTGCGGCTGAAAACGATGGCCGCCGATTCGGCCTGATCATCCACGGATGCGCTATAGGCGCCCAGAATCTCCTTTTCTTCAATCCCCACCGCGGAAGCCTGAAACTCGAGACGGAGCACCGGATCATTATGCGCGAAGAGCAACACACGCCCTCCGGGACGCAGCACTGCAAGGGCCTCTTCGACCAGCGCGGGCTGGGGCGCGGCCAGCAGGACGACATCGGCGCCGCGATTTTCGCTGCAGCGCAGCATTTCGTCGCGCAGGTTCGCGACACGCGGGTCAAAGCACTGGATCGCACCGAACCGTTTGCTCGCGGCGCGCCGATTGGACATCGGATCGCTCGCATAGACATTCGCACCTTCATAGCGAGCGAGCAGCATCAGCAGCATGCCGATCGGGCCCTGGCCGATCACAAGCGCGGTCTCGCCGCGAGCCACACGGGCCTTGCGTACGGCACGCAGGCAGGTGTTCACGGGCTCGACGAAGGTCGCCTCCTCAAAGGCGACGCCATCCGGCACGGGAATCATCCCGCGCTCGACGATCCACGGCATGGCGCGGACATACTCCGCAAAGCCGCCGCCATTCGGATCGCCGGTACCCGCTGTCAAGCCAGTTCTCTTGAATGTGGCGCACTGAGAAAAGAGCTTGCGCTCGCAATAGAAGCATTTGCTGCAAGGAATATGGTGAAAGCTGACGACGCGATCCCCGGGACGAAAACGCGTTACCCCGGGTCCGACGGCAACTACGGTTCCGGCCAGCTCGTGACCCAGAATTTGCGGTGGCGGAACGAACCCGTAATGAATCTTCTTGATGTCCGTGCCGCAGATGCCGCAAGCGGCCACACGGAAAAGAAGTTCGCCTTCGCCGATGTTGGGAATCGGCACGGTCTCGACAACAACCTGGTCCTTGCCGCGGTAAACACCCGCGCGCATGAATCGCGAGCCGTTGCAGTGTGGACCGGCGCTATCGACCTGTGCGCTAAGATGACTCATTTCGTATGACAACGAATGAACGGGTTATGAAATGGCCGAACGCATTCCTAAAGACAGCTCATCATTATGAATCTGGCGTTGCTTAATTGTACCTGAATATATGCTAAAGCCAATCACAGTATCGGTGGCGACGTGATCCACCGGGAATATAAGGCTCGCAACCGCTCCCAAGCCTACATCTTAGTGGGCCTGCCGCCGTTTGCAAGTACCGAGTTACACGTGCCAAACGGCACCGCCCGCTTCTATGGCGCGCCGGACGCCGCACGGCCTTCCGCAATGACGGGTAAACGCGCGTCGAGGAAGCGAGCGAGCTTTTCCGCGGCGGCCTTGCTCTCGCGGCCGAATTTCATCAACGCTGAGATCTGGCCGGGATTGCCGGCAACGACTCGCAGCACCGCGCCGATCGAAACCTGGCCACGCTCGTCGACCGTGGTGCTAAGGTCCACGGGCAGCGCCTGATCGTGACGATCCGAAATCGCACGGATAACGACAGCACGAATATTGAAGCGCCGGGCCGCGTTGAGAACGGCGAAACTCTCCATATCGACAGCAGAAGCAGACTCTCCAAGCTGCGCTTTTTCAGCAAGCGTCGACGCAACGCGATCGCATGAGGTCATTGCATCAATGGCTTTCCCACCGGAAGAGACGGTTCGTTCGACAAGTTGCGGATCGCACGCAATTTTGTTCGCGGTCGCTGAGTCCATCACGGCTCTTGGGACTACGACATCGCCGACGTGGAGGTTCGGGCGGAGCGCACCGGCAATGCCCGATGCGATGCAAAGCGCGTATTCCTGGGAGGCAATCGCGTCCATGGCCTGTGCGGCCCGCGCCGGCCCCATGCCGGTTACCAGAAAATCGACGCTTGCCGCGGCAATGCCCGTTCTCTGGAGCGTGAAATCTCCCGCGCGAACGTCGCGAAACTTGCGAAGTTTCTTCCAGGGACCGAATTCGGGATCGACGGCGCAGGTGATCAGAATATTCATTTTAAAGTGCGACAGGCGGCTTCGCGCGAAAACAACATCAAAGTCAGTCGCGCACGGGCCTTCTTTCCATTCACACCGAAGCCGCCCTGACAAATGAAATCCACTTTTCGAAACTTCAAGCTCCGCCACGCCTAAAAAGCGACTCTTTTCCGCTAACTGCAACGGGCTCAGGCTGCGCGGGCACCGGCGGCTTTCGTTCGGCCGGCGCTCACATAACCGTGTTCGCGATACCAGCGAACGGCGCACTCGAACGCCGGCTCGACGGGTCCAGGCGCGTAGCCCAATTCGCGCGCGGCTTTATCACTCGCTACGAACATGCGATAGCGCGACATTTTCGCGCCTTCCAACGGAATCTGAGGCTCGCGGCCGGTGATGCGCGAATAAAATTCGCTGGCGTGCGCGGCAGCAATCGCGACGGCGTGTGGCAAACGGACGCGCGGCGCCGGACGGCCGGTGATCGCCGCGAGTGTATCGAGAATCTCCTTCAGCGTCATATTGCGCGCTCCGAGCAGGTATCGTTCGCCGATGCAGCCCTTTTCCGCCGCCAGCAAATGACCGGCGGCGATGTCTTCGACGGCAGCGACGTTCAGGCCGGTATCGACGTAGGCAGGCATCTTGCCACTTAAAAAATCGACGATGATGCGTCCGGTCGGGGTGGGCTTCCAATCGCCGGGACCGACGGGCGTGGTGGGATTCACGATCACGACAGGTAAACCATCGGCCGCGGCCTTGATCGCTTCCATTTCGGCCATGAATTTCGAGCGCTTGTAGTGGCCGACCATCCGGTCGAGCGTGGCGTGAGTTCCTTCATTGGGAAGCGACCCGTCCGCAGTGGGTACGGCCATGGTGGCGACGGTGCTGGTGTAAACGATGCGCTCGACACCACACTGGCGCGCGGCCTCGAACAAGCCTCGCGTGCCGGCCACGTTGCTTTGGTAGATTTCGTCGGGATTGCGCGACCACAGGCGGTAATCGGCGGCGACGTGAAAAACACGGCGCACGCCTTTCATGGCGCGGCCGAGCGAGAGAATGTCACGCAGGTCGCCTTCGCAGCGCTCGACCGGGAGATTTTCGATCAGCAGAGGATTGCTGCCGGCCCGTACCAGCACGCGAACCGAGTGCCCGGATTCGACGAGTTGGCTAGCTACGTGGCTGCCCACGAAACCCGTGGCGCCCGTCACAAGAACGTTCATGGGTTGCGGAGATTCTCTTGCGCGGAATGAACCGCCCTGCTTGCGGCGATATCCGGCGCAACTCTCATCGGCTAACTCCGATACTCTTTCGGATGAAACTCGCTGGAAGGAAGCTGCACGGAGACGAATCGCTGGCGCTTCTTGCGCAAATTTTGGTAGCGCCCGAGCGCGTATAGGGGAAACGAATTACGGTAGAGGTGGTATTTCAGGTAGAAAACTCTCGGGAACCCCGTCCCGGTGAATTCGCTTTCGTCCCAACTGCCGTCGGCGTTTTGATGTTCGGCGAGCCATGCGACGGCGCGTTCGACGGCTGGATCATCAGGCTCGACGACCGCGAGCAGGCCGATGAGTCCCCAGGCCGTTTGCGAAGCGGTGCTTGGCCCCTTGGCTTTAAGCGAAACGTCGTCGTAGGAAGAGGCGGTCTCTCCGAATCCGCCATCGGGATTTTGCACGGAGCGCAGCCACTCGGCGGCGCGTTTAGATTCGGGCGAACCGCGGAGGCCGATATTCTCGAGGGCGCGGAGCACGCCGCTGGTACCGTAAACGTAATTCACGCCCCAGCGGCCGAACCAGGAAGCGTCGGCGCATTGATCACGAAGCAAGAAGGAATGGGCGCGCTGCAAGACGGGATGCGCCGACTCCCAACCGATTTGCCCGAGGCATTCGATGGCGCGGGCAGTGACATCCGCGGTGGAAGGATCGAGCATGGCGTTGTGATCGGCGAACGGGATGTTGTTGAGGAACTGGAGATTGTTTTCGTGATCGAATGCGCCCCAGCCGCCGTCGCTATTCTGCATGCTAAGCAGCCAGGCGACACCGCGGCGAATGGCGCCGCGCAGACGATCTTCATCGGGAACCGCGACACGGCCGAGCGCCATGAGAACGAAGGCGGTGTCGTCGACGTCAGGATAGTCGTCGTTGCGGAATTCGAAGGCCCAGCCGCCAGCCGCGCCTTTTTTGTTTTTTACCTGCCAATCGCCGCTGCTGAGAACCTGATTTTCGACGAGCCACTGCGCGCCTTTGACTAAAGCAGGATGAGCTGGATCAAGCCCGGCTTCTTCGAGCGCGACCATGGCGATGGCTGTGTCCCATACAGGCGAGATGCAAGGCTGCATGCGCAACGTGTCTTCTTCTTCGATTTCGTAGCGCTCGAGGTAACCGATTTCGCGTGAGACGAGCGGGTCGGTAATGTCACTCCCCTCAGCAAGCAGGGCGTAAATCGAGTTCATCATGGCCGGGTATATGGTGCCGAGGCCTTCAGCGCGCTCGAGGCGCTCAATCATCCACTGGTGGGCCCACTTGATCGCGGTTTTGCGCAAAGGTTTCCAGGGAAGGCGTTCGTAGGCTTTGAGGGCACGATCGAGTGCGATGAAGGCGTTTCGCCAGGAGACGGTCGAGCCGCTCCAGCAGAGCGAGGGCGGTTTTGCGCCGGGCGTCTTGAAAAGCTCTTGAACGGAAAAGCCTGCGGGGAAGGGCCACGACGGCTTGAGCGCGTAGATGATCGTCATAGGGATGACGATGGCGCGAGTCCAGGAAGACATCTCGTAAATGTTGAACGGGAGCCAGAGCGGCAAGAGCATCAACTCAGGCGCAATGGCAGGGGCGTAAGTCCAATCGATCACGCCGAACATCGCGAGATAGAACCGGACGTAGGAATTTGTGGCTTCGAGGCCGCCGAGCTGGCGGACGACGTCTTTCGCCCTTTGGAGATGCGGCGCGGAGGCTGGGTCGCCAGCGAGACGCAGGGCTACGTAAGCCTTTACGGTGGCGTTCAGCTCAGCCGGCCCCCCGGGGAAAAGGCTCCAGCCGCCGTCGGGCAACTGACGCTGGCGAATATAGTTGGCCAGCTTGGCCGTTTTCTCGGAATCCAGTTTGCCCAGCACGTGGAGATAGGGGATGTAGTCGGATTCGAGAGTGGTGTCGGCTTCGAGCTCGCCCCACCAGTAGCCGTCCTCGGCCTGCGCTGAAAGGAGCCAGCTGAGGCCCCGGTCAATCGCGTCTTCGATCCGGAGGTGCTTTTCGCGAGCTGGTGCTGCGCCGAACGCGGAAGGGTTCGACGCGCTATCCGCGCGAAGTGTAGACTCCTGCATTACGACTCCCTCAGGTGGCCGTTCCAGCAGTCACTCTCAGGGGCTGCCAACCGCCGCCCCAGACGGTTGCGAAGGAACCGGATGGCTCGGTCCCTAGGCTCATCGGGATTGTGTCATGTCCGGCGACAATCCCCATAAAATCCAGTCACTTACGTGAAAACTATTATCGTCGCTACTTTTAGAAGGGTCAATCAAAAAATGCCTCTAGACTTGCCTGTTAGTCGGTATAACTTCGATGCAGGCGGTCTTGGACTGGCTGCCCGGTCACCGGAAACGGAATCAGCCAAGGCGCTCTTCGAGATCCTTGAGGCGCCTAGCCAGCTCGGGGAGCTTGGCGAACCAGGCGTGCTGTTCTTTAAACTTATCAAGAGGGCGCGCGGGAGTGCCCCAAACGACCTGGCCGCTGCGGATCACTTTCCCGGGTAAAATACCGGCCTGGCCGCCGATGATGGCGTTGTCTTCGACGACCACGTGGTCTCCGAAGCCGGCTTGGCCCGCTACTACGACTTCGTTTCCCAGTACGGTGCTGCCAGAGATGCCGACTTGCGAGACGAGGATTGAACGTTCGCCGATGCGGACGTTGTGCCCAACTTGCACCAAATTATCAATTTTCGTGTTGGCGCCGACTCGAGTGGTGCCGAGCGAGCCGCGGTCGATTGTGGTGTTGCAGCCGATTTCTACGTCGTTCTCGATGACGACCGAGCCGACCTGGGGAAACTTCCATTGGCGGCCCTCTCCGAAGACATAGCCGAAACCGTCGCCGCCGATCACAGCGCCGCTGTGGATTTCGACGCGGTCTTCGAGCACTGAATGGGCATAAAGTGTCACATGCGGATGGAGCCGGCAGGCCGCTCCGATGCGGCTTCCCTTCCCGATGAAACAGAATGGCTCGATCCAGGTTTCCTCGCCGATGACGACGCCCTCTTCGATCACTGTATAAGCGCCAATCATGGCGCTTCTTGCGACCGTGGCGTTGTTTGCGACGACGGCAGTCGCGTGAATGGACGCGCGCGGCGTTTCCGGCGGCGCTAACCACGGGGCAACTTTCGCAAACGCGAGCTTCGGGTTGTCGGCCTCGATTACCGTCTTCGTGTAAGAATGCGAGCCGGATGGCGCCAGAATGCAGAGCGCGCGAGATGCTTCGGCGCGCCGGAATTGGCGAGGCGAATCGGCGTAGACGAGGTCTTCGGGGCCGGCATCTTCGGGGTTCGCGAGTCCTGAGACGGGCACGTTGGGATTTCCCCGCAACTCCAGTTCGAGATATTGAGCAAGTTCACCGGCGGTGCGTGTCATTCGTTCACCTCTCCATTTTTGGCGCAAGTTTGCGCAAGCAAGTGGCGCAAGAGCGCAAAAGCGATGCGACCAGTTGGGCAATTCAAAACGAATAGATCGGCTGCTCTCCCGGTGGTCGCGTCTTCCATCTTTTATGGACCCAAAGCCATTGATCGGGATGGCTTCGGATATAGTCTTCGATCACACGGGTGAAGCGCTGCGTGTTCTCGCGGACGTCCGCCTCTTCGTCGCCCGTACGAGCAAGCTCGACGGCCGGCTCAAAGCGCAGACGATATTTGCGGCGCTCGCGATCCCAGGAAAGAAAGCCGGGGACGACAGCCGCGCCGGTACGGAGCGCGAGACGCGCGAGGCCGGACGTGGTCGATGCCGGAATGCCGAAAAAATCAACGAAAACACCCTCTTCCAGTGACGTATTGTGATCGGAAAGGACGCCCACAGTGCCGCCCTCGGCTAAGACGCGCAGAACCGCGCGCGCCGAGCGATTCTTTTCGATCGGCTGATTGCCGGAAAGGCAGCGGTATTTGTTGATGAGTGCGTCGACTTTTGCGTTGGCGATGGGCCGAACGAGAAAATGCAAGGGGTTGCCATACAGCGCCTGGGCAAACGGTGCGAGTTCCCATGCGCTCATGTGTCCAGTGAGAAAAAGGACGCCTTTTCCGCGGCGGTGCGCCGCGTCGAAATTTTCGTAGCCATCGATTGCGACGACTCGCTCGATATTGGCGCGGGTATATTTTGGAAATTGCGAAAACTCGCCAGCCATCCAGCCGATCTGCTGGATCATGCGCCGGACGGCTCGCTTGCGTTCCTTCTCTGTCCAGTTGGGGAAAGCCAGGTGCAGATTGAAGTCGGCGGCTCGGCGCAACGGCGGACGGAAGAAATAAGCGACAGCCGCGCAGGAGGATGCGACGAAACGCGCCGTGGGCCGCGGAAGCAAGCCGAGAGATTTCAGCCCAATCCAGGCAGCGGCATACTCGAGTGATTCGCGCATTCCGAGCCATTATGCGGGAGGCTGGGGCGCGATGCCAGAGCAACGCGGTGTTAAACTCTTAGGTTTGGAAACGAGAGAAAAATCCGGGAAGCATAGTTCGTTAGCCATTTTCTGTGTTGCGGCGACGACTGCAATTTGTCTTTTTGGCCAACTGGGGGCGATGGGGCTGGCTGGACCGGACGAACCGCGCTACGCGTGGATTGCGCGCGCGATGGCGCGAACCGGCGACTGGGTGACGCCGCGGCTTTACGGCCAGCCTTGGTTTGAGAAGCCGATTCTCTATTACTGGCTCGCCGCCGTTGGGTTCCGGTTGAACTTGCCGGCGGAATGGGCGGCACGCTTGCCTTCGGCATTTGCCGCGTTGGTGACGGCGCTGGCGATCGGCTGGCTTGGGCGCCGATTTTACGCGGATGGCGAAGACTGGGCGAGCAGGCCCGGGCTAGTCGCTCCGCTGATTTTTGCGACGAGTGTGGCCGCTATCGCGTTTTCGCGCGCGGGAACGCCGGACATGCTCTTCAGCGCATGCATCGCTCTGACAATGGCGTGCGCGGCAGAGATGCTTCATCGCGACGGTGCTATCCGCTCTTCATCGGTGAAACGCGGTGCAACTTCCCGCGGGGCTAAAAACTCTGCAGACGCGGCGTTGATTTCGGACGGGGAGGACAGCGCCCCTGATCATCCCGCCATGCGAGCCTCGGGCGCGCCGCGCGCCTTGTGGTTGACGCTATTGGGCGCGTTCCTTGGGGCCGGAACGCTGGCGAAGGGGCCGGCGGATGTGATTCTGGCGGGTGGCGGGCTTGTGCTTTGGGCGCTCGCGACACGGCGATGGCGTGAGATTTTGCGCTTAGCCCA
>Ga0335072_10001621_pt1 | contig 36292 bp, 21 predicted proteins | sample Lox_Sample_21_FD_206725 | JGI IMG/M metagenome (GOLD analysis project Ga0335072, IMG submission 206725) | Soil microbial communities from Loxahatchee National Wildlife Refuge, Florida, United States - Lox_Sample_2.1 | ecosystem: Environmental > Terrestrial > Soil > Wetlands | place: USA... | reverse complement strand
CATGCGCAGGTTGAGGGCGGAGAGCGTGTGGTCCTGAATCTTGAGGGCCGCGGACTGGATGGAGGCTGCCATTTGCGGATTGTCAAAGCTGCCCTGGCCGGTGGCATGGAGCGCAATTGCGCCGGTGAGGTCCAGGTTTTCGGATTTCAGGGCTTCAAGGCGATCGAGACGAATGCTCTTCGAGTCGATCTGCGCGGTGTAAGTGCGCCGGCGGGGCTGTACGGCCAGGGTGCCGTCGAGATTGCCTGCGCCGGTGCGGATGGAGAGCACTGCGCGGGCAGTCTCGCCGTTTCCCGTGAAGTTGATGTTGACGGCCTGCAGCGGCTGATTGTAGGCCTCGGCGGAGACGAGCCGGATATTCCCGTTGCCTTCCGGGCTCTGCTCAGTTCCATGCAACCGCATGGTTGCATTCAGGCTGCCGGCGACCGGGACAGATCGGCCGGAAAGCTTTGCTAGGTCCGCGAGGCTCAAGCGAGTTGCAGTCAGGTCAGCAGAGATGGGGCTTGTTTCGCTGAAGGACCACCTGTTGAGGCCCACGCTGCCGTTCAGTCGCAGCTCTCCTCCTGACGCCGGCTCAATTTCCGCATTGCGGAGACGAAGTTGCGAGGGATCGAGATCGATTCCAGTACGGAGGGTCTTCCATGCTGCGCCGTCCAGATCGAGATCGGAGGCGGTGAGCTGGCCGGACAAATGCGGCGCCGTCGCCGAGCCGCGCACCGTGCCGTCGAAGGTCGCCTTGCCCTGAAGCCGCAGCGGCTGGGCTTGCGCGCCCGGCGCAGGGGCGCGAAATGCCTCAATGAGCGCGGCGATTTCACTGAGGTCGTTGGCCTGAGCGTGAAGGGTGAGGCTCGAGTGGCGGCTCACGGTGCCATTCATGGTCAGATTCGTTTGCGAAGTGCGGAGATAGCTGTTCTCGAGTTGAAGCTGCTCTGTGCGCCCCGTATACGTTGCGTGGATGATGCTGTTGATCGGGAAAGACGCTGGTTGCGTGGCGGAGGTGAGGTTGGCCGATGCGGCCACGGGGACGGAATGGCCCGCTTTGGCGATTCGTTGCAGTTGACCGGTAACGGAGGCGTCAGAGTGCGCAACGAGATCGCGCAGTGTTGCGCCCCAGGAGGCTTTTGCCGAGGCATTGAGAACGCCCGTAAGGCGTGCAGAGGAAACCTGAGCCGGCTTGCCGATCGCCTGTTGCACCTGGTAGAGCGCAATATTATGCAACTCAGCAGTTGCGCTTGTGTGCGATTTGCCGGCGAGGTCTGCCATGGTTGCGTTGGCTGTGACCTGCCCGCCGAGAAGAGCTGCCTTCAGATCGCGAACAAAGGCCGAGCCGTCGGCAAGAGTGTAGTTCGCGGCAATATTGGTGACAGGCGCACGAAAGGAAGGCATGTCGAAGTCGAGGCGATTGCCGGCGAGCGCGCCGCTCAGCGAGATGTCCTGGACGAACGAGTGGCCGCTCGTGCCCTGATATTGCAGAACGCCGACCGTATGGACGGAGCCGGAAGGGATGGAAGGCATGCGCAGCAGGTTGCGGGCTTCGTCTCCGTCGACTGTGATGTCGTAGTGGACTCGGATCGAGGGGTGGCTGTAATTGGCAAGGGTTCCGGAAAGAAGCACGGCGGACTTTGCGGTGCTCAGCTTTGCGCGATGAAGCGTGAAGAGTCCACGGGCAGCTGTGAAGCCAGCAGCGAAGTTGTGCGCGATGGGGCGGTAGCCGCCGTACTGAACCCGGCCATCCTGATAATCAATGTGGCCGGTGTAGGTGGTGAGCAAGGGATGGAAGGCGGCGCTGAAGTTGAGATCGTGAAGATCGGCCGCGAGGGAGCTGGGTCGATCGTTGTAGTAAACGACGCCGGCACTCACGACTGCGTGGCGGATTCCCAGGGTGAAGACGTCGGTATTGCTTTTCGCGTTGCTGTGGAACGTCGGCAGGTTCGAATGGCCGTCGGAGTCGATGAAGATCTGCACGACGGGCCGATCCACACGAATGCTTCTGAAATACCAGTCGCCCCGCCAGAGCGAGACAATGCGGACGCCGGCGGCGCAGTGTTGAACCTGGAGCAAAGGCGGGTTGGGATGCGGAGCCGTGCCAGCCACGGTGACGCCGTAGAGATCGACGCCAAGCGTGGAGAGATGGAGCGCGAAGTTCTGAAGGTGAACCGGGACGCCGAGCTTTGCGGAAGCTTCCTGCTCGGCCTTGTTGATGAGGTAGCGATGGACGCCATCGGTGTTCACTGTGGTGATGATCACGGCGATTGCGACGACGAGTGCGGCGAAGAGAATACCCGCGGTCCACGCGATAGAGCGGAAGATGCGCCGGGCCCTGGCGACCGGTTTGGCTGAAGGATCGGAAGGATTGCGGAATAGGGGATTACTTTGCATGGCGTTCCCTCAGAATGCCTGGCCAATGCTGATGAAATACTGCGTGGCGGTGATACCGGGAACCGGATTCAGGTTGCGTCCAATATCCACGCGGATGGGGCCGACAGGAGTGGAATAGCGCAAGCCGAGGCCTACGTTATTCGAATAGAGCGAAGTGAAGTCGTGGAAGCCGACGGTGGGGAATACGTTGCCGCCATCGTAAAAGGGAACGATGCTGAGGCCCTTCTTGATGGGAAGCGGGATGCGGGCTTCGGCGTTGAGAATCAGCAGCTCATTGCCGCCGGCGGGCACCTGGATGAAAGTGCAGTTTGAGCTGGAGCCGCTGCTGCAGACCTGCACCTGGCGCTGCGGACCGGCGCCATCGAGGGGAAATCCGCGCAGCGTGTTGCCGCCGCCGGTAAAGAAGGCTTCGCTGAGGGGGACACGGCTGTTGAGATAGGGTTGAGCGAGGCCGATGCGGAGGCTGTTTGCCCAAACGATGTGATGGAATTTTTCCTTGTAGAAGGCGGCCTGGCCGTTGAGCTTGGCGAAATCGACGCTGGAACCGAGCTTGGTGTTGTTGAAGTCGAGTTCGATGGAATCCAGAGCGCCCTTGTGTTCGTCGAGAGGATTGTCGCGCGTGTCGCGGGTGAAGTTGGCGGCGAGAGTAGACAGGCGCACGTGCTGGTCCGCCGTGGGAACGAGAGCCGGGATCAGGATCCGGCTCAGGTTGGTGTTGCTGTAGCTGTAGCGGAAGATCACTGTGTCTTTTTGGGCTCGGTCGACCGCACGCTGCAGCTGGAAACTCCCGGTCTCGACTTCAGAGGAGAAAATCGGGTTCTCTTCGTCTTTCTCTATCGATGCGGATGTGGTTGCCTTCCAAGGCGACCAGCGAAAGTTCGGATCGATGTAATAGATGGCGCCACGCTGGTCGAGGCGGCCGGCGAAGGCAGTGAGCGAAAGCGATTCGCCCTTTCCGCGGAGATTGTTCAGCGTGTATTGCGCGGTGCCGCGCGGCCCATAGAAGGTTTGCTGGCTGGCGGTGAAGTTGGAAGGCAGGCCGATGGGCGGCAGGTTGGGAAGCGCGACGGTTCCGCTGGGAACGCTTCCGCCGCGATTAATCACCTCGAAGCCAAAGCCATAAGTAAAGTCGTGGCGCTTGGCTTCGTGCACCTTGACGAGCACATCTTCGCGGGTTTGCGTGGTGATGGGGCGGCGCGGATCGACTTCGGCCCAATCGAAGACTCCGGTATGTTCGTAGAGATTTGAGCCGGCAGTGAGGAGGTCAGTCTCAGTGAGCGGCTGATTGGGCTTGATGTCGGCTATGTCGCGCTGGATGAGGCGGGGGCGTGTATGGTCGCGGCCCAATGTGATGACCGTTGCGGTGGAGACGCGCGGCCCTTCCTCAATGTGATAGACGACGTTGATGCGGTGCGGTTCTCGTTTTGAAACCGTGGTCGCCGTTTCGCGGAAGCTGGAGGTGAGGTAGCCGGCCTGGAGGTAGTGCGAGACGATGTTGGCGCGGTCGGAGGCCACGCGGGACGCGGAATAGGGCTGTCCGACGGCCAGCTTCAGACCGCCCGGCGCAAACTCGGATTCAGGCATGGTGCGAGCGCCCTCGATGGAAAGCGAGTTCACCATGTCGCGCGGCCCTTCGACGATGTGGAATGCGACCTGCACGTTTCCATCCTTGTGGGTGACTGCAGAGGTGACGCGTGCGTCGCTGAAGCCTTCGGACTGGTAAAGGGCGGTGAGATTCTTGACGCTCGTCTGCACGAGCTGGTCGCTGAATTTGCCGGGCGAGAATAGATGCCTGGTTTCGACAGCGAGGCGCGGAGCGAGCTGCGAAGAGGGCAATTGTTTGTTGCCGGCCAGCTTGACCTCGGTGACCTTGTGCTTCTTTCCCTTTGTGATGCGATAGGCGACTGTGTCGGAGGCCGGCCCGGTTTGAAAACTCGAATCGACCTGAACGTGGAAGTAACCCTTCTTCTGGAAGTAGGAAGTGAGCGCCTGTTTTCCTTCGAGCACCGATTCCTGATCGACTCCGATCCCCTCGTACATGGGCAGAAGCGCCTTGCGGGTCCAGGGCCAAATGTGCGCGCCGGAGATGTTCACCTCGGTTTTAGCTTCGGGGTCGATCGTGAACTGGATGTCGGCCCGGTTCGTGTCGCCGTGATACTCGGCGCCGGCGAGCTTCACCTGGGCTCCGAGATAGCCCTGGCTCGCAAGCGTGGTTTGCAGATAATGCGATGCCTTCACGAGCGTGCTGTGATGATAGGTTTTGCCGGGACGGATTGCGGCGCCGCGCAGGCGCGCCATGATGGAAACGAGCTTGTGGTGCAGGAGGGCTTCGTCAGCGGGCGGGGCGCCGGCGATGTGGGTTACACCGAAGCGAGCTCTGCGCCCCAGCGTGACATGAAATTGCACGTTGGCGATATCGTGTTGGTGATCGACGCTGACCTCGGGACTTTCTTCCACCTGGAAGTAGCCCTCCTGGCGATAGAACGCGGTGAGGTTGTCCTGTGCGCGCTCCACATCGCGCTGGCTGAAGGCGCGCTGCACGGGAAGATCGGCGGTCTGGATGAGCTGCGAGTAAGGGAAGCGCTCCGCGCCAGGAAACTGAAAGATGCCGAAGTAAATCGCGGGCTCGAGGACGAAGCGAACCGCGACGCCTTTGGCTTCTGGCTCGACGACGATGCGCACGGCCTGAAGATGCCCGGCGGTTTTGAGCGCGGCAGCAGTCTGCTCGACCAGCCGGTGTGAAAACGGCTGGCCTTCCTTTTGAACAAAGAGCGATTGCAGCTGCGCAGAGTTCGCCTGGAGAATGCCGACCGCCTGGACGGAAGCGACATTCTGACCGTCGTAGGAAGACAGCATCTGCTTTGTTGCCGGCGATGTTTCAGGAACCTGGGTGGACTCTGGAGCGGGTTTTTGGCCCAGGGTGCGAAAGCATGGCACAAGCAGGGCACAGACAACGACGCCGAGCCACCGCGTCGCCGGACAGAATCGCTGCCGCTGGCTCGAAACACACCCAGTCACTGGGCGTTGAGATGCCCGCGACGGAGGATTGGTTTGACGTTTGCCGCCCGCGGGGGCGCCGAGAGAATTCGAGACGGGATGCAGGAACAATCCCATGGCGGGGGTCGGTGCATCGATTAGGACGACGGGCGGATCGGCGGGGCGATCGGAGAGGTTGTGATGCGGCAGGGGTGTCAGGACGATCGACAAGCGCGCGGCCTGGAGACGCGCATCTGGTCCATCGTCGCGCATTCGCCTCTTGAATCGCTGTGGAATCTTGAAGGCATTCCCATGCGCGTGGTGGCGGCCCGGACGTGGAAATCGATCCAGTCCGATCGCATCTTCGGGCACGCGGCCGAGCTGGCCTTCTATTTTCTGTTTGCGCTTTTTCCAACCCTGTTCTGCGCGGGATCGGCGTTCGGGATGGTGGCGCGGTCCGCGCATCGCTACTACGACCAGATGTTGAGTAACCTTTCGTTCGTGATCCCGGGACCTGCTTTGGCCGCCGTGCTCAATACCTTTAACGCGACCGCTGCGGCAGCCAGTTCGAGCAAAGTGACATTGGGAACCATCGCGACGCTGTGGTCGGCGTCGGTGGGAATCTCGGCGATCCAGGACACGTTGAATGTGGTATACAAGATCAAGGACTCGCGGTCGTACATCGTGGCGCGAATCCATGCGATCGGATTAACCATTTTGTTGTCGGTCATCGTGACGCTTGGCCTGGCCTCGATGGTTGGCGGCGACCTGGGCGCCGCGACCGCCTTCGCGAATGTGCGCGATCCTGGCCTGGCCGGCACGCTTGCGGTTGCGATCAGAACAGCGGCCTGGACGATTTCGACGGCGCTGCTGGCTCTTGCGTTTGCGGTGATCTATTACTGGTCGCCTGATTTGCGCCAGCGCAGATGGCACTGGTTTACGCCGGGCGGGGCCGTGGGCATTGCAGGATGGCTGATCGCGTCCCTGGGATTTCGCATCTATCTTCACTTCTTCAATACTTATTCGTACGTGTACGGATCGCTGGGCGCGGTGATCATTCTGCTGATGTGGTTTTACATCAGCGGGCTGATGCTGCTGGTCGGAGCCGAAATCAACAGTGAGATTGAGGCGGCGGCTGCGAAGCAGCGTTTCGAGGCCATGAGCCGCCGGCCAGACAATCTCTGAAGCAGCGGCAGATTCAAAGGCGCATCTGCTTCTCGTGGTCGAGAAGCCAGCGCTTGCGTTCGATTCCGCCGCCGTAGCCGGTGAGCGAGCCGTTCGCGCCGATGACGCGATGGCACGGAACGATCACTGCGATGGGGTTTGCCCCGTTGGCAAGGCCGACTGCGCGCACGGCTGCCGGCCGCCCGATGCGCTCGGCAAGGTTTCCATAGGAAGTGGTGGCGCCGCACGGAATCTGGCGGAGAGCGCTCCAGACTTCCTGCTGAAAAGCGGTGCCGGCAGGCTGAACCGGAATGGGGTCGATCGCTGTGACATCCCCGGCAAAATAGCGCGTGACGGTAGCGGATAAGCCGTGCGGATTCCGCACCGGCTCAAGCGTGAACCCGCGCTCGCCATATTGACGGTGCAGGCTCCGCCGCACCTCTTCCTCCTGCTCAGAGAAGTAGGCGAGGCGCAAGTTGCCTTCCTTGTCAGCTACCAGGATCATGTCGCCGATGGGCGTCGCGATGCGGTCAATTCCCAGCGCAAGAAGCGTCATGCATTCCTCGTTTTGGTGGATGCGGCGCGCGTGAGCAGGATTCAAATCAACTTCCAACCCCGGTTACGCGTCTCACGGAATAAGCACGACAAGATCGTTGGCAATTGCTATGGAGTGCGGGTCTGATCCGGTTCAGGCTTATCGGGCTCGTTTTCGCAGGAGTGTGGGCAGGATTTCTGGCCTGCCCGGCGGCGCACCGCGTGGATGCCGGCGTCGCGCAGGAGAGCGCCGACCCAAACGCTGCCTGTGCGCCCTGCCATCGCGCAATCTACGAGCGCTACCGGACGACTCCGATGGCCAACGCGAGCGGACCAGCGCGCCAGGGATTCATTCCGGGGGATTTTGTCCACGCGGCTTCGGGCGTTCACTACCGCATTGAACAACAGGACGGGAAGGTGTGGCTCACCTATGAGCGCCTTCCAGCCGCGGCCGATCGCGAGCTGGGCGGCCGGCAGGAGCTCAAGTACTTCATTGGTTCGGGCAAGCGCGGGCGCACGTTCCTGTTCGAACAGCAAGGGTATTGGTTTGAAGCGCCAATCAACTGGTATGGCAAAAAGAAGGTGTGGGACATGGCTCCGCATTTCCTGGATGCGAAGGAGATGCCGCTCACGCTGCCGGTGGATCCGGGCTGCCTGCATTGCCACACGTCGGGTGCGCAATCTTCGCTGCCGGACGCGCGCAATCACTATTCCGCAGAACCATTTGAGAATGGCGGGATTACCTGCGTGGCCTGCCATGGAGACGCAGGCGCCCACGTGTCTTCGGGCGGCAAGGTGCGCATGCTGGAGATCGAGAAACTTGCCACGGTCAAAAGGGATTCGGTGTGCCTGAACTGTCATCTTGAAGGGCAGGCAGCGGTTGTTCGCGAGGGAAAACGGCTGGAGGACTTCAGGCCAGGCGACAACCTGTTCGACTACGCGTTGTTCTTTGTCTACCGAAGCGGAGACGGATCGGAAGGCCGCGCGGTAAGCCAGTGGGAAGCGCTGCTGAAGAGCGCATGCAAAAAGCAATCCGGCGACAGGATGACTTGCACGACGTGCCACGATCCTCATGAATCGCCGTCCCCGGAGAAGCGGGTCGAGTTTTACCGGCAGCGCTGCCTGGCGTGCCACAGCCAGCCCGCGTTTGCGAAGCAACATCATCCTGAGAATCGAGATTGCACGGCGTGTCACATGGCGCGACCGCCATCGAACGACATTGCCCACGAGCAGATCACGGACCACTGGATCAGGAAAAGGGTGAACCAGCAGCGACTGCCGCTTGTGACCCGCGGGGAGCTGGTCGCGGTGGGAGGAGTGACAACCGACGAGAGAGACCTTGGTCTTGCGTATGCCCAGATGGCAGCACGCGGCGACCAGGAAGCCGGGAGGCGCGCCATGGAATTGCTGCGAGCGACAGAAAAAGAGACGAAGGAAGAGGCCGGCGATCACGAACTGCATACCCAGCTCGGGTTTCTGGATCAGATGAGCGGGCAGACGGGGGATGCGGTTGCAGAGTACCGGAAGGCTCTTGCCTCGGATGGTTACGACTCGGTCGCGGCAGGCGATCTCGCGTTGCTTGCCGCACAGGGGCACCGCACCTCAGAGGCGATCAGCCTGTGGCGGTCCGTATTCGAGCACGATCCCTCGCAACTGCAGGCCGGCATGAACCTGGCGACCGTGGAATGCGCGGAGGGTGAGCGATCCCTGGCAGAAGGGACGCTGAGGAGGCTGCTCACCTTTGCACCGGACGATGAACGCGCCCGCGCCATGGAGACCAGGATTCAGCTTGGGCAGCAAACCTGCGGGCAAAAATGAGTGGCTCGCAGCTTCGAGGTCGATCAACCCGGACCAATCTCGGCGAAGGGTTTGCTATGGGCAAGATGAACTTCGCGCGAAACAGGAACGAGATGTTACGCGTAAGGGAGGGATGGCTTCTGAGGGCAGAGGACGGGCCAGCCATTGCGGTGCGAGCCTCTCGCAGGAACGTGAGATGGATCACAGTCCCCTTCAGAATCAACCATTTGGTGGAGTAAAAGCCCATCCCGAATATTGAGGTGGAGGCGGGGGATCGGGGTGGCGGAGGAGTACGGCGATGGTTCCATCCGGCGCTCCTAATATGACATATCAATTGTCGATAAATGTCTATATATCATGTTGTGATGCCGACGTCGCGGGCGTGCGATTGCTGGGTGTGGCAGGGTCGCAGGAGGAGCACGCGCGGGCAGATTACCTTCAAGTAAATCGCTTTATAGAGAAGCCTTGGCGTCACAAACGGACTGCAAAGATCCGAAAGCTTCACACTTCGAGCGACGATGGTAAGGTTTCCACGAATTGACATGACGTTTCCCGTAATTTTTCTGGTACCAAGGCGTTGACAGCGCCAGTAAGTTTTCGCTATGGTTGCGAATTGTCCCAGCAACTGCCCCTTTGCTCTCTTTCAAAGCAACCCTTGAGAGGACAGTGCCGGAATGTTTAGCGAACCTGCCAACGGGCAGGGGAGCCTTGTAAGCCGACTAGCCGAAATCACGCCTGCCAGCCGGCAGCAGAGCAACAAAAAGTTGAGAGATCAGAACCACGGCAACACCCTTTTCTAGGAGACCGCATGAACAGAATGATTCGTACAGCCTTTGTGCTGGCGGCCATTGCCTGCGCAAGTCTGCTCTTCGTTACGAAGTCCAGTGCCCAGTCGGTTTATGGATCGCTTTTCGGCACTGTTTCCGACTCGTCCGGAGCAGCCATTCCCAACGCAACGATCACGGTGAAGGATGAAGCCAAGGGGACGGTGGTCACGACGACCTCGAACGCCTCGGGCGATTACAGCGTTCCTCACCTGATTCCCGACGTTTACGACCTGAAGGTCACGGCCAAGGGCTTCAAGGTTTTTGAGGCGAAGGCGATTTCAGTTCTGGCGGACACGGCTCCGCGCATCGACCCCACTCTCGAGGTGGGCGCAACCGATACGACGGTCACCGTGAATGCCGACCAGGAACCGATCCTGAAGACGGACAAAGCGGACGTTTCGACCGTCCTTGACGAGCAGCAGGTTGCGAACCTGCCTGTCGGCGACCAGAATTTCACCAACCTGCAACTGCTGGTTCCGGGCGCCCAGCTTCTGGGCTGGTCTCACGCGGCCGATGAAAACCCGCAGGGCTCGAAGCAGATTCAGGTGGACGGCCAGGCCTTTGGCGGCACCGCCTTCGAATTGGACGGCACCGACAACCAGGATCCGATCCTCGGCATTATCGTCATCAACCCGACACTCGACGCGGTCACCGAGACCAAGATCACCACGCAGAACTTCGACGCCGAGCTCGGCAAGGCAGTTTCCGCGGTCGTGACGGCGCAAACCCGCTCGGGCACCAACACGTTCCACGGCGACGCCTACGATTTCCGCACCGGCAATGCCAATGTGGCGCGTGATCCGTATTCACAGCCCTCTCTTTCGTACACCGAGGCAAACGGTTTGAGTCCGTCGGTTCCCGCAGGCTTGAAGAACCGCATGGGGGCTTCGATCGGAGGTCCGATCAAGAAGGACAAGGCGTTCTTCTTCTTCAACTACGAAGGCCAGCGCCAGAAGGTCGGCACTTCGGCCACCGACACGCTGCCGACGACCAACCTCACTGAGAGCGCGCTCGGCAACATCGTCGGTCCCGGCTTCGATGGAACCAACACCGTTCCCGGCGCCGACTTTGGCGAGTATGAAAAGCAATTCGGTGCGGCGGGCATCATCTACGACACGACCAAGCCCTACATCGGAGGGGACGGCAAGACCCACTACCAGCCTTTCCCCGACAACGTGATTCCCGCAGCGGATCTCTCCCCGCAGACCTTGGCTCTTCTTACCATTCTTGAGCCATTTACCAAGGGGATCACGCCGAACTCCACCGGTGCGCAGGGCAACCTCGACCAAAACTACCACAAGTCGGGCACCGGCCTCTTCAACAGCAACCAGTACACCGAGCGCGTGGACTACACCCTGAACGACAAGATGCACATGTTCGAGCGCTTCTCCCGGTTCTGGGATACCTTGTCGGGCACCGTCATGTTCGGCGAAGCAGGCGGTCCGGGATTCGGCATCAACAACTACGGCGGCAACTCGAATGGCGCGAACGACAGCGCGGCCGCAGGCATGGACATCGCCATCAATCCGAAGTTGCTGACCGACTTCCGCCTGGGCTACTACCGCTATAACGTGATCGACTCGAACCACGACCAGGGCGCCAATTTTGCGAATACGCTGGGCATTCCTGGCATCAATACCAACGCCATCACATCCGGTGCGCCGGCATTCAACATCACCGACGTGCCGGGCGGCGGCGGCGGAACCAACGGCACGGTGTATGGCGACGGTTTGAACGTCGATCGCTGCAACTGCCCACTCATCGAACGCGAAGACCAGTTCCAGATCGTCAACAACTGGACCAAGGTCGTGGGGAACAGCACGTTCAAGGTTGGAGTCGACCTTCGCTATGGCCGCAACCTGCGCGTGCCTTCTGACAGCAACCGCGCGGGCCAGTTCAACTTCACCCCAAACGAGACGGAAGACCCCGCTGCCGCAACCCCGGGCGGCCTGGGATTCGCCGCGTTCATGCTCGGCGAGGTGAACAACTTCCAACGGTACGTTTCGACGTCGACCAACGCCAAGGAATTCCAGAAGCGCGTCTTCCTTTACGGACAGGACACCTGGCGCGTCACCCACAACCTGACCCTGAACCTCGGCCTGCGCTGGGAAATCTACTTTCCAGAGACGGTCAACGGCCCCGGGCAAGGCTCGCTGCTGAATCTCGCAGACGGCTATATGCACGTTGCCGGCATCGGCGGCATCGGCTCCAACCTGGGCTGGTCGATCAATAAGTGGAAGCAGTTCGCACCGCGGCTTGGCGCAAGCTACGAATTCAACGAGAAGACCGTGATTCGCGCTGGCTATGGACGCAGCTTTGACACCGGCGTGTTCGGGTCCATCTTCGGTCACACCGTCACCCAGAACATCCCGGTTCTGGCCAACCAGACCCTCCAGTCACCGACCAACATCGGCAGCGCGTTCACGCTCGCGACGGGACCGGCGCCCTACGTTCCATACACGACTCCTCCAAACGGCTTGTTGCCGAACCCCGGAACGCAAGTCAGTTCGAGCGCCCGCAACGATCCTCTAACCTTCCCGACCATCGATGCGTGGAACCTGAGCTTGGAGCGCGCGATCACTCCCACGATGAACATCACGGTCGCGTACGTGGGCAACAAGGGAACTCACACTCTTGGGGACGGCGACAGCAACGGAACCAACCCCAACGAGCAGGCGGTGTTCCTGCCCGGAGCCAACAGCGTCACGGGCCAGGCTCTGCATTACGACAACTCGGTTCCGGCGAACACCATTTCGGCGAACGGCGGAGCGAACGGCAATCTGCTGGAACGCTACTACGCTGCCGAACTGCCGGCTTGTCATGATCCCAACTACACCACGCCGACTGAGCCCTACGTTCTTCCGGGCATGTGCGGCTGGAACAATGGCATCGCGTACCGGGGCGACGATCAGAACACGGAATACGACGCGCTTCAGGTCACTTTCGCCAAGCAGTTCACGAAAGGGCTCAGTTACAACGCCAACTACCAGTGGGCCAGTGCATTCGACGAGCAATCCGGCTACTACACCTGGAGCCATTCGATTACCCATGGCCGAGACAGCAACGTGCGCGACCAGCAGATCAACCTGTTCGGCACCTATCAACTACCGTTTGGCAGGGGCAGACAGTTCGCTTCGAACGCCAACAAGCTCGAGGATCTGATCATCGGTGGTTATCAGGTCAGCAATGTGACCACATGGGCCGGCGGTCTGCCGTTCACGCTCAGCTATAACGAGTGCGGTTCCAACGTGACGACTGGCCCGTGCGACCCCAGCCAGGTCCACAAAATGTCGACCAGCCTCACCAAGTTCGTTCCCAGCTCAAACGGAACGGGCAATCGGACCTACTATCAGCCCCACTCCTTGGGGGACGGAACGTTCGTCAACCCGGGACTGGACAACTTCGGCAACTCGGGCATCAATACCTATCGTGGCCCCAGGTTCTTTTCCGACGATATGAACCTGGTGAAGACATTCGACATCTGGGAAAACGTGTCGACCATCTTCCGCATGGATGCCTTCAACGTGTTTAACCACATCACGGCCGGCAACCCCGGTGGCAACATCGAGACCATCGGTTCCATCGGCGGCGAAGGTGGCGGCTGCGGAGTCGGCAACGATTGCGGCCCGCGTCAACTTGAGTTCTCCCTGCGCGTCCAGTTCTAACTACGCAGAGGAGCCGCAAACCACTCGAGGGGAGCTTCGGCTCCCCTCTTCCTTTTCCGCGCGGCTTGCAGTCGCCGGGACCACTGAGCCGGGCAAGGAGCCGCGAGTTAAACTAGCTCAAACGAACTCCGATGTCACGCTTACTTACTCTTCTCATTGCCGCTTCCACGCTGATTGTTTCGGCAGGAGCGCAGAACACAGCGGGCGGCACATCTCCAGAGGAAAAAACGCAGGGGACCGTGACGATTGCGTCGGCGCAGGGTCTCGCCGCGAAAGGCCGGCTGGCGCAAGCCATGGCGCAACTGGATCAGCTGGCCAAACAGAACCCGGAGGCCGCCGGCGTGGAGAGACTGCGCGGCATCATCTTCTACCAGGAGGAACAGTTTCCGGAGGCGATTGCGGCGTTCACGAAGGCTGAGGCGGCGGATTCGAACGACCGGGAATCGATTGAGATGCGCGGGGTGAGCCTGTTCCGCCTGGGCCGGATCCAGGATGCCATCCCCTTCCTCGAAAAGGCGCGAGCGCCGGTCGAGAGCGCGAATATTGATCCCAACTATGTTCTGGCGCTCTGCTATGCGGACGTGCAGCGCTATGACGATTCAAGGCATGCATTCGCCGCGCAGTTTGGATTCGCGCCCGATTCGCCGCAGGCGTACCTGCTGGCCGGGCGCATGTTTTTGCGGCGTGAACTGCGCGATGCCGCCGCGCAGCAGGCAACGAAGGCACTTGCTCTTGATCCGAAACTGCCCCTGGCCCACGAATTGCTCGGCGAGGTGGCTCTGGCGCGGGCCGATATGGCAGGGGCGGTCACGGAGTTTGAAGAGGAGCGCAAGCTGAACCCGCTGAATCCGGATTTGTATGACCGGCTGGGCGACGCCTATCTGCGAGACGGGCGATACAAAGACGCGGTGGTGGCTCTCGATCGTGCGGTATTGCTGGAGCCGAATTCGACCGGGCCCTTCATCCTGCTGGGCGAAGCGTATTTGAAGCTCAATGATCCCATCCAGGCGCTGCACTACCTCGACCACGCAGAAAAGATGGACCCACGCAATTACGTGACACACAACCTGCTGGGCCAGGCGTATCGAGCCACCGGACAGCGGGATGCCGCGAACCGGGAGTTCCAGACGGTTGTGGCACTGCAACATCAGGACGATCCAAAGCCGGCGGGGAAATAGGGATGCGGTTGGAAAGGATCCTGGTCTACGCCGGGTGCGTACTGGCCTTGGCGTGCGGGACGATTCGGGCGACGCCGCAAGCGGCGGTCCACAAGGAATCGCCCGCATTGACGAAGGCCAATGCGGCGTTTCATGACGGCTTTGCGGCGCAGCAGGCCGGCAATCTTGACCTGGCACTGGCGAAGTTCAAGGACGTGGTCAAGCTGGCGCCGCAGATCGCCGAAGGCCATGAAGCGCTGGGCGCTGTGCTGGTCGAACTCGGCAGGCCGGGCGACGCCATTGCGGAACTGGAGGCCGCCAACAAGCTCAAGCCGGATGATGCAGGCAACGAAGAGAATCTTGCCGTCGCTTATGCGCGAGCGGGACAACCGGCGAAGGCGATCCCGCATTTTGCAGCCGCATCGCGCCTGTCGCAGAGGCCGGGACAGCGCGCACTGGACGCGACGTTTTATGACGCATACGCCCGCGCACTGGTGGCAGCGGACAGGCCGCAGGAGGCATTGGATCAGTTCAGGGCCGAAGAGGCAGCGGGCGGACATGGCGCGGAGCTTGATGACGAGATTGGATCGCTCTACGCGCAGCAAGGCAACTGGGATGCGGCGCGCGCGGCCTTTGAACGTGCGATTGGGGAAGACGGAACCTATGTGCGGGCGCGGATTCACCTGGGCGTGGTGCTGCGGCGAGAAAATGATTTGGACGGCGCGCTGGCGGCACTGGAGCCGGCAGCGAAGATGGAACCGCCAAACGCCCACGCGCTGCTGGAGTATGGCCGGACGCTGGCCGCTGCGGGCAAGGACGACGATGCCACCACGCAGTTTCAGGCGGCATTGAAGGCCGACCCGCATCTGCCCGGGGCGGTGCTGGAACTGGCAATGGCACTGCAAAGGCTTGGGCGCCAGCAAGAGGCCATTCCGTGGTTTCAGCAGGCCGTGACACTGGACCCCCATAACATGAGTGCCCTGGTGAACCTGGGACTGGCGTTGACACTGACCGGAAAAGCGCAGGAGTCGCTCGACGAATTCCGAAAGGCAATGGCGCTGGATCCAAAGAGCCCGGCGGTTTACAAGGACCTGGGCGTGGCGCACGTGCAACTGTCGGCCTTCGACGAAGCAATTGGGGATTTTGAGAAGGCGCTCGCGCTCGATGCCAACGATCCGCAGACGCACTATGACCTGGGACTGGCTTACAAGTTCAAAGACCAGTTCAAGGAGGCGATCGCGGAATTGAAGCGGGCAGAGACGTTGGATCCGACGCTGCAAGATCCTCCCTACACGCTGGGCATTCTGCTGATGCAGATGGGCAGGCTGGATGATGCCGTGTCGGAGTTGAAGAAGGCGGTCACCCTGCGACCGGAGAACGGCGATGCCTGGGCCATCCTGGGCAGCACGCTGAAACAGGACGCGAGGTTGCCGGAGGCGGCGGATGCGTTGCGGAAGGCGATCCCGCTGCTGCCTGGACAGCCCGGGCCGCGCGTCACCCTGGCCGGAGTGCTGGCCGAGGAAGCGGCGGACCTGAATACGCAAGCCGATGCCGCCGACAGCGCAGGCGATGCGCAAAAGGCAACCACGCTGCGCGCCCAGAAGAAGGAGTTGCTGGGCGAAGTGGTGGAGTTGCGGCGTGAAGGGGCTGACCTGGCGCGCGGGGCCGTGAATCGGCAGCGGGCGAACTTCGCAATGAACACCGGAAACCAGCTCATGCTGCGCGGGCAGATTGCCGATGCGATCGCGCGCTACCAGGAATCGATTGCCGCGGACCCGACGTTTGCCGACCCGCACGCGCAACTGGCCGTGGCCTACGAGCGCCAGGGACGCGCCCAGGAAGCTGCCGCGGAGCGCGCCAAGGCCAACGAACTGAAAACAGCGAAATAAACGGTCGCAAACTTGAGCTGAAGCGGATGGGAGTCGATTGCGCCGCGGCTTGTATGCTTTTCATGGGACTGCACTCTGTATCACCATTCGCAGCAACGAAGAACTGGAGTCAATGAATGGAATATGTGCGGCTTGGAAAAACCGGCTTGAAGGTTTCGCGCATCTGCCTCGGGTGTATGACCTACGGCGCTCCGGCAACGGGCGAGTTGAAGGGCGGACGCCATGCCTGGGCATTGAATGAGGCCGAAAGCCAGCCCTTTCTGCGGCAGGCGCTGGAACTGGGGATTAACTTCTTCGATACGGCGAATGTGTACTCGAGCGGGGCGAGCGAAGAGGTTGTGGGGCGCTTCCTGAAGTCGCACACGCGGCGGGAGTCGGTTGTGATTGCGACCAAGGTGCACGGGGTGATGCGCGATGAGCCGAACGGCGGAGGTCTGTCGCGGAAAGCCATCTTGTTCGAACTCGACGAGAGCCTGCGGCGGTTGCAGACCGACTACGTCGATCTCTACCAGATCCATCGCTGGGATTATGAGACGCCGATCGAGGAGACGCTCGAGGCGCTGCACGACGCAGTGAAAGCGGGCAAAGTGCGTTATATCGGCGCATCGTCGATGTACGCATGGCAGTTTGCGAAGGCGCTTTACCTTGCCGACCTGCGCGGCTGGACGAGATTCGTTTCGATGCAGAACCACTATAACCTGCTCTATCGCGAAGAAGAGCGCGAGATGATGGGGCTTTGCGCCGAAGAAGGGATCGGCGTGATTCCGTGGAGCCCACTGGCGCGCGGGCGGCTGGCGCGCCCATGGAAGAGCGAGAACACGAAGCGGTTCGAGACCGACCAATTCGGAAAAACGATGTATGGAAAGACCGAGGATGCGGACCATGGCGTGGTCGACCGGCTGGAAGCGATTGCGACGCGGCGCGGCGTTTCGCAGGCGCAGGTGGCGCTGGCGTGGATGCTCAGCAAGCCGGTGATTACAGCGCCCATTGTGGGCGCAACGAAAGCGCATCACCTGGAAGATGCCGTGGCTGCGCTCGGGGTGAAACTGTCGAGCGAGGAAATTGCTTCGCTTGAGGAGCCCTATGTTCCCCATCCCGTGCTCGGGTTTCGGTGAAGGCGCAGCGCGGCAGCCCGCTTACGCCTTGGATGTTTCCAGCTCGCGCGCAACCTCATGGCGCTTTCTCTGGTTGCCGAAATCGCGCAGCAGATCGATCAGTTGACTGACGGGACCGCGGGGATCGGGACCATTGAGCAGCGCGAAGCTGAGCTTGCGCAGGATGGGACCGTTCTCGAGTTGAATTGCCTTGATGGTGCCCGACCTCAGGACCCTTTCGACCGCCAGGTCAGGAATGAAGCCGATGCCGAGGCCGGATTCGACGGCGGAGATGATTCCCTCGGTCGAGTCAAAGTCGATCGATGTCCGGAGCTGCTGTCGCAGAACGCCGTTTCGCTCGAGATATTCCTCGACAAAACGGCGCATGCCTGAACCGACTTCGCGCAGGAGGATATGTTCCTGAACCAATTCGGCGGCACGGACAAAGCCGGTTTTTGCCCAGCGATGATCTGAGCGCACAATCAGCGCGAGTTCATCCTCGCCAAACTCCTCGATTTTCAGATCGGGGCGGTAAGCGGGCGCTTCGATCAAGGCAATCGCGCTCTTATGGGCAATGAGAGATTGAAGCACGTCGTGCGTGGTTCCGCTGATGACGTGAATCTTGATTTTCGGCCATTCGCGGGCGAAATCGGGAAGCAGCCTGGGGAGCACGTGGACGGCGATGGTGTGCGATGCGCTGATGCTCAACTCGCCGCCTTCCTGGCCCCCCAACGGGACCAGGGCGGCCAGCGCTTCGTTGCCAATGGCTTCGATCTGGCGCACGTATTGCAGAAGCGTTGATCCGGCGACGGTGAGGCTGGTTTCTCGTCCGACGCGATTGAAGAGCGCAATACCGAGGCTCTCTTCGAGCGAGCGGATCTGGGCGGTGACCGCGGGTTGCGTGATACGCAACTCATCGGCTGCACGACGGTAGTTCAAGGTATCGGCGACGACGCGGAACACTTTGAGTTTGAAGTTTTCAATCATGGTTGCGCTCCTATTTCGTAATTCAACGTTGCGAGCGAGAGCCGGTATTGGTAGATCGCATCCGTATTTCCGATGGCGGCATCCGTTTGCTGGTACTGCGCCTGGCTGAGCTCGACGATGGAGCTGAGGCCGAGCTTGTAGCGAGTTTGCGCGAGACCGAGAGCAAGGTTGGCCTGGTTGAGCAACTGGGCGGTGACCGCAACCCGCTGGTAGGCGGTATTGGCGGCGAGCCAGGAGGTGTGCACGTCGCGGACGATGACGTCGCGCAGGTCGCGGGCCTGTTCCGAGGCGGCTTGCGCGCGATAGGTTGCTTCCTTGGCCTGGGAGGTGTAGAGGAACCCGTTAAAGACAGGAATATTGACGTTGACGCCGATGCCTCCCCACCAGTTGTTGGTGTAGTAGAGGTCGGGCCGGACGGGAACAATGCCGGCAGTGCCGGCGGCGGTGATGCTGGGGAGAAGCTGGTCACGCTGCGCATGGCTGAACTTGACGTCGGCCTGCTGTCCGTAATTCAGAGCCTGCAAGTCAGGGCGCTGTTGCAGTGCAACTTGCGTGAGCTGTTCGGGGTCAGGCGGCGGAGCATTCAGGGGTTCGGTGCTTTCGACCAGGTGGTAGCGGACCTCATGGTCGAGGCCGAGCACCGAGTCGAGCACCGCCATCGTGGCTTGCGCATTGTCCTGGGCATCGAGCAGCAAGACCTTGGCCTGCGACAGGTTGACGTCGGCGAAGCTCAGGTCAAGCGTGGATTTCAGTTTGCTCCTGGTCATGGAGCTTACCTGGTTGTCGGTGGTCTGGCGGGTGTCGACGTTCTGCTGGGCCACGCGCAGGAGCGCTTGTGCCTGGAGAGCGTCATAGAAAGCCTGGTCGGTTGCGAGTACGATGTCTTCCACCGTGGCCAGGGCGCCGGCATTCTGCGCCTTTTCCCGCAGCTTCGAAGATGCCACGAGATTGCCGGTCCTGCCGAAGTCGGTGATCAACTGCGTGAAGCCTGCGCCTGCTCCCGCATGTTCGAAAAGACGGGAAGCGGTGAGTGAACCCGCGGAGATGCGGGTGGCCTCTTCCGCTTCGACGCCGGTCAGGCTGGCGGTTGCGGTTGGCAACTCCGCGGACCGCGATTCGCGAACGACCTGGTGTTGCGCCAGGGTGAGCAGGTGGCCGACGGTGACGCGGGGATTATTCTTGATGGCCATTTGCTCGGCATCGAGCACGGTGAGGCGCGAAGCATTGTCCTGCGCAGGGGCGGCGTTGGCAGCCGGGACAGGCACCTGGGGCGTTGCAGGGGTCGTTGCCTGGGCCATCAGGACTGGAAGCGCAGCCGGATGGGGCGCATCGGGCAGATGATGCGCGGCGGCAGAGGCTGCCTGGGCGGAAAGAAGGCCTGGAACGAACCAGACCAGAGCCGCAAGCAAGCCGAAGGAGCGGCGGGCAAACGGGAGGTTCGATTGCGGCACTACTGATCACCTCCGCTTGCTTCTTTTGCCTGTTCAGCCTTGATGTCAATCATGCCGCCGGATTCCTGCACGGTTTCAGAGGCGGGAGTCGAGACCAGGAGCGGACGGACTTCTTCGCCTGCCTGGTACTTCTCCTGGCCTCCCATGATCACTTGATCGCCGGGATGGATGCCGCTTTTGATCTCGGCGAGTTTCGATCCTTCCAGGCCGACCACGACGTTGCGAATTTGAACATGGCCGTCGTGGTCGAGCGCGTAGACGGCTGTTTGCCCGCCTTGATTGCGAACCAGGGCCTCGACGGGGATCGTGACCACATTCCTGACATGCGCGAGCTGGAGCAACGTGTTGGCGTACATGCCGGGGTCGATGGAGAGATTCCTGTTCTCCACGTCGACTTCGGTTTCCATGGTGCGTGTTTCGAAATTCACGTCGCGGGTGAAGCGCACGATTTTGCCGGTAAAGGAGCGGTTAATGGCGTCGACGCGCACCTCAAGCGAGTCGCCGGCATGGACGTACTGGACATCGTCCTCCGGTACCGGGATGCGCAGGCGAAGCAGTCCGCTCTGGGCGAGACGCACGATGGGCAGGTCCTGGCTGTTGGAGTTGGTGCCGCTCTGGATGAGAGCGCCGGTGTCGGCGTAGCGCCAAACCACGACGCCGTCGAGCGGGGCGGTCACATTGGTGTAGTCGTGCAGCGCCTGGTAGCGCTGGTTGTCAGCCAAAGCCGCAGCTGCATGTTCCTGCGCGCCCGCCATGTTTGCCTTGGCGGCGTCGACCTGTGCCTCAGACGACAGGTCCTTGGCGGTTGCATCATCCAATTCCTGTTGCGCGATCAGTCCGGGCTGGGCCTTGGCGGCGTCCTGCAGGCGCTGCGACTCGGCGTGCAAGGCCGCGTGGGTTGCCTCGGCGCGGTTGATCTCGTGCTGGTCGCGGCGGATTTCTTCCTGGCTCTGTTGCAGTTCGAAGGCGCTTTGCTGCAGCTGGGCCTTCAGCTCGGGCACTTCGAGCGTGGCAAGCGTTTCGCCCTGGTGAACAATATCGCCGATGTCCACATTGATTTTTTTCATGTATCCGCTCACCTTGGGGTGGACGTCGACCACCTGGTAAGGCTGGAACTGCCCGGCGACGGTGAGCTGGTGGTCGATATCGCCGCGTTGCGCGGTGGCGACCTGCGCGGTTGGAATCGTTGCGGCTTCAGCTCTTGTCTTGCCGTCCTGTGAATGGCACGCAACCAGACAAATGAAAGCCGGCAAGAGAATTCCCGCGGCAAGAATGGCGGAGGTCTGCTTTCCCATTCGAATGCACCTCGTGTAGGTTTTTGATTGTTTCGATCGGGCCCGACCGGCTCAAAAGCTTCTCGAAGGAAGGGTGACCATCCGGGATGACCATCCCAGGTATCACCGGTGCGTCGCGCGGCGGGTGATGCTCAGCGAGATCAGGAAAGGCAGGGTGGAGGGCGGACGAAAAGCTCGCTCGTAAGCGAAGACGGCGGTGCCGGGATGGAATCACTCGCACGCGTAACAAAGCGCACGTCTGCGATCGTTGGACCCGGGAAAAGAAGCGCGGCGAGGAAAGAGATCTGCGGCGTAATCCGCATGACCGGCCTGGTCACGATCGCCCGGATCGTGTCCACCGTTCTGAGGCGCTCGTCATGCGATAAGAGCTTGGCCTTGGGAACCTGGTGGGCAATGGCCGCAGGCGGCTCGTAGAGCGAAAGCTTGTATTCCAGGCCCCAGGTGAAGACGGATATCGCCAAGCCGAGGAAGACCAGAAGCCTTGACCGGCTGAAGCAGCGGTTTTGAGTCTCGACAGGCACTGGCAGGGAAATGAGCAAAACGTCAGTGCGACCCTCACGGGCCGAAACAGCCTGACTATTCTTTGATAACACGAGGCAATCGAAAGTGAGCAAAATTCTCTTTATGTCCTATTAAATGACGATTACCACTGGGTCGCCAGATCGTTGGGTCGACTTCAAATTGCTGAATCAATGGCGAATAGAGCAGCTGCTTCGACCTCATGCCACCACGGCACCGAGCCAGACAAAGCCTCCGGCGTGAGGGGGAGGATGCACAAGGGGAAGACCGGGTGGCTTCTTCCTGCAAAGGAGAAAGAACCGGGCCGACGTGATTGCCTGATCCATATATAAGGACGGAAATGCCGAGGGAGCCGCCTCTGCAACCCTGCGTCGAATCAGCAGGATCGGCCCAATGATTGCTTGTCGACCATAGCGTCGGTGTCATAGACTCGCGAAAAACAGAGAGAGTGGATCACGAGTGGCGATGAAGAAGAGCACACCTCCAACCCTGAGCGAAGTCGCCCGCAAAGCCGGCGTGGGCACGACAACGGTTTCTCGCGTGATCAACGGGGGCGACCGCGTGAGCCCGAAGACGCTGGCGCAAGTGCGCCGGGTGATCGATGAACTGGGTTACATGCCGAACCAGGCAGCTCGCGTGCTCAAGGGCGACCGAACCAAGACGATCGGGATCATTATTCCGAGCATTGCCGACCCGTTTTTTTCCAGCTGCGCGGAGGCTGCCCAGGCCGTAGCGCGGGCCAATGATTCGCTGCTGATCGTGACCACGACGCAGAACGATCCGCACACCGAAATCGAAAACTTGAACATCCTGACCAGCCACCGCGTGGATGGGCTGCTGCTGGCGCCCGCCAATTCGCAGAGCCAGGCGCTCGGCGATCTGATCAACCGCCTTTCCGTGCCGGTGGTGACGATTGACCGGCCGGTGATGAACACATCGATCGTGTCGGTGGTGACGGACAACTTCAGAGGAGCGCGCACGGCAACCCAGCACCTGATCGACCACGGGTACAAGCGGATCGCATGCCTGACCGGCGAGAGCACGCTGTTCACGATCCAGGAGCGCATTCGCGGCTATCATGCCGCAGTGGAGGCGGCGGGGCTGATGAGCACGCTGAACACGTCGATCAAGGATTACAAGTCAGCTGAATACGCGATTGAGAGCCTGCTGGCCGGCGCTGAACCCGTGGAAGCCCTTTTCACGCTCAAGAACAGCACCACGATTTATGCATTCGAAGTGCTGCAGCGGCACAATATTCCAGTCCCGAAGCGCGTGGCGCTGTTGGGCTTCGACGATTTTGAGCTGGCGTCGACCGTGAGGCCGTCGATCAGCGTGGTGCAGCAGCCGGTGGAAGAGATCGGACGGGTTGCCGCGGAACTGCTGTTTGAGAAGTTTCTGGGTGAACGCAACACCGGGCTTCCCGCACGATTCAAGCGCACCCAGCGCGTGACGCTGGAGACGCGGCTGATCCCGCGCGCCTCGTGTGGGTGCACGCCTGCTCCTGCGTAAAAGCGAGATAGAAGCAGGTCCCTGCTTGCAGCGAGGGTGTCGCCGCTGCGCTGGTTTCTCAATCTGATGAGGCCCCGATCGCCTCCTCGGACGGGTCTCTGAACCGAGGTGGAATCGATTCCAGCCGATATCTCCGGCGCCCAGTTGAGAATGGGCAGCGCGAGGCCCATGGTGGGACAGGGTGCGGCTTTCCAGTGACGGATTTGGCTTGAACCGAGGCGAATGGGAATAAAAACGTTTGCTGGCGAGATTTCCACTCTGTGTGGTATCGTTTCCAAGTGCTTTTCACAGGTGAAAGGCATTTATGTATCGCAAGGGTGGTTTTGCTGCCCTGATTGAGCGAGCCAGCCTGTGTGTTGAGAGTTGTCGTTCGAACATTGAGCGCGCGGTGATCTGAAATGGCCTCGGCGAAATCTCAAGTACTCACTATAGGTATTGATCTTGGCGGAACGAGTGTGCGTATCGCAGCACACACCCAGGCAAAGGGAGTGATGGGTTCTGTTACCCTTCGCACCCGGCTTGAAGCGGGCCCAAAGGCGGTTGTCGAGGACATGTGTGCCGGCGTCCGCCAACTATTGGATCAGCATTTGGACGGACGGGAGCTGGCGGGGGTTGGGATTGGCTCCCCTGGACCGCTCGAGTTGCCTGCCGGTCGCCTGCACCATCCGCCGAACTTGCCCGGCTGGGACGGATTCCCCCTGCTCGACGAGATGGAGAAGCAGCTGAAACTGCCGGTGGTGCTCGAAAGTGATGCCAACGCAGCGGCACTGGCTGAATTCGACATGGGACTCGGCAAGGAGCTTGGAGTCCAGTCGCTCTGCATGCTGACGTTGGGAACGGGAGTAGGAAACGGGATCATTCTGGATGGGAAACTGTGGCACGGCGCGACGGGAATGGGTGGCGAGGCCGGTCACATCACGATTTATCCCGATGGACCCCTGTGCGGATGCGGAAATCATGGATGCCTTGAGGCCTGCGCTTCTGCGACCGCGGTGTCGAATGCTGCCGAGAAGCTGCTCAAGGCGGGCAAGGCGCCCGGATTGAAGTCCCTGAGAAACAAGAACGGCGGGTTGACTGCCCTGGAGATTGCCGAGGCTGCCAAGGATGGCGATGCCGACGCACAGGCAATCTTTGCGGAGACCGGTCGAGCGATCGGCATCTGCCTCGCGGCGCTGATCAACGTGCTGAATCTGCCGCTCTACGTAGTGGGCGGGGGCGTAGCGAACTCGTGGGAGCTGCTGTCGCCGTCGCTGTTTAAAGAGCTTGAATACCGCAGTTATGTGTATGCCCTGACGGCTCCGGGGCGGCCGGCATCGAAGGGCATGCCCGGTGGCGGCACCAAGGTGCTGCCGGCCAAGCTAGGCGCGGACGCCGGTCTTCTGGGCGCCTGCATTCTGCCGTTGTACACCGCGCGCACGGCGTCTGTATCGGCGTGACGTAGACTGGACAGCGAGAGAGAACGCGCCGCTGCAAGATCGACGATGAGTGCCGTGGATCGGGTGGGCGCGAGTTTCGGAGTCATAGAAATGAAAAATATCGGCAAGGCGGCGTTGACGGCCGCTTTTGCTTTTTGTCTTGTAGCCGGTTCCGCGGCGCAGGAAAACACGAATCTGCGCGCACCGGCGACGCCCCTCGTAGTGCATGATCCATATTTCAGCATCTGGTCCGACGGAGATCATCTGACGGATGGCCCTACCCGGCACTGGACGGGGGTGCCACAGCCCATCACCGGAATCGTGCGGGTCGACGGCCATAACTACCGGTATCTCGGCGGCTACCGGGACGATGATGTTCCCGCGCTTGACGAGACGGCGCGGGAGATTACACCGACGAGGACGATGGTGACACTTGAGAACCCGCAGATCGAGCTGCGGCTGTGCTTCTTTACGCCGGCGTTTCCAGGCGACCTGGCCGTGATGTCGCGGCCGGTGACCTATCTCTCGTGGGAAGTGAAGTCGCGCGACGGCGGCAAACACGAAGTTTCGCTGTATCTCGACGTGGACGGCGCGATTGCGACGAATCATCGCGATGAGCCCGTGGTGTGGTCGCGGGCGCGGGTCGCGGGCATGAATCTTCTTCGCGTGGGATCACAGGCCCAGCCGATGCTGAAGCAGTGGGGCGATAACCTGCGCATCAACTGGGGCTATTTTTACCTTGGCGTGCCGGACGCGCAGGGACAGGTCATTCTTGCCGCGGGCAACGAAGACGACCGCGAAGCATTCCTCAAATCCGGTGAACTGAACGAGGTTGACGATCTCGATCAGCCGCGCATGCCGCAGAGCCGCTATCCCTCGGCGCCGCTGTTGAATCTGGTGCTGCCGCTGGGCAGCGTGGGCGCGACGCCAGTGAGCCGGCATGTGCTGCTGGCCTACGATGACATCTACTCGGTCGAATACATGCACCAGAAGCTGCTGCCGTACTGGCGGAAGCAGTTTGCGACGTTTGCCGACATGCTGGAGGCGGCGGAGCAGGACTATCCGGCGCTCGAAAAGCGAGGCGAGGCTCTTGATGCGGAGCTGACGCGTGACCTGACGCAGGCCGGCGGCAAGGAGTACGCGGACATCGCGGTGCTGGCTTTCCAGCAGGCGATCGGGGCCCACAAGCTGGTGGAGGACGAGGCAGGCATACCGTTCTTCATGCCCAAGGAGAACTTCAGCAACGGATCGATTTCGACGGTCGACGTGCTCTATCCTTCGTCGCCGATGTTTCTGTTCCTGAATCCCAAGCTGGTGGAAGCGCAGATGGAGCCGGTGCTTCGGTATGCGGAAACTTCGCATTGGAAATTTCCCTTCGCGCCGCATGACCTGGGCGTGTATCCGCTGGCCAACGGGCAGTTGTATGGCGGCGGCGAAGTGAGCGAAGAGGACCAGATGCCGGTCGAGGAATCGGGCAACATGATCCTGATGATGGCGGCATTGACGCATGCGGAACATAGCGATGCCTATGCACGCCGCCAGTGGCCGCTGATTACCAAGTGGGCCGAGTACCTGATGGAAAAGGGATTCGATCCGGAGAACCAGCTGTGTACCGATGATTTCGCGGGACACCTTGCGCATAACACGAACCTGTCGATCAAGGCGATTGAAGCCTTGGGAGCCTATGGGCAGATGGCTGAGAGGCTCGGTGATCACCAGACGGCTGAGAAGTACGAGTCGGCCGCGAAGTCGATGGCGGCCCGGTGGGTTGAGATGGCCGCCGACAGCGATCACTACCGCCTCGCCTTCGACAAGCCGAATACCTGGAGCCAGAAGTACAACCTGGTGTGGGATTCGATCCTTGGCCTGCATCTTTTCCCGCAGACGGTTGCGGACCGCGAGGTAGCGTTCTACAAGACCAAGCTGAATCCGTATGGCCTGCCGCTCGACAACCGGGCTACGTACACCAAGCTCGACTGGACCATCTGGACGGCGACACTGGCGAAGGATCCGGGCGATTTTCAGGCGATCGTGCACCCGGTATTCGAGTTTCTGAACAAGACGCCGGACCGCGTGCCCATGACGGACTGGTACGACACCATCACGGCGAAGCAGGTTGGATTCCAGGCGCGATCGGTGGTGGGTGGCGTGTACATCAAGATGCTTGCCGATCCGTCGCTGTGGCAGAAGTGGGTGGAACGCGCGGGGAAGGATTGAGTAGCTCGCCGCTACGCGGTCTGAATCGGATTTCAGAGAGCGAATGGACTCCGGGCGTTTAGAATCACTGCAAACGTACGACACTTCTTTTTTCCCGCCGCCGCGTCGACTGTCTGCGGTAGTCGATTGAGGAATCGATGTCAAGCTGCAGATTTACCGGCTTTGGGTTGTGCTGCTGGTCGCTTCTGTCTCTGCTTTTTCTGGGCCTCGGTCCCCAGGTTCTTTCCCAGCAAACCGGTTCTTCGCAGAGCTTAGAACTCGGCATCATCACCACCTCCTCGCGCGAGCAGGCAGTCAAAGTTCTAAGCCAACTGGATGCCGGGATGGACTTCGGCGTGCTGGCGAAGGAAAAGTCCATCGATCCTAGTTCTGCGAATGGCGGTTCCATGGGGCGAGTGAGCCTTTCGCAGCTCTCTCCGCCGTTCCAAAGCGCGCTGTCCGGCCTGAGCGCGGGCCAGCATACAGGAATCATTCCGGCGCCATCGGGCTTCGCCATCCTCAAAGTTCTCCCCGCGCCTCCGGCTCCTGATCTGGATGGAAAGCAGATTACTGCTTTGATCTCTTCCGGCGCCATTCACTACGGCGCCTTCCTCGACGGGTCGGTTGAGACGGACCGATCCTTTATGCGGTTTCCAAAGCCGCAAGGCTGGGATCACAATTTGCAGGAGACCTGCGACTTGCGGAAGCAGGCGTATGAGACGAGCACGAAGCGAATTGCAGATGCCCTGGCCGTCTTGAAAATCGGCGAATCAGGAAAATACAGTCCCACGGACATCATGCAGGGCCACATGCAGCTTGCCCAGCTCTATGCCTACTCAGGAAGAATGCGCGAATCGATCAAGGAGTTGACCGCCGCCGAACAGATTGCCGGGACCTATGCGCGCAAGAACCTCCCCAACCTCTGGGAGAGCATCGGGGTGGCCTATCTTCACCTGTCGGAAATGGAAAACGGCATCTATCGGCATCCAGACGATCTCGATATTTTCCCTCCCAGGGATCCCAAAGCAAGCTACAAGGACAAGGAGAACTCGCGGCTTGCCATTCAATACTTCAACAAGTTCCTTGCGGAGAACCCGGATGACATTGAAGTGAAGTGGCTGCTGAACCTTGCCTATATGACGCTGGGCGAATATCCCGCCGGCGTTCCGGCGGCGTACCTCATTCCCGAGAGCGTCTTCAAATCGAAGGAGGACATTGGGCGTTTTGTTGACGTGGCGCCGGCAGCAGGTCTTGATGTGATGCGCGGTGCAGGTGGGATTGTCGTGGACGACTTTGAAAACAACGGCCTGCTCGACGTGGTCGCCTCCAGCATGGATGAATGTGATTCGCTCCGTTATTTGCATAACAACGGAGACGGGACGTTCAGTGACAGGACCGCTGCGGCCGGCCTCTCGGGCCAGTATGGCGCACTGAATATTATCGAGGGCGACTATAACAACGACGGTTGCATGGATCTTCTGATCCCGCGCGGAGGGTGGGAACATCCGGAACGGCTCTCGCTTTTGCGGAACAATTGCGATGGCACCTTCACCGATGTGACGGAAGCAAGCGGGCTGGGGCGCGTGGCAACGTCTACGAACGCCGCAGTGTGGGCTGACATCGACAACGACGGCTACCTCGACCTGTTTGTCGGCAACGAGAGCCAACCGGCCCAGTTGTTTCACAACAAGGGAGACGGCACGTTTGAAGACATCTCTCACGCAGCCGGCATCGATCGAACGGCTTTCTCCAAGGGCGTGGCGGCAGCTGACTTTGACCAGGACGGTTATGTCGACTTTTACGTGTCAAACTGGGGCGGCGCCAATTTTCTCTACCATAACAACGGCAATCTGACATTTACCGAAATTGGCAGGCAGGCCGGTGTCCAGGCGCCCTGGTACAGCTTTGCGACGTGGTTTTTCGATTATGACAATGACGGCTGGCCTGATCTGCTGGTGAACACATTTCTTCAGCCGGTGAGCGAATCGCTGCTCAGCTACGTTGGCAAGCCGTTCCATGCCGAGACGATGAAGCTTTATCGGAACAAGCACGACGGGACCTTTGAAGATGTCACCAGCAAGGTTGGACTGGACAAAGTTTTCATGACGATGGGCGCGAACTTTGGCGATATCGACAACGATGGATTTCTCGACATCTATCTTGGAAACGGCAATCCGTCCTATAGCGCCTTGTTGCCGCACACGCTGTTGCGCAACGAGGGAGGCCAGTCGTTCGTGGATATCACGGCTTCTTCCGGTACGGGTGAGTTGCACAAGGGGCATGGAGCAGCCTTTGCCGATCTTGAAAGGCGGGGCTTCGAAGATATTGTTGCGAATACCGGAGGAATGGTCCCAGGGGACGAACACGCACTGCGCCTGTTCCGGAACCCGGGAAATCAGAACGACTGGATCAACGTCCATCTGGTCGGCGTGAAGAGCAACCGCTCGGGCGTCGGAGCGCAGATCAAGGTTACGGTTGCCGATGACGGCGGCGCTCCGCGCGCGATTTACCGGGTGGTGGGGCAGTGCAGCTCGTTTGGGAACAATCCGATGGAGCAGCACATCGGGCTCGGCCACAATGCACGCATCGAAGCCATCGACGTCTGGTGGCCGGCAACCAACACGCGCCAGCACTTCACCGGCGTGGATAAGGACCAGTTCATCGAAATCAAGGAGTTCTCGAACCAGTTCAGCAAGCTGGTTCGTCCCAGGGTCCACCTGGGCGGGACCAGGGCGAGCGCGTCGAGGCGTCCGGAAGTTGAGCCGGCGAGCAAACCTCGCTAATCCGCCGCAGGCTGGCGTCATGCAACCGGCACGTTGCTCATCGCAACTTTATTTCGGACAAGTCGCGTTGCTACTTCCTCGTCTCGACGAGCGCGGCGGGATCCGGGGCGAGAGCGGCGCATTCCGCCAGATCATTGCAGAGCGCATCAACGCGGGCGAGGTCTGAGTCCCACGCAAACATGAAGCGGGCAGCGCCACCGATGAAGTTGTAGAAGCGCCATCCGCGCTGCCGCAGCGCATTGAGAATGGTTTCAGATGCATTGAGGAAGACCGCGTTGGCTTCGACCGGAGCGGCGATTTGGACGCCGGGAATGCCGGAGATCCGGCCGGCGAAGTGGCGGGCGGAGCGGTTGCCATGGCGCGCGTTTTCAAGCCACGAGCCACTTTCAAGCATGCCCACCCAGGGCGCGGAGAGAAAACGCATCTTGGATGCGAGCTGGCCGGCCTGCTTGCAGCGGTAATCGAAATCGGCGGCCAGCGCGCGATTGAAGAACAGGACCGCTTCGCCGACCGCCATGCCGTTCTTGGTGCCGCCAAAGCAGAGAACGTCGACGCCGCTGCGCCAGGTCAGGTCAGCCGGAGAGCATTCGAGGCTTGCGCAGGCGTTGGCGAATCGCGCGCCGTCCATGTGAAGGTAAAGTCCGTGAGTCCGGCACGTCTCGGAAATGGCGCGCAACTCGGCGAGCGTGTAAACGCAGCCGATCTCCGTTGGCTGGGTGATGGTGACGACGCGCGGCTTGGGGTAGTGGATGTCCTGGCGCTTGGTAGCAAGTTCGTGAATCGCGGCGGGGGAGATTTTTCCGCCGGTGCTGGGAGCGACGAGGAGCTTGGACCCATTGGAGAAAAACTCCGGCGCGCCGCACTCGTCGGTCTCGACGTGCGAGGCGTCGCAGCAGATGACGCCGTGGTAGGACTGGCACAGCGAAGCAAGGGCAAGCGAGTTGGCCGCGGTGCCGTTGAAAACGAAGAAGACTTCGCAGTCTTTCTCGAAGAGCCCGCGAAACGCATCGGATGCGCGGGCGGTCCAGGGGTCGTCGCCGTAGGCGGTTGCATGGCCGTGATTGGCAGCCTCGAGGGCTTGGGCCGCGGCAGGACAGATGCCGGCATAATTGTCGCTGGCAAATTGCTGAAGAAGATCGTCGGAAGGGATGCTGCTCATTTTCGGATCGCTTTCCTGACAGGCAGGAAGATGGATAGAGATACAAATGGGTGCGCGGGACGCAAGGCGCAGGTTTTCTGCCTGTATTTCCATGATAAAGCGCGCGGGCGGTGCAGCGTCCCTGCCGACGAGAGCGGCCGTCTCTCGCAGCTTGCATTTACTCAGGCGGAGCGCCTTCGACGGCGAAGATCAATTCGGCTCCGGCTCCAATGCGGACGCTGCGTTCCGTGGCGGAAATGAGCGCGCTGCAACCCGGACCACCCACAGGCGCGAGTGTGATCTTGGGCATGCGGAGGACGATGCCGGGATGCACTGTGTGCGGCGGGCCGGTGGGATTGAGGTTGTCATCAAAGACCCAGCCGCCCGTCGCAGCAGCTGCATTGGAGACAGATCGGCCGCCTCCCGAGACCTCGGTGGGAAGGGCATCATGAGAGCGACTGGACTCATCAGGCGGCGCCGCAATGCCGATCAGGCGGAGGGTGAGTGGGCGCTTGGGATGTCCGGTGCAATCGGCGTGGTCAAACGCGATGGACAGGTGCGAGGAGTCAGGATTTCGCGTGGAGGTTGACTCGATCACGTGGCCATAAAGCTGGGCGTCTTCGTCGAGGCGGCAATCCTTTTGCACCCAGGGATTGATGTTTTGAACCCAGATTTCTTTGCCGGGCTTCAATTGGCCTGAATCGAGGCCGAATTTTACGCGTGCCTCGATGGTGGAGTTGATGGAGCGGTCTCCCTCATCTTGAAGCTGGCACGCGGGATTGTTTTCCGCGCTCAGAGTGCGGCCTTTGAGCCCGGGCGTGGATTCGCCGGTGGCGGGCTCAAATTGCACGAGGCCGTCGCGATAGTCGAGATGCAGCGTGAAAGCGCGGAGCACGTCGAGCCCCAGCATGCCGGCAATGTCAAATCCCGCGTTTCGATCGACGACGGAGGGATCGAACTCGAGGATGTGTCCCTGGTGAATCTGCGGCTGCTTCGCGAACTGCATGTCGAAGACTTCGCGATAGACCTGGATTTTTGCGCCGGAGATGGTCTGCTCGCCGTTGGTGAAATTGACTTTCATGTTCGAGACGGAATGAGCCGCATCGGCAGTCATGGCGCTGTAGAACATGCCGGTGGCAACTACGAAAAGCTTCTCGGAATTGTCCTTGAAGGTGATGGGCACGAGGAGATACTGGCGGCGGCGATAGACGGGCGCGAAGTTTGCGACGTCGGGTGTGGCCGGGCGATCGCCGGGCAGAACGCCGGGTTCGCTGGGCAGCGCGGACAAGACCATTTTCTGCTCGCGGAAATTGAGCGTGATCATCCACTGCGAGAAAATATCGGCACCGATGAATCCATCGGAATTTCCTTCAAAAGCAGTGTTGCTCACGCCCACAACGCAGTCGCGAAATTCGAGCGGACCGACACGGAAGCTGTCGACGTGCACCGTGCCCTGGGGATCGTTGGGGCCCTGCTTGAATCCATTCTCATCGGCAATTGCTTTGGTGATGTAGAGTCCCGAAGCGGCGGTGTCGACGAGCAATCGGACCTTGGTCTGGGGAAGCTGGACTTCGAGTTTGTAGCCGACGATGTGCTTGGGATCGGGCATGGAGGGGATGATGGGTAACTCGACCGGATCGGCTGCGGGAAGCACCTGGCAGGTCTGCGAGTGCTCATGGAGCAGAGGCATCATGGAGTGGACTGTCTCTTCCGCCTTCTGCCTGGTGTCGGCATCGAGATTCTTCATGGTTTTGAGCGAATCGGCTACGCCCTGGATTTCGTTTGCCGGCGAGACGATGCCCTGGTAGGCGCGCTGAATGTCGGGGTTGTTGGGATCGATGTCGTAGGCGCGCTGAATCTCGGCGCGCTCTGAGGCGTACATCGACTGGATGCGAAGCAGCCTGCTGTGCACAAGATGCGCAGGCGCGTAGCACGCATCAGCGGCCAGGGCCTTGTCCGTGTCTTTTGAGGCGAGTGCAGGCTGACCGAGGCGATATTCCACTTCAGCCTGCGCGGTGAGAGCGGGCGCGGAGCTGGGGCTCTTCGCGACGAGCGCGGCAGCCTGCGTGGCCGCCTGAGAAACCTTGCCTTCGATCAGCAGAAGATGGACGAGGGCCGCGCCGGCGGCTGCATCGTCAGGATGCTGCGCCAGCTGCTGGGTGTAGAGATTCTCGGCGCCGGGATAGTCTCCGTTGGCGTACGCGGATTCCGCGGGCGTGGGACTGTGCGCAGGAACTGCGGGGCAGGATGCGGGCTGCGCAAGAGCCGGGAGGGTGGACCAGGAGATTGCGAAACCGATCAAGGAATGGCGGAGAAGGAATGAGGCGATGGGCATGGCGCGACCGGAGGAAAGATTCGAACGACACCGGGAGTATAACCGAAGGGCAATCCCACTGGTTTGTCGAGGGATGTCGCTCTTTTGTGTACTGAACACGACAGGGCGCGAACGGGGCGAAGTTTGACACTGGCGGAACGCGAGCGGGAGAATCGGATCAACAGTTCCAAACAATGCAATTCGAGGTTCCCGCTGATTTGGGGATCAGCGGTCCTGCTCCTGCGAGGAGATGCGGGTTCAAGGGCCGGCCGATTCGATAGGGTCCAATCCGGCAACCAGAAATTGAGCTGACGAGCTGTTGGGACTTCGCGATGTTCCGACCTTTTGCTGCCGGTGCCGGTTTTGCGGGAACTCTTCTCGCGCTCTTGCTCTTCCCTGCTCACAACTCTCTGTGCCAAGTCGTAAACCAGCAGGAGGGTGGTCCTGCGTTTCGGCTGGTGCGGACCCTGGCGCGCGAGGGCGCGACAACAGCAACGACGAATGCGGCAATCCGGATCGATTATCCGGAGAATGGCTCGATTTTCCCCCCGGAGATCACGCCGCCGACCTTCATCTGGCACGACAAAGAAGCGGCGACCGAATGGCGCATCGAGTTCACGTTTGCGGATGGCGAGAAGCCGATCGAGGAGCTTGCCCGTGGAGAGCGGATGGAGATCGGGGCGATCGATTCGCGTTGCATGGGAAGCAGCAACAAGGCGCCCGAATTGACTGCCGAGCAGGCGTCGGCGCACACCTGGAAGCCGGCGGAAGATCAATGGGCTGAGATCAAGCGCCACTCACAGGACCGGCCGGCACGGGTGGCGATCATCGGAGTGGACGCGGAGGGGCACGAAGTTTCGCGAGGCGAAGTTCGCCTCTCGACCTCGCGCGATCCGGTGGACGGACAGATCTTCTATCGCGATGTGCCGCTGATGCCGTCAGAGGGGAAGAAAGGCATTGTGCAGCCGCTATCGCCTTCGCTGCTCTATCTCATCAACTGGCGCGTGCGCGACATCGGCCAGGCGGAGAGCAAGGTAGTGATGACCGGCCTGCATACGTGCGGGAATTGCCATTCCTTTTCGCGCGACGGCAAGACGATGGGGATGGATGTGGATGGGCCGGGCAACGACAAGGGGCTCTATGCCATTGTTCCGGTGGCGCGGCACATGTCGATCCGCACCGCGGACACGATTTCGTGGAATGCCGACCTGAGCGTGGGCCAGTCGCGGATCGGGTTCATGTCGCAGGTTTCTCCGGACGGCCGCTACGTGCTTTCGACCTTTGCGGGGCGGGGTCAAAGCATTCCCAGTTCGTATTTTGTCGTAAATTTCAAGGATTACGGATTCTTGCAGGTGTTCTATCCGACGCGCGGAATCCTGGCATGGTACAACCGTGCGACAGCACGGAGGCAGCCGCTGCCGGGCGCCGATGATCCGCAGTATGTGCAGACGGATGGGGTCTGGAGTCCTGACGGGAAGTATGTGGTGTTTGCGCGCGCGAAGGCGCGGGACCCGGAGCAGCCTGGACAGTCGCTTCCTGCGGCTGCGAACGACCCGAACGAGACGCAGATCCAGTATGACCTGTACCGGGTTCCCTTCCATGACGGCAAGGGCGGGAGAGCCGAACCGATCCGTGGCGCGTCGAACAATGGAATGAGCAACAGCTTCCCCAAGGTTTCGCCGGATGGCCGGTGGATCGTGTTTGTGGAGGCCAGGAATGGCCAGCTGATGCGGCCTGACAGTGAGTTGTACATCGTTCCGTCGGCGGGCGGCGTGGCCCGGCGCATGCGCTGCAATACCTCACGGATGAACTCATGGCACAGCTTTTCGCCGAATGGGCGGTGGCTGGTGTTTTCGTCGAAGAGCCGCTCGCCCTATACGCAGATGTTCCTGACGCATATCGATGCGCAGGGCAACGACAGTCCTCCCATCTACGTCGACAACGCAACGGCGGCGAATCGCGCGGTGAACATTCCGGAGTTTGTGAACACAGGTGCGGATGGTATCGAGAGCATCGACGTGCCCGCCTCCGATTTTTACCGCGTGGTAGACGAGGCCATGGACTTGCAGGGCAAGGGAGACAATGCGGGCGCGCTAGAGAAATGGCAGAGCGCGCTGGCGATGGATCCCAATGATGCGCGCGCAAACAACGGAATTGGGATCGTACTGGGCGTGTTGGGACGCGGGAGGGAAGCGATTCCCTACTTTCAAAAAGCCGCGCAGATCGACGCGGATTTCTTTGAGGCGTACTACAACCTGGGCATCGTGCTGGTGAAGGAGAACCGGCTGAGCGAGGCAGCCGAGGCATGGCGCAACACGGTGCGCATCCGGCCCGAGTTTGCGCAGGGCCACGAAGATCTTGGCTACGTGCTTTACCTCGGCGGACGATATGGCGAAGCCATCACGGAACTGCGCGTTGCCCTGAAGCAGGACCCGAAGCGAAAACTGGCACTGAATCTGGCGGCGAGCCTGCTGGCGACCTGCCCCGATGCGTCGGTTCGCGACGGTGATGAGGCGCTGGAGCTAGCACGAAGGGCAACACAGGAGAATGGCGGGCACGATCCTGGCACGCTCGACACGCTTTCTGCCGCATATGCGGAGGTGCATGATTTTGCGGACGCGATCAAGACCGAGCAGGAGGCGCTCGCGGAAACAAAAGAAAGCGATGCGGGCTTTGCGGAGATTTTGCAAGGCCATCTTGCGCGATACGAATCGCAGGAGCCAATTCGGACTCCGCAGGATTTCGTGACGTTTTGATTCGACCGGGGAAGATACACTGCGAAATGGGGGGGATTCCTGTTGCGGGGCGCTCGTAGTCTGTGCGGCTTGGCGGCTGCGCTTTGGTTGGCGGGTACGGTGGGAGTGCAGGCGCAGGGAAACGAACCAGCGCCGCAACAAGACCAGTCCGGGATGGCGACCGGCTCGCCGCAGGGCGCGCAGTTCGACGAGCAGCATCGGCCGATCACCGCCGGTGGCTTTGTGAAGAAGGGGCCGATCGTCTTCCTGAACCTGACGGCCCAGGCCGGACTGGCGACCTGGAACAACGTGACGGGAACTCCGGCGAAACGGGTCATCATCGAGGCGAAGGGATCGGGTGTTTGCCTGCTCGATTACGACCGGGACGGCTGGCTCGATATCTACCTGGTAAGCGGGTCGACGTTTGACGCGGTTGCGGGCAAGGCTCCTTCACCCCATGCCGCGCTG
>Ga0335072_10001620_pt1 | contig 36300 bp, 38 predicted proteins | sample Lox_Sample_21_FD_206725 | JGI IMG/M metagenome (GOLD analysis project Ga0335072, IMG submission 206725) | Soil microbial communities from Loxahatchee National Wildlife Refuge, Florida, United States - Lox_Sample_2.1 | ecosystem: Environmental > Terrestrial > Soil > Wetlands | place: USA... | reverse complement strand
CTGAGATATGTAAAATATGGATGGCGAAGCTTCCGGAAGTATCCGGAACATGCTGGAACCACTTGGTGGCAACATTCTAGTGGTATATAAACGTCAGCTCCCCCAGGCCCCTCTCTATCAAAAGTTATTATATTATATATGATGTGAAGATTCAACGAACGTCACTAAAAGTCTAGGTAATAGAAGAGAGTAGCTTCACCACCGCCTCATGCCCGTTCCCTGCAGCATGTGACAGCGGCGTCTGATGGAACTCGTCCTTGGAGTTTAGCTCGACTCCGTCCTTTGCCAGCAGCAGCTTCACTACCGCCTCGTGCCCGTTCCCTGCAGCACGTGACAGCGGCGTCTGATTATTATCGTCCTTAGAGTTTAGCTCGACTCCGTCCTTTGCTAGCAGCAGCTTCACTGCTGCCTCGTGCCCGTTCCCTGCAGCATGCGACAGCGGCGTCTGATGGAACTCGTCCTTGGAGTTTAGCTCGACTCCGTCCTTCGCCAGCAGCAGCTTCACTACCGCCTCGTGCCCGTTCTCTGCAGCATGCGACAGCGGCGTCTGATGGAACTCGTCCTCGGAGTTTAGCTCGACTCCGTCCTTCGCCAGCAGCAGCTTCACTACCGCCTCGTGCCCGTTCCCTGCAGCACGTGACAGCGGCGTCTTACCATAAGTATCCTTGACATCTGGACCAAGTCCACTCTCAAATAAGGCCATTATTGCAGCCGCCAGTCCAAAGTATGCCGCAACATGTAATCCTGTCATTTGCCTTGGCACACGTTGACTGTAGCCAGAGTAGCTTCTGGAAGCCATCATTGCCTGGCCGGAGCTGGAGACCTTGGCTTCACTCTTCAGAAAATCCACAACCAACTGCTCCACTGCTGAAGTTGCACGCGCATGATGTCCCCAATTTCGCGCCGCATAGTCATAAAGTGGATTCAGCTGTAGCCGTGTCTCAAACTCTTCATCCGTTGGACAGAAGCCGGCCGCAAAAGCATCAAATGTTAAATAGGTGACGCAAGTTGTTGCGATATATCTCTGCGTATCCGGGAACCAAGAAGTCCAGGTCCGCTCAAAGTATTCCTGTGTAGTGTAGTGGACCAAGCGGACAATATCGCTTTCTTCGTCGACAGTGACCAAGCCCGCGCACACAGATCGTAGGATGCGAACTCCTGGAAGGTAATCTTCATCCAGTTTTACTGTATACGGCTTGACAGCAAGGGCGTATCGAAGCTCTGCAGTGGAAAGTGGCCGCTTGGCGTGAACGATCCATGTAAGAATCTGTTTCGCGAGTTCTCGAGAGCTACTTCTTTGATCTTCAATTCTTTTTATCGCCTGTTCGTAAATGTTGTCTAACCCTTCTATTCCCTTAGCTAGATTCTGCAGAGCTTGTTTAATATGTCCCTTCGTTGGTAGGTTTATAAGGTTATTCATATGTAACTGCGCAAGAAGGAACCTAGGATCAAGATTAGATTGGATAGACACCATGCTCTCATGGAAAGGCTAACGTACATTCCATTAACAGCTTCAATTATTTCTCTCCTAATCCTGGCTCGAATGTCGTCGCCTAGGTTACCAGGTTGCAGTAGAGACATCTGCCCATCCAGATATCTCCCAACATCTTCGTTAGTTGCACAGATTTGTAAAGATAGGGTTCCTTCAAACAACTTCGCGATCTCATCGTTAATCCGAGAAGTAGCAAAGAGATTTACTCCAGTTGTAGCCTGTAGTTTGAAGATTTCCAACAGTAGCATTTTAGGACCTCCGTTGGAAATTTGGAATTCATCTAGCGCATCAACAATAATAAAAGCCTTTGAATAGCTATGGATCACAGCTTGCAATCCTTTCAAGATTTCGTCAAGTGAAGGCCTAGTTCGTTTCCCTTCGTGATGAGAGTAAAGGGTCTCTATGCTGTCAGGGATAGAAGGTCGTTCCTGAACTAACTGCTTTAGTAGACTTGACAGTATATCTCCGGGCTTCTGCTCCTGCTGTCGTTGGAAGTTACAGTAAATGTACGCGATGCCGATGGTACGTCCGATGCGGAATTTAGTGTCGAGGTGGTGGACAACAAGAGATGTGATTATTGTTTTGCCTACTCCCGGTTCGCCTGAGCAGAAGAGAGTCTGGTTGCTTTGATTAAGCCACCCTTGAAATTCGTTTGTGTCTAACAACCATTGCCCTGTCCCTTCCTGGCGTCTACTAATGAAGTCGCTTTGCTGAGGGCCATAATCAATTGGAGTGAGCCAATTAAGAATTTTATATTTTTGATCTGCATCAACTGTTGCGCTCACTTTATATACGCCTTTCTCTATTCTGGATAGGCCATCACGGACTGCCCGCTATTGTTAGCATAAAACGTTAAGTAGGTGGCTCAGCGCAGGCGCTGCTTAAAGTAAATAACTGACCCTCGCTAAGTATGTCCTTCGCTGTGCGCTCTCTGTCAACGTCACTTGGCTGCACATATTCCAGAAGTTCCTTCGCAAACGCCGCAGCCACAACAGCGGCATGCTCCTGCCAATCTTTGTTCTTGTGCGAGTCTGCGTAGTCGCAAATTCCTCGGATGACGATGCACGGGAAGTTATTCATAAGTCCCGCTGCTTCCATTTCAGCGCAGAGAACATTCCCATCAAGTTCCTTGTTGAGTTTATCTCGGAAGTTGGCGTCTTTGATGACCTGGTTACTAGATGCGATCAGGCCATAGTGCACACGCATATCTCTGGGCTTCCTTTTTACGACCTTAGACCTATCGCAGAATCGGCAGCTCTCTTCTTCCTCATCTCCATCGTCATTATCCGGGATGGCGCTACAATCCGTGTTGCTCCCGCTGACATGGCCGTAATCTGCTTTAAACAACACATCCTCAAGCGAATCAGACCTCAGATACTTCAGCGCTAGTCTTGGCCATTTCTGTTTCAGCTCGTCTAGATACTCTCGTATTTTGGACCCATTCAATTCATGTTCTGTCTCCAATTTTGTCAAAGCTGTCAGTAGCGAGCTTGGGGGATTGTTCAGCGACCCGGTCCGCTCGAAGTTGCCGCCTTGTTTCGCCTTGCCTAAGTCCCATTGAACCACGCCAGGAAACTGGCCCACGGGTGTACTGACCACGACATCGCCAAGTCTAACCTTGGGTGGAATACCGCCACTGATGCCAACCATCAAGCCAAACTTAATGGCCGGAAAAGTGGAGATCATCCACGTTACAATGGTCGCTGCTGGGTTGGTGCCGACTCTACCTTTGGGTAGGCAGGCTATAACAACGTTGTGTTTGCCGATGGACCCAAGAGTGTACGTGTTATGGTCGTTTGGGGGCTTTGGGAGATCGGCATGTCTCTGATCTAGTATCGCAATCGCCGCAGTCTGCTCTTTTGGCAGCGCGCAGACCCATCCAACAGTGTAGTCATTGTGAGTCCAGGGCTCGGAAGATATCTGAGAAGCCATCACGAGGGGAGCTGATCATATTATACATTTCGAATGGCGAATCAGAGATGCGCGAACCTGAGATTGAGTCAGCCTGTCTCCCCGTTATACCAGGAGATGCTGTTTACTGCTACTTCTCCGTAAGGCCAGAAAACAGCGAGGCATTTATGGGCGAAAGACTGATGAATCTCTGTGCAATCGCATCTTGGTGATCGTAGACTTTAGTGACAACATGTGTTCGGTGTTTAATCTTATTGATGTTAAAGGTTCTTATCTTATTAGGTTGAATATAAGTAGCCATAAACGACCTATCACTTGGATTACGCACTCGTCAGAGATAGCCTTAAATTGGTTCAGAACATCGACAAACTTCCGGATGTTGATTGCAAGCTGGAGAACAGTAATAAAGTTGCCTACACTGAAGCCAAAGCTCATCGCGAACTTGAAGACGGGGCCGCCTAGCGAAAAGGCCTGACGTTAAACCAGATCTAGAGTAGCAGGTACGGAAAGGTCCGTGCAATAAAAGTGGGCGCTAAGATTCTGACAAAGAGTTTGGGGTGAAGCCCGATTTTGCAAGCGACTGTATCTCGCAGAAAGGAAGCACATATTGGGACCCCGTTTATACGGCCGGTATTATATCCCGCCTCTGCGACGTCATGGCGATCCCTGCGCATCCCTTTAGCCTCCTCGCCGAAAGCTCATGGCGAAAGCGTAAAAAGGCCCACAGATTCATTCATCGCATGTGGGCCATGAGCACGGACACAACCTAATCTGGCTAATTGTCGCATGTCCATTCGTGTGAGGGAAGTTCTCTTACACTTCACTACGACATCATTGAGTCTGTCGGCAAGGCTGCATGCAGGATCTGATACCTTCAGCAGTAACGAGGTTAGCGAGCGGGCTGAAGCATACGAACGGCACGGGATGATAGCTGGAATCACCTCTGTGCAGGTTTGCAGGATACAGTAAATGTCAGGGGCCAGCGATGTATGATAGGGTTTTGCACCAGAATTTGTGGAGCGAAGAATGGGCAATTTGAATGGCATCGCTAAATGCCGTGTTGAGGCCCTTAGTTGGAGCCTGTTCAGGCTCTCTTACCCCTGTTTCCACCAGGTGCCTCGCCTTCAGTGGTTCTTTTTCAGCCTGCCTTTCGTCATTAGCGTATGCAGGGTCTTCGCTTTGCCCTGTGCAAATGATGTCAATCACCTGGTGTTCCTTGCCGCGCCTCACCAAACGTCAAAGACGTCGACCTCCACTGAAAAGGCCATGCAAAAGGCTGACAGTTCGGGAATGCATGTGATTAATGCCGTGTCTCCATTGTATTCGCCCACACGGGATGCATATTGACCATTGGATGAAAGTTTTAGTATGCATGATCCTTGATGCCTTACTCGCTACTGTTTTTTATTTTGTGCGGATCTTAGCACGAGGCTGTTTTCTTCGGGTAACTGATCGTCGTACAGAAACCGGCCTTGAGGGAGATATTCGCTTTTAAGAGCAACAACGCTTTTGCCTAACAGAAGGCGTGAATGAAGCATTGACGATGAGTTTATCTAGGCTCTGTCCTTGCCTCATTCAGTGCAGCCTATCATTAATAGGTTAGCCTTTCTGGCCTTAGTACAGTTGCGGCGCCTCTCTTCAACCCGGTAACAACGACGGGAGGTCTCGAAGCATGAAAAACAGAGTCGATCACTATTCGAGGCAAGCCATTGGAGGATGGAAACTCACCTAGCACCGGTATATTCAGTTTCCCAACTCCGCCAACACTGATGGGGTAATGATAGACAAGACGCTTACCACTGAGGATGATGTCGCTTATGACGCATGAGTGCTGGTCATGACATGATCAGCAGGGTCTCCCTTCTTCAACACCAGGTCATAGCACCATTGCAAGAGACGTAATTGATTCGCTTGATCGCAAGAGGAATTTCATAGGCCCATGCTTATCGAGAGCCCAGTTTTGAGGGAAGCCGCTAGAGCTTGAGTGCGTTGATCAATACTACTTTTAGAATAGGGGAAGATATTATCTCTGCCTTAGCGTGGAGGCCGGCGGGGTGTTTTCAGAGCCAGATATGGGGGAGAATAGGTAGTCTAGATATATATGCTTTATATAATACCCTCTGACACCATTCCTTTTCTCTACGCCTTCGAGATATATATACGGGCAGCAAAATCCTTTTCACTTTTTATGCAGGGCGTGACCACCTCATAGCCCAATACAACTCTGTACATACCTAAGTACATTAGACAAGGCGTATCCGTTCCTCAAATACCAGCAACGATTACATAACCGTCGCTTGCCTTTATAAATCAAAAAATGCCCTCCACTTCCTCGAACATCTACTCGCAACACAGTCACATAAACGCCTATACATACCCAATGTCGTCGTCACCAACCCCCCACAGGGATCCTCTCTACACGGACCTCACCTCCTACACACGTACGATGCACAAACACACCAAGAAGCAAATGGAGGCCGCATCGCAGAGCGCCCACCGCCGCATTAGTCCAGACAACTCCTCGGCTCGCTCCTACAAGACCGAAGCAAGTATGAGTAGCTTCGATTCCCGTGAATCATAGCAATCCATCAGTGGGCCAAGCAGCATGACGACAGAAGAGATCCGACGCGAGGAAGTGTGAGTTCATTCCTAGGATTCCTGAAGCCAGATGGTGGCGAGCAGGTGGCTTAACTGTTCAGTGCCATCCGACGTCGCTGTCGACAACGTGTGTCGTCGAACGAATTTTTCGGGGAGGCAAGTGATCTTCCGTCACGCTGTCAAGATGATTGATTCGATTGAAAGTTTTCCGGCATTGGGTTTGTGGATTCTTCAGATGAGATGTGCCCTGTCTCGTTGGGTTTCAGCAGGCTAGCGTCATTTCCATATTGTCACCGTTGAGCATTGGATTGAGTTGCGTATACACTTAAATGACTCATGACCTTGAATATATTATACCATGTACACATGTTGAGACTTTTATCTCCATGATCTGTGACATCTTATCCACCAACATTACAAAATAATCTATCTACTATCTGATAAAACTATCTGCTCGTTTGAAGAACGATTGCTTCATCACCAGCAGACGGAACGTAGCCAGCCCTGCCACCGCAATAGCAGAATTGTCACAAGTGATATGTCGTACAGAGGATCCTCTGCTTCGTAGCATCACGGCCTCGCGCATTTAGAGAACCTGCATCTTGGTATCCCCAGTGATAGATTAGGATATCTCCAATATTTCAAATGGATGGTCTGTGAGACGCACTTCATAACGTTCCAATCTGGTGATATCTTCAACATTCACGATCTACGCCATCTGTTTAAAGTAAGGAGAAGACTTCAAGCTGAATGCTCAATATCATATGATGCTCTTGTGATTGATTCCGAATTTATTGGTGACGACTTTGAAATGCACAGAACGTCGTGAAAGATACAAAATACACTCTATCTAACTCGCAGTAATTCCCATCTCTAGAAATTCGAATTACGTCTACGAGAAAACTGGTTACACCATCGCCCTCACCCAGCCTCAGGCAATCATATGGTCTCGGATATTTCTCTCATTCATATAACATAAAGTAAGCAGACTCTTCGGTCGCCACTGAAAGACTAGCCGTTCGATCGGGAACAAAGAGCATTAATTGGGCGGAAGGCCACGAAAAACTCGTGCCTCATGAATACACAAAAGAGCCTAGAAGCCCGGATCGTCTGTGAACAGGGCATTTCCAACGTCCTCGTCCAACAATTGACCATTTCCAAAGGATACATGGCCAATTGTGTCAAATCATGGGAAACTTCCCAGTCACGGCAATCTTGGCACCAATTTTTGAAGAGAATGAGGGAAGATGATCCTATCACGCACTTCCTTCGTAGAGGACATGGCTTGCAATACACTATACTCTATAATTTCCGACGTGTATATGTTCTTTGGCGATACTATTCCTGTCGTCGACACGATACTTCTTGGCTGCTCCTGCGCCAGCACCAGCCCTTATTTGCATGCTAACCCAAGAAACTGAGGCAGGAGGTCCCAAGGACACTTCTACGAGTTTAGCTCACACCAAAAGCAGATCCAGCTCCGTTTCTTTGTCTGTGCCTATCTCAGCCGGGCAAGGGACAATTTTGTATTCTGATTTCATTTGTTTCCTAAATCCTAATGAGGTGGGAGAGTAAGCTGGCTTTGAATGCTAGTATGGAAAAATACACTTCCTGCAGATGTTAATGCCCAATATACCAAGCAGACCTACACAATCTATCCTCAATGACTAATTCGTGACCTTTTAGTGCCAAAGTCATCCTCCAGGCCTCAACCAGCTCTCGCTCCCGTAGTTCTTGCAATGTTACGCTTTATCTTCAGTTCTTTAAGCTTCATGTCTGTGTTGAGACAGGGTGAATAGAAAGTCTCTCTTGTAAGGGAGTTCTGGATGGTGCCAATGGCGACGATGATCCAGAGGATGAAGACGATGACGGACAGAACCTAGAGATGCGGTTGGTATAATGCCAATCGGATAGAGAAGATCATAAAGAGAACTTACTGTTCCGAGGACTTTAAAGAAGGAAGAATCAAGCTCATTACCGAGTTGAATGGTGGAGAGGACGAAAACGCCTATGTTTGGTCAGCTACTGGCTTGAGTAGGTTTCAGAAAGGTGCTTTTAACTGACCGAGCGGGAAAGTGAAGCTCCACCACCCCATGTTGAAGGGAAATTTTCGGCAGCTATAGATCGTGGCGATGGCGAAGAAGAGCCAGAGGAGGCCGAAGCCCCACATGGTCAAGGCGACGACGAAGCCAAACACATAGAGCATTTGGCCAGCGTTGGGCGCATGAGGAAGGATTCCGTTCTCTGGGAATATCGTGATGGCATTCTTGCCGAGGAGGAAGATGCTTTGATGAGTTAGCTCCTATTCATACAGAGGTTTCTCCGGAGCGTTACGAGAAGCCCGCAAGCCCAAACGGCCCAACCGGGAGAAAGGCCGAGACAATCACCACCTTTTCCAGCATCTCATGTACCATTAAACGGTGAAAGTAAAGGACAAGAATCATTAGGGCAAGAGGAACGCCGATACCCCATAAGACATAGCTGATGATCAATGTCCAATATTGATGTTGCGGATCCGATAAAACTGAAGCGATGAGACCTCCCGTAGTCGAAGCGATGACGGTCGGGAGTACTGGCAAGAGCCAGAGCGAAGTCATGCCAGACAAGTCGATCTTGTGAACATTTATACTACAACCAGTCATTGCTAACCCTCCGCAAACGCAAAGAATAAGAGCAATACGAACCATACAAGCGTCAAATAAAAACACAGAAAGATTGCAACAACAATATTAATCCACCACAAAACCCACGCCAAGATCGCCATTCCCTGTCCCCAAGGCGGGACACACAGCAGCACAATCATATTTATGATTGTGCTTAGGCCAGTTGGGACCGTGCCCAAGAAAAGACGCTGCACTGGGTTCCGGAGTAGGGCGCCAAAGATTTCCGGGTAGAGGGCGTAGCGGATGCAGGATAAGACGAAGAAGCTGATCCAGAGGACGATGTTCAAGACGAAGGCGATGATGGAGAGGATATGGAGCCACTGGGCGGTGTATGGGATCTCGTAGAGCAAGGTGGATACGGCTCCTGTGCCCATGGTCACGACGAACCAGCTGTGTTGGGGGGGGAATTTGATCAGCTGTTGGAAAGGAATGCATTGTCACTTATACGTACGAGGGACTGAAATTTCGAATTATTTTTCTGAAGCCATGCTCGTCAGGGTCGTATGGGACGGTGAATTCTTCTACTTTCTCTTCCGTGTGTGGAGGTTGTGATGAGCTGTTTTCATCCCTTGCATTTGCAGACGGTGAATCCATCTGGTCTGTGCCATCGGCGATGTCATTTTCGTTTGGTGCGCTCGTGGTGGACGAGGAATCAGTAGTAGAAGTAATAGAAGCGTGCAAAGACATTTTCGCGCTGCTAGTGCGGTACCTGCAATGAAAGGGTGTCAAGGAAAAGGAGACGTATATGATTCCTATTATCTCACGCTTCAAGCCACTGCTTTTTGCTTCAAACACGAAACAAATGAATATATAATTTGCGATCATTCAGAGTTCGATGTCTTTGCGGCGACCCGACGTGCATAAGCAGTGACGTAGTCAGCCAATCACCACTTGTGAAAGGCGCCGGAATGGATGCACGGAAGTGAGGCGATTGGGCTCCAAAGCCGAAATTTGGTGTGTCAGCCAACCAATCATGCCTGGCAGCCTGAGTAATGCTTAGAATAAGTACTACGGGGGATAGCCAAATTAAATGTACATGAGGGCTCTGTTGACTTACAATATCTCTAAGGAAATGGAAAACATAGCTTGTCACTCGGCTTAAGAATGGCGATGCACGACAAAACTCGTGCAAAAAAAAGGAACTAGAAGAACGAGGGATGTCGGATCTACCAGAGGAACTGGTTCTGTCTTTTCAAGTCACTCTGTCTAACCTATATACACAGGCATTTTGCTCCCATGCCACTCTGATGGCAGGACCGTCCTAGTGGGAACCAGGCGATGACTATGATGCCAGCAGAATGCTCGAAAGATCATTGTGATCCAAGCATCTGTGACTTGTTGGGGATCACATGTTGACCGAGCAGCCACGCGCTTTGAAAGTCCTGGTAAAGCCGCCCAATATTCGTGCATGCTTACCGCGAGCCAGTTGCGCCGTTCTGATGCCAATGGGTGGACGTATCCGTTCTTGATAGCTTCCATTGCTGTAGCATAGGTGGAAATAGACATCCGGATGTGTTCATTGAGGACCTTATTGTAATTGTTCTGCGGGTGCGCATTGAAAGGTTGTAGCCATAGGTCAGCAAGGTCCAGATAATAAAGGACATCTGCGTGGTAAGTTTTCATGACTTTGTACTGTGATTCGAGTGGAGTGTAGCTTGGAATATATGGATTGATAGCCCAGAATGAGTCCTTAGCCTTCCATTGATCGTACTCTTCCAGCGTATCTATCCATTTTAGGACCTCTCTGGCTTGCTGTGAGGCGTCATTTGCTTTGTCGTACACGTAACGTCGAAGTTCATCAGAGAAAACTTGCAGGCCCTCGTTCGTCCTAAGTAGGCCAGGATGGTATGTATTTGGCATGGGAATGTTATTCAAGTGTGATATCTTACTGCTCATGACTGGGGCAGTGAGCGCAATGATATCATTGAAGCCAGGTATCCATCCAGGACGCTCCTTCATAGCTGAAGAAAGTAATTCCTCTAGGTGCGCATCCGTGGAATCAGTGTCCTCCATGAACTCCAAAATTTGATTGATCTCCTTTACATTTCCAATATTCTGATCCCAACAGTCAAGTAGAACATTGCCAGGAACTATACCAAAAATCATATCGTCAACGCCCATAACTGGAAGATATGACTTTCGAAGAAGATCCGTTATACGGCGGCCATGGTGCGCTGGGCTATCGACAACCCTATACTCAAGAACGACTCCAATAGATCTAACGATTCGAGAGGTGATAAGGTGGCCCTGGCCTTCTGCTCTCATCTTCCCAGCAGCTGGATCAAACTCTCTCCACTCCATGCCGAGCCTGACTCTGTTTCTTCCGTTATTTCGAAGTCTCAAGGTCCAAAAAGGGATGGCGCTTACGCAAGTGACGCAATATCGGACACAGTAGATAGACACAAAGGTCGCGCGACATCAGGAGGCTGCCCAAAAAAATCAGGATGTGTTGATTCATGGTGCCACTGCTTGATCATAACATACCATAAAATCCCATGAACGTTTTAAGATTCGGAGACATGGTACGGTTGGCGCTTCATACATATGATATATTGGCTTGCCACCTGCATCATGTAGTTCAAGAATCGACGGAAAGGAATATATTGCGTTCAGTTGTTCCTGGAACTGCCGCATTCGATCAATTAAAGAGACCCAGCAGACCACCTCTCCGCCTACTATGATGGCTTTTTGCCCACCACTTCCATCTTCGGATTGCCACCAGTAATCCTTATGCCGATAACCACTCACAACATATGTTCTGTTGCAGTCGGGCGTTCTGCTTTTGGAGGAGACAGGACCCTCTCGGTTATATATCCATTCAGCATGCCAAGGCGTAGGCATGCCAAACTGGGATCGTGGAGCGGTTGAGTCCTTTGTTACGTACTGATGGCGGAGAAGATCGACAGAAACGCTGGGTACATAATAGATTGTCTCAAAACGGAACTCTCTCCAGCGCCATCTTAATTCTGTTTTCTTTCCCCATAGGCCCATAACCGAAGGCTGACATCTTCGGAAGCCATCAGCGGTAGCCAAGTACTGCTGAAACACCTGACCAAATGTAGCAAGAAGGGCAACAAGAGATATTATAAGGGCAGTAACAGCTACCGGGTCGACGGTACTACCGGACGACATGCTTATCTTTAGCTGTTCAGATTGTGACGCGGTCGAACTGTTGTGGCCTGCACAACATGTCTTGATGACATCCAAGACGAGCAAGGGCTGGGTCCGTTAGAATGCTGTGCAGACCTATCATGACATTGGACTGGACTGTAAGATCACGTGAAGGCCCAATATTGAAGATAGCTTACGATCGACTATCGTGGGTACGAAGTACAGCGTCGTTAGTAGAGGTGGTAGATTGGCTACCGACAGGACAAGATATTATTCGCCTTGGCAGTTTACAATAAGGCTTTTCCGCCATCTGTGCCCCGCGGCACTTTGTCGGGGAATCACTGGTGGCCTAAGCGAGCAAGTAGAAATAGGTGGGCCGTAAGCTCTTTCCGGTAGGTCGCGTAGCCTGGCAGAAGGGGATTGGCTGGGGACGTAGCCCCTGGCTGGATCCCTTGTAACAATGGCCCCACCCTGCAGATTCCCTTGCAGTCCAAATCCAATCAATCCAATGATTTTGGCAGCTCCCATGCTGCTTCTCCATACCACGCTAACCATTTGAGATATCTAGTCTGTTTTGCTCATAAGATACTTCAAAGGCTTTGCAAGTCAATACTGTCCCAGACAGATGCCTTTCCATTCGAGCGATTGTCAGCTCGGTGAGTGATTTTGGGCACATGGCACCTGTCAGCCTGGTTGGGTGCGAGAAGCATCCACCTCTTCCTTCTTACGAGGAGCCCATTATAAATATCCCATCATGTCCTCTCAACCCTTCTACAATTTTTCATCACTTTCATATCAAATAGGCATCAAGCCAAGCAACCTTTCGGCACAGAAGTGTCCTTCGAACGTTCCTTAGTTGGGAAAGCTTTTACAGGTCACAGTACGTTGTGTCGGCCATCTCTTTGCAGCACGGCAGCCTGTAATAAGTACAGTGTAGGCAAGACAGGACTACCAACCCCACTAAAGCTCATCGCTGAGATATTTTATCAGTCTACTATACTTTTAACCGCCACGATGACCGAAAGTCCCGTATCCTACCAGGGGAGGCAGGACGGCCCATCTGCACAAGGCCAACCCCAGAATCCTACCGTCGCACAAAGCCAAGCTCCAGGACGCTCTCAGCACCAGCCCATTGACGTCGAACAGGAAGAGCCACTGTCGCAACAGCAACAGCGCCCTGCCCAACAAAAGGCAGCACTGGCTCAAGCCGCTGCCAAACTGGCCCAAGATGCCGCATCCATGGCCGGTCAAGCGGCCGAGATGGCTCGTCAAGCTGCTGAAATGGCAGCGCGAGCAGCTGATCTCTCGTGGGATGGCCCATGCACGCCAGTAATCCAATCATTTTTCAACATGGCTCCGGGATATGGGTCTCCAAGCCGGACATTGATACCACCCCAACAGCCACAACAGCCACAGCATATCGATCAGCCCATGGAGAATTACCAGTCCGAGTTCCCTGTCGCTGGGGGGTCCAAGAGAAAGAGGAAGTCCAGGGCCTCGGAGCAAGAGGCGGGCAGCAGTAGTAGCCCGTCTGCACCAAATCCGGTTGTTCAGCCCGGCGTTGCGGACGAGCAGCAGTTGCGGCTTCTCGAGCAGCAAAACATAAAGAGACAGCTGATGAGAGCCACTGACAGGCAGCACCAGAGCGGGGAGGGTTCTGGTAGTCGGCCAGTGGCGATCGCTCCACTCCTGAGCAACAGCGTTGCAGTTGAACACCCGAGTCTCCAGGGCCTTGTGGATTACCAATACCAACTTATGCTGCTTGAGCAGGCTAAAAAGAAGCGAGCGGAGGATAATACTCGACTGCAACAACAACAACAACAACAACAGCAGCAGCAGCAGCGTGGGGAGGGTTCTGGTAGTGGAGGAGCTTAAACGGTGATTGGAATGTAAGAAGTTGAGGTTCTGGTATACGCCGTTGCTAAAGGCATGTCGAGTCAGGTACTTGGCCGCCGCTATTAACCCCAAGACGACGAGTTTTCAAAAGCAGGACCTTGAGCGAACTGCGTCGATTTTGTGTTTTATAACTCTCCTTTATGATTTCCTTCGAAGTTTGAACTTATTCATGAGCAATATATCTGACGGTCTCTTCAATTCTTCCTCAAATCTTTCCGTTTTCCGAATCCTCGCAATAAAAACCCTCCCCCCGAAAATCCATCCTCAAAGACAGTGCTCTCCTCAACTAGCCAACTACGCCAAATAGCCTACCTGTCTCACAAAATCCCCGTGTAAACACGCTGGTGCCGGGAAGTCCTCTCAATATCCACAAATGCTCAGCTCCCATGAGATTTCGCACTACAAAAACAAGTCCGTTGCACTATGGATGCCCAAACAGGTTAGATGCTGGCTCGGTTGTGTTATTTGGATTTCACAAAGTGTGTCTCATGCTCGGATGGTGGCTGAGTCTTCGATATATGGGAGTGTCATCGTTGGTTCAAAGCTGTTGTAGGCGTTTACGGCTCTCGTCGTTGCACTCGCTGTCGTCGTTTTCGTCTAGCCTCTTTCACGTGAGGCCCACATAGCGCATGAAAGCTCTTGCATTGAATTTCACCCTATGGGTCCGTGATTACTGCGCTTGCACAGATCTCTGTTCGTGTATAGTAAAAGTAAGAATGTGCAACACTCTATAGTTCCTTTTACCTCAGTTGAATTAGAGTATTAGTCAGTTCAATGCTTAGCTTTCGAAATTTATAAGATTGTCCATGAGGGTTTAGTCAGAAAGTTGAACTCATTAGAATCATACGGTCAAATGCAATGCAAGGACGGGAAGTTGAACTTGTAAACTCTTCATGTCTTAGCTTCTATTATAGACAAAGCTAAGTTAAATGCGCCATCAGAAGCACAAACCATGCTAGTTTCCCCTTGAATATCACAAACCATTAGAAGAGAAATGTCCATCTAATCCTCCTTTAAAGTAGTCGAGAAAATACCAGTAACTCTCTCAGGCTTACCCGCATTCAGACCCTTCGAACCCAATTTATCTTTTGAGTATGCTGCGGCATAAGGATTCAACCGGAGAAGAACCTGCTTATTGTGTAGCGGGTTCTTCTTCTGGACACCAGCGCGTTTGGTTCTCGCCTCGCCCTTTGCAGCGCGGATGACGGTTTGGATTTCGGAGGAGTTGATTAACCGGCCGATATCAGCCTGTGAGACGATACTAGATGGGAGGAGGAAGTCCTTCTTCAGAAGGGATGGGTGGGTTGTAGAGCCGTAGATCTCATCGAGGGCCTTGAAAGCGGAGGATGTCCAGATGATGAAGCGGCCGAGATGTCCACCTGGTGCGAGCTGGAGGAGGTTGAGGGCGAAAACGGAGCAGGACTCGACACCGGCAATGTTTCGGAATGCAAGCGCCAGCTCCTTTCCATCCTCAAGCGGGTTGTAGACGATCAATGGGCCACGTCTTTGTCGGTGACGACGTCCACGGAGTTTTCCCTTCCCGGCACGGAGCTTGCGAGAAGCCTTCACTTTAGTGATATCTGGGCCTGCGCCAATTGACTTTAGGAGACCAAGAGCGGCAGATGTGCGAGAAATGGCGGCGCCAGCAAAGACCTCAGAGTTGATGACGAGAGGAACTTCAGGAACGGTTGAGATTTGATGGCCACGAGCGAGGAGGAGAGATGGCACGGAGGAAGCAGCCAATGCAGAAGCAGTTGCGAATCGCCTGGAAGGTCACTATTAGTTCGGTCTAGATGCAAAAGTAGTTGAGAACTCACTTCTGTCCCAGGTTGATCTTCTGATGCCACTTTCGCCAGACTTTTGTAGGTGCAAACATACGACCAGAACGGCACATGTTACCGAAAGCAGCTTGACCAGCACGGTGAGTACCACCGCCAGAGACACGCGGAATACGTGCAACAGCACGACCTATATATCAATATCAGCCATCTATAAAGCCAATCAAACTCCTGTGTCATTCATAATCTCTGTTTCATATCTGCAATCCAACTCTTCCACTCCAGTTGTCCTAAAGAGAATATGTACTAACCGGTACCCCAAGACTCAGCAGAAGTCTGATGACCAGCTTTTTCGCTCACCGCATATGGCTGCCTCTTGTTCTTCGCCATGCCAGTATGAACAGTCCTATATGCCGTTAGCAATTGCCCTACATTATCACTCGCAGAGGTCGTACTGGATTATATCAGGTCGAATCGGCGACTGGAAGACCTTAGGCAGCGGGTGCGTGGAACCGCTGGCCTTGCCCTCAGCGGACAGGATCGTCACGGTAGGTCGGGAGGCCATCCTGATGAGTTGATGGGTTTTTGTCGTGAAGGTGGAATTGCTGGTCGTTGAAGTTCGCGATTCGATTTCGATTTTGTGGAATAGTAGGGTTTTGAAAAGTTTAGCGAATTTTCAGCCATGAATATCAGGCACAAGGTGGGACTGGCCTCGAGCAAGCGTATTTGCGATGAACAAATGACAAATGTATCTGTGACTCAAATCACCACAATAATTCTATATGCTGATTGGGCATCATGGTTAAGTACTATCATTTCGCTGAGAAGTTTGTTAAGTAAATACCTCACAACGGGCCAGTGATGGAACCTGCATGATAAACTGATGGTGTATACCTACACCAGCGAGATAGACCTCGTCGAGAGTACATCCAGAAATGACAGATACATCTGCACTAATCCCTCCCATGCCATCCTAGTATCAATGACACCTTGAATACCCGAACAAACCAAGCCTACGCCAAAAAAAAAAAAATCAAATAATCGGATAAACTCATCCAACCGTGTCACTATCCTTTGATGCTTCTCCTCCTCGTCATTCCTAGCAGAAACAGACTACTGCTCTTTGTCTTCAAGTTTGGACTCGGCGGCGGCGCCCCCCTGATCGCGCCCCGCAAGATATCCTGATAATTTACCGGTCCCTGATCTTGACTTGGTCTAGGCATGGGCGAAGATGCTGAAATTGGAGTTGCAGTATTCGGAGTTGCGGTGGTTGGAGTTCCTGGAGGGTGCCGCGGTGACGCAGACGTATTAGGAAGACTCAGTTTCGGCATACTAGGCTTCTTCTTTGCTGCCTTGCTGAGAGTTCTTGTGACACCTAAGATACTGCCTTTCCACGCAGTATTGATGCTTGTAGGTGTCTTGGGGAATGCGTCGCTTGAGGAGGAGACTTTTTCGACTTCATTTGGGTTAGGTGTGCGGAAGGGGTCAGATTGAAGGAAGGAGTGTTTGCTGGCAACACTAAGAGTTGAGGCAGCAGCATCAGGAAGTGTGTATTGGCGCAATGGTAGGTTTTTGCTCGAGGATGTCAATGATGATGTGCGAGGTGAGAGTGTCGATCCTGGAATGAGGCGCAGAGGGGAGGGACGACGGCGAGATTCTCGAGACTCAGACCGATCGGTAGATCTTCGTTTTAAGGAGGACCGATCGTGGGAAACAACTTCAACTAATTGAGGTTTTCCCACGAACATGAAAGAGACCACTCTTGCGGTATCTTCATGACTACAGCTGCTAGAAGCTCTCGAAGAGGGAGGTCGATCGCTGTCAAGCTCAACTATCGATTCATCGAATTCATCCGCACTCTCTGAACCTTCTTCTTCGCTCGACAAATATGATTTGTAAGGGTCGGATTCGACTGATTGATCTTTCGATTTTTCCTCGAGTGCAGCTTTCTCGAGGGTTTCAAGTTCGATTGTTAGGTTTTCGAGGATCCTTGAAGCTCTAAGCTCGCTCTTTGGAGGTATTGCAGGTAGGGCCACTTTGCTCATTCTTGGCTGGTTCAATATGGAGCCATTGGACATCTCTTCCTCATCTCTCTCTTGAAAATCGTCGATTTCGGAATCGTAGTGCTCTTCTGAGTCTGTATCCAAGTTTCTGGATCTAGATTGTTCGCGGACCCGCTCCAACCCAGGGAGGAGCTTTGCCATGAGCGGCATGCTAAGCTGCAAGACAGTCTATCGACTGCAAATTGATATTTTGTGTATTTGTTTTGGTAATATGGTAAAGGGAAATAACACCAGCAAATGTTGTGCTCAATATATGTGTTGGTTCCAATTTAACAATTGAGATAACAAACGTTCTCATGAAATGCAGCAGGAAGCAGTATATGCACGCCGCAAGATAGATGATGGAAGGGGTTTAACGCGCTCTGGCAGGCATGGTGGTCGGTGGATAAAGAGGTGTGTGCCGTTTCATGTAAAACCCGCGACAACAGAGACGGCTGAGGTTTGAAGATTCCGACACACAGTGATATATCGAAATGCACTCCTTTAACCGGAAGAAAATCAAAACAATGCCGTTGATCACAAGTATATGCGAACTGAGAAATAGGAACTCGGGAGCAGAGAATATTCTCTGCGAAGACAACAGGGCGGACACACCGTTCAATCTAGGATTAAGTCCACACCTGCCACCTCAGCCTCGCTCAGCAATTCCTTCGCACACCAACAGCTCCCTTCCAAGTTTCTGACGAGGTCGGGGTGTGGTGGGGACATTTGTGCCATTGGCTGCAGGGTTAACTGGGGTGTGCTGTCTGGCATCTAATATTAGGGGTCGTTAATGGCGTGGCGCTCGCTCCTGAGCTTGCGATCGCGACAGCAGTAACTATTCGCAACTTGAAAGGAGACACTCGACGCTGCCTACCCAATCGATCAGGGCTATCCGGTATGAGATTGCGACTTGCCATCGCATCTCGACCCTTCAGATGAACCTCGGACACGAAACAGAGATCTTCCGTTACAGAAAACTCCTCGACAAATAATGTGGCCCCAGCGATCCTTGCTTCCTATTGCGAACTGTTTGACATCTGGCGATCTCACCGCCTATCAAACCGTTAGAGACCAGTGTGACTTGCCCCTCGGAGGCGTTTTACCGCTGTGTCAGAAAGTTGCTTCTGTCGCGCAGCAGTTAACGCCTATATTACAGATGCTAAATCCTTAATGGAGGACTTAATGGTGGCCTGACATGCCTGACTAAATATTCCTCAAAGCGTCATTGTGCATGCCGTGCCGATAAGAAAATTCGTGGAAATTCTGGTAAGCTACCCTGTACCGTTTATCACGAGCATCATTGAAGCTTTTACCTTACGCCACTCGTCGTCGATCTATTGACGACAATATCTCTTGTCGCTGTATGGTGTCTTGCTATTCAATTGATTCCTGTCACTGTCTCATCCTCCTGTTGAGGCCAAAGCGTGACCGCGGGCCGCGGTAGAATCCTCTTCATCGTTGGTTACCTGTTCATCCTTCCGCTGTGAAATCTCCGCTGTGGAAGTTTCGTCCTCGATCTTGCCGCCAGTCAACTAAGCCCATAGCGCCATGATGACCGTTGCTGCTCATCATCTTTACACACAAAGCTGCAGCCTTGGATCAGCCGCAACTGTCAGCCTCGCCACGCAGCTGGAAAACAATTTTTGAAAACGTCTTGTACCAAGTCGTAGTGTCATCCGTCCCGATGTTATTGTAAGGTACTGGTACCAAAAGAAAAGTCGTTGAGAAAGGAAAGAAATACTCGAGCGGTTGGTGCTCAAAGGATTTTAGGCCAAGCATAAGATGAAATCGGAATCATACTCCGTACAAAAGCACTTAATCCAACTCCTCCACTATAACCTCTCGATATTATGTTAAACGGCAAAGGTCTGAACTGCCACCCATATCATTTAAAATGACTCAACTGCCACATCTTTTAAAATACCTGAATTGCCACCCCATTTTTGGAAGCTGTCCTCAGACCCTGACCAGGTCTTCCTAGGACTGAATACAGGATCCTGCACCTCACTGTCGCCTCCAATTTCAATGCCACCCTTTTAGTTATCCTGCCCAGTTACAGTGCTAGTACTTCTCTCAATGCCTTCTATCCATCGATTAAGACAATAGGACGGCATGTATTGTGGGTACCGCTCGGCTCGCTGCTAGTCAGGTGATTTCTGGGCTGGTCAGTCAGCTGAGCTAGCCGAGCCGTAGATTTAGAGGGTTCTTACAACCCTCCACCTTAAGCATCCAGGAGACTGTAGTTTATAGGACAGCTTTACGGGCGCCTCTACAGCTTTACGGACGTGGATCAGTTTTACAAGTCTGAATACAGTCTTTTCCTACGTTTATTACAGTGCTAGCTATTCGATTGCGTGCGAAGCCTGCCTGTTTGTTGGTTTGGGTCCTGTTCCTCCTGCTGGACACCCTTAGAGCTTGTACGCTGTCCTACCCGTTGCCCTGACGATCGTGCACTTCGACGGCACACCCATTCCATCCCTCCACAGTATGTAGGTCAAATTTAGTGATAGTATACCCCTTTCTTCTTGATATTGGGTATCCGAATACCAAAAATACACTAGGAGTCCTTGCAAAAGAAGAATAGAACGCTTTTTATAGGACTTTGAGATCGTCGTCGTCAAGAACGTGCTGCTGTACGGCATTACAAGCAGCTTCCGTTAATGGGAAGACGTCGCCTACTTGAACCATGATTGTAGGTGCAAATTGCTTTAAAAATTAGGTATGAAGGCGCGAAAGTCTCCAATTTTAATCATCGGTGGGCATATGGCATAGATATATAAGGTTTCGCACTTACGCAGGTGCTTGCAACTTGCAGGCCTAGGAATAGCTTCAAAAAATTGGGTGGCAGCTCAAGAATTTTAAAAGGTGTGGATAGCTCAGACCTTTGTCGTATATTAAGTCACATTTATTTTTTCTGAGATTGAGATGATAGTGCTATCCGTAGGTCAATTTAGTTAAGGGACATCATTTCTGACACTCATTAATTATATTATTACAACAAATATTCCACACCCCACTTTATCGCCGAGCCATGCAGATTCAATCCATAATAACACAATCAAAAGAAGTTTTCGTACGAGCATGTCAACATCTTAGGGTGTCTATAATGCGAACGTGACTGCCGTCACGGCGCATCTACGGCGATTTGGAACATCAAAACTTGCGGCGCCAGCTACTCCTCTCGGTGCAGCAATTGCAATACCTTGTTGGATTTCTTTTGGAGTATGATTCGAAGAGTAAGATCCTAAGCTTTGCGGGATCGTGTGACTGGACGGCCTGGTGTTGCCGTAGTCGAGGCATGTCCATTTGACGTCTCTGAAGTAATCATTCCATTTGTAAGTGCCGCAATATCGGGCAGTTCGGCATCTTTAAGGGATCTTGCAGCCTTGCGGCCAGTCGGTCGCTTTCCGTCTTTTCTATATGTCGCGATGTAGAATGAGATGAAGAGAAGGAGGTAAGAACTGATTATGCCCATCCCCGCGAAAGCTGCAAATTCTTCACCTGCGCAAGTGCCGTAGTGAGGGATAGAAGGCCAATAGGAATCTGTAAAATAGTTGAAAGAGGCCCAATAAACAAAGCCGTCCGGTCATCAGCGAGATTTCAGAAATATCAAAGGTGTTGGTGGAGTGAAGAGGGATGGAAAAAAAAAGGGAGGAATGAGAATAGGAGCTAGCAGATGTTAAATAGACTCACCCAAGATCAATGACAAACTGAATAATCTGAAGACGTGTAATCCATTCCTTCCACCAGATGCGAATACCCCGGGCGCTCTGGAAGTAATACCAGTACATAACGACATGTACCAACAGGTTGAGGGTAATAGGAACCCAGGAAACGGACGTAAGGCCAATTAATTGGGTATAACACAAGAAAGCGGTGGCACCGTGATGGTAGCAGTGTAAGAAGGCTTCCCCAGTTGTTAGCAATGATTCCTTGAAAGGATGAGGGTCAATCTTACTCAGTGGCTTTTTCTTCAACACCAAAAATGCGGTGTCAATGAGTTCAAGGTATTTTGTCAAGTAGTTCAGCTATGCCAAATCAGTGAGTGTAGACCTGTGAAGGGGCTACATATCATACATAGTACAATATAACAAGCTGATTTGTCCAACCACCTTTGTGATCGCAGATAGCATAGTATACTCCATGCCTGTAGACAGTCGGCACTAACTGCTCAATGAAGAGAGCCAGAAGAATGGCACTGATCACCGTAAGATAAAAGTTGTGAATCATGAAAGGGCCGTTCAGCTTGAACGCTGGTCGGTTCTTCATGAGTTCTCTTCCTCCGAAAATAATCACATAGTATGTCAGAATCATGCCGGCCGCCTCTTTCAGACTTGACATTGGCGTACCACGAGGAGTGAAGTCGAAATCTTGAGGATGGTAGCCTTTGACGGCTGTGAAGACCTTGTCAAAGTATGGCCATAATTCTACACCGAAGGGGCGATCAATTGTTGGCAGTGGCAATGCCTTGAGAATGTCTACCGGAGAAGACGACATATTGAATTAATGATGTTTGCAATGCGAAAGTGTAGGGACGGTTTCCGCAACTTTATGAAGGACTGAAGATTTCGGAATGTCGGAAGAAATGGAATTTATCGTATATGCAGCACGAAACGCCTCGAATGCCGGTCGGAAAGGCCGACGTAATACGAACGTTCAAGAATGGTTAAGCGCCCACCTACAGTGATTCGAAGGAGTGACAAGAATTGAACTGAATTAGAGGTGGTTGAAAGTTATGGGGGAGGAATAAGTGCCCGAAAACAAGATACAAAGTTTAAAGGAGACAGGTTTCGGTGGCGGCACTCCCTCTTTCGGCGCTAGTGCAGCTAATTTCGGTTGGCGGCGGACGCTGCTTTACAACCTGTCAATCCTCCACCGAAAGCATCTCCACATTCCCTTTCCTTTCATGGTCTGCACCCGGACAAAAGCAGCGTTGTTGGGAGATGCCTTCAGAAGAAATGAGATAATCTTTCACATCTCATGCCAAGTCTTTTCGCCCTCCAATGTGGGCGATTTTCTTATTTCACACACTGCTGCTCCTTTTTTGGCCACATCGCACAGCGACATATGATGATATACGTAGTATAGCCTTTCCCAATAATTGATTATCTTTCCATGTGGCTATCGTATGCCTCGGCATGTGAAAGTCCCACTTTCGTTCTGCAGGTTGGATCATACAAGGTTTTAGCAATGGATTTTGGCAGTCACCGGCTTTATTTAAACGGCAAGAAGCAAAACTTTCTTCGCAGGCGAGTACTTCCAATTTCTTGAAAAGCATCGCACTGTTCAGTTCAAGCCATGTTGTGCATCATTGCGTGTCGCCTCTCAGGACCGAACATGTATTTTCTGTGGTAAGTCGCACAAACGGTCGCCTGCATAAATGCTTCATGCTGAGTTTGGCCTGGTACTAGAGAACGAGGAAGTCACAAGGCACTCCATAGCTGCTTTAAAGCACAAAATAGCGGCGTTGGAAATGTCGTGAAATGTATCCCAGATGGGCCCCGGTGTTTCCTTTTTCCTTATCAAGGGAAATGCAGGCTAGAAAGAAAAACGGGGAGTTGAATACGGCAGTTATAGCCAGAGAAGATATTTTCTTTTCCTTGTGGATTCTCATCCTCTTGTCAACGCTCTGCTTCTAGTCGGCGAACGACGACGTATCGAGATTACGACATTTACTGCTGTTTCTACAAAGAGGATAGATAAGGTTACAAGTTCAATTTCGATGTGCAAGACTTGGAGTACTCTGCTAGAGTACTCTATATCTTGCATCTTGCAACAAAAATCCACATGATTCACTTGACAAGGGCATGAAGGATATACCAGAATCAAGAGTGAGCTTTCTAAATTTACAGCCTAAGCTTAAATGAATGATTTATTCTGATCCACAAGATTCCGATTCATAGCTTTCAGGAGTTCATAAGAGTCAGCTTGCTTCCTACATTTTTACGGAGTTAGAAATCATCATGTTGCCCAATAAGCTATCGAAACAGAAGTTAAAAGTCACCATTCCACTAGCGCATCACCCAACTGAAAGTCCGGAAACAAGCCCTTTGGAGAGTCCGGTAAAAAGTGAAGCAACGGCATCAACATCAAGTGGTAGTACTGTGAAGGATGGAAATTACAGGGGTGATGATATTGGAAGTGGCGGGACTGAAAGAAATGGCACTGAGAGAGAGCCTACTGAGGGGCACAGGACGCATAGGGATAGGAATGAAAGGGACAGTACTGCATCTCTCACCCGTATCCGCCTCTATGCCGACAATCCTGACACTGATTCTCTTGCGCTCCTCGGCTTTTCCTACGTCAACAGCAATGATACTGAAACAAATCGGCAAAGTACAAAAATAAAACACTGGAATTGCCATGCCGTCAGTACTTATCTCCTCTCTACGCTCATTTCAACTATTCCAACCAAATTTCAAACAAAGCATGCTAACAAGTCTCAATGAAGTGTTGCAAGATCAATGAAATTGACGCCGAGAATCCCCAAAGCTGGGTGGACGTAGGGAGCGAATATTGCACAAATCTGGACTGCAGGCATAAGCGTTGCTGCGACTGCTACTATCTAGATTGTGAGTGGCAGCCTGTTCAATACTGCGATGGGAGGGCGGTTGACCTGGAAAGGTATGAGGAGTGGTACAACAATTTTGGTATATTAATGCTCCCCATAGATAACTCAAGAACTGAAACTAACCTATATAGAGCGCATTTGACAGGCATTAGTAGAGCAGGGGAGCGATATTTTAAGAGAATATCTGTTATTTTGCTTTGGAAATACGCTGCTTTTCATCAGAATCCAAGGAGTTGCTGAGAAGTTCAAACGTGCTTTTACTGGTAGGGCCTGCTACGGTCTTGCTGTATCAAATAACCAAGTTCAAGGACATGTCAACTAGCGAGAACGTTGCAAGCTAGCACGCTGTGATCTAATTTGCTGGCGGAGGATCTATACAGCATATCAACTAAGCAGCACGGAGCACTATAATACCAATCAGCAGGCCTGTATGATGAAGCTTGCATATATCGACGAGAGAAAAAAAAAAAATCTTTTGGATGAATGACTTCCTATTATTGTTCCTCTTTACGTCATTGAAATCAGTTCTGTGGTTTCCACTCCTGCTCCTCCTCACCATCCTCACAATCTCCTTCTTGAACTCCTTCATGTCAGCCTCCAGACCGCCCCTTATCTCACGTTTCTGGTGCTCCGTAGCGAAAGAAGCTTTCATCGCTGCTGCAATTGCAGCCTTAGATTCCCGAGCTTTGGGAAGCTCCACAATACTTTGCCGCCGTTACCGCTCACCTCGACGGCCTCGACACCACTATTGTTTTCGAACTCCCAATATGCAACTCCCAAACTTGCATGCACCTAGTTATCATATTAGTCAAATTAGAATTTATAAAAAGGCATAAAAGCGGGCCAAGGAACAAAGTGATAGGATTGCTAAGCTCGGGAAAAAGCAGTGGAAGAGTACCACGCGCCGTCACTTATCGAGAATGTATATAAGTGTAATAGTGATGTTGGATCCATTGCGCAGAATGTGCTCATGTGCAGATAGAGGCTTGCGAAGTCGGCGACAGCCTATAAAACAACGAGAAGAAGAAACAACAGAAATAATTTGAATTGATGAAAACGGTGAGAGATTACGATAGTTCTATGGTATTCGATTTCGGTTATCATCACATTAAAGTATTCCTTCTGTGGATCTGAGATGGTATTAGGTAATTGGCTTTGATCTCCTTAGATATCACCCTTTCGTAGGCACCCAATTCTCCTCCATCTTCTGCTCTACTTAGGTAGATTGGCACTTTCGAGCGGATCATGTGTAATTGGTGGCAGGAGGTGTAAAGCTGTTGTGAGATTGAGATAACATTCATCAATCATACCGAAGATACAGATGTAGCAGCAGCGTTATCACGGTGGTGCCACCAGAATGATACCACCCTTAATCCGCTGCCGTCGAATCCCGAGTTGAAAAAAACTCCCGCTGACTAACACCCTCCCGCCCAACCAATCACGTCGCCCTTCCAAACACCTCTCGCATAAGATCTCCAAAAACCTCAATTCCAACCTCAATAGCTCTTCCCAAGACCGCAACACGTCCCCCTTCCCACTTTCCTGATGTCGTCAACATCTCTCCTGCGTGTCGCAGCTCGCTCGACCCTCTTCCGGTCCCACTCCATCCGCCACACCGTGCCTCGCTCCTCGCGGTCTGTGGTCCTCGCACCCAGCGTGACGGTCGCCAGCTCGAGTGGCTTCAGCACCAGTGCGAAGCTCGCGGCCGATAAGGACGGCCAAGAGGCGTCACACGGCCATGAGGAGACGTTCGAGGAATTCACTGCCAGGTAAGTACAGGTCCAATTGACCCTCCCCCAGCGTTCCCTCATCTGCCATCGCCCAACCTCGCCGTTCCGGCAAGCCATTGGCAAGAGCTCTCAATTGCAGCGCTCTCAACGGCTTACGGATCACTGACCTTGGATCCTGGAAATAGATTCGAGAAGGAGTTCGACGGCGTGCAGGATGTTTTCGAGCTTCAGGTATGCAATCTCTTTCCCTCGGCTATACCAGGGCTTCTCTACACATTGAAGACTCGGCACTGACGAGTCCCTCTAAAACAGCGTAATCTGAACAATGCCTTCGCGTACGATCTTGTCCCCGCGCCGTCGGTGCTCACAGCTGCGTTGAAGGCCGCGAGGAGAGTCAATGACTTCCCGACTGCGGTGCGGATCTTCGAGGGTACGTACATGGACAGCGACTCAATACCATATGTCGAGTATCGAGATGAAGATTTCGAGATTGTGATGATGGAACATGGGAAGATGTGAGGGCATTGGCTGACGGATTTATGATAGGTATCAAAGCAAAAGTCGAGAACAAAGGCCAATACGACCAGTATCTAGAAGAGCTCAAGCCGCTACGAGAGGAACTAGGCGTATCCCTGAAGGAGGACCTCTATCCTGAAGAAGCGAAATAGGTAGCTAGCTAGCTGGGAATATAAGAACGATCGATGGGATAAGGAGCTGTGTAAACGACAAGGGGATTTGTGTGAATGTGATGGGATAGAAAAACGCCTCGAGCGTCTGCGAAAGCATCCGCGCGGGTTTCATTGTGTACAGTCTGTATCAAATCAAGAGTTCATAAAAACCTCGCGTTAACTGGCTTGAAAGAGCTACATTTTCTATTGTATGGCACCTTATGGTATGCCCATATCATGAGTATCACGTCGTCCACATCGAGCCCAGCCTAAACGCCAGATCATATACCAACAAGTATTTCTGCTATTGACTCCAGAGATTCACCCTTCATCGATCTGTCAGATGCGTCCATCTCGAGCTCGCCAGTACTGAAGAGGGAAATAGCGTCGCATCCCTAAAGCCCTCCCGCGCGTCTCCCGGCGCCGGACTACCACCCCGACTACCCCCAGCCGCTCGTGTGAAGTGCGGGCGTGGACTCATGGCCCCACTGCCCATCCGCGGACTCCTTGGCACACTGGTCCCCCTCGTCTCTCTCCTACCGTTCGTCTTAATCTTCAGCTCTTCGGTCTTCTTCCGAAGCTCCTGATCGCGGTCTCGCAGCAGTGCCTCAAGCTCGTCGATTCTCTCTTCGCGCTCTTTTGCTTCGTTGGCGCGCTGGATCTCTGCAACGCGAACTGTGTTTTCTGATGCTTTACGCTGTAAGACGGCATTTTCTTCTTTTAGCTCTTCCAGCTCGTTCCTGAGCTCCGTTGTGTAGGATGATGCTTTTTGGTACGAGTCGCGGGTGAATTCGAAGTCTTTCTGCATGTTTAAGATACGTTTCTCTAATCGCTCCTTGTCTATTTGCAGTGTTCGCAATTGTTCTTGGGTTTGTGCAAGCTGAGCAATTTCAGGTATGGTAGAATTGGTGAGGGCTGTTCGTGCTGTGGCCAGCTCCTTTTCGAGGTTCAACTTATCCTCTTTGAGCTTTACTATCTCGGTGACACGAGCCTCGATGCTCTGAGTAAGTGTCACTGCCTGTGACTTTGCAGCGTCACGTTCAGCCTGGAACTTGCGACGGTCGGCGATGGCTTGTAGAAGCCTAGGCTCTAGCTTTTTGATGGTTGAGATATAATCCTTGAGACGGGCTTCCAAGCTTTTGACCATCGAACGAAGTTGCTCTTCCGTACTTTTTTTATTCTGAAGTTCTATTTCTAGACTGTCGACCTGCCACTTGATCAGATCCGCTATGATGATCTATATAATTAGGTATACTCACTTTTTCCAGTAGTAACAAAAGATGGCTTGAATGTTCCTCATCGAGTGCATCAACTTTGGCGACAGCCTCATAGGCTGCGTCACCGGTTGAGGTTGGCGGTACCTGTGACCTGTGTCCTACAGTATCACTGACACGGGTGACATCTCCACTGGAGGCTATTTCTCCTTTGGTCGGTGTCATCCTCATACGTTTCGTCGAGTCAATATCCGGTCCACTGATACTTTCGGCTCTCTAACTCAGAGTCAGCAAGCCTTCATAAGATAAATGGCTACATCTTACTAATGTTCTTTTTATGGGGCCGTGTGGAGTCATTGCCAGTAATGGCTCCTGATCTTGAGACTGAGAAATCAAGCCAGATTGGATTTGTTGTTGTTGACTGGGGTCTACTTCAAGCCCCGTGATATCTGGAATTTCTGGCAGCGGCCATTTGGAATCATCAACGCGCAAGTATTGAGCAACTGCGGTGGCAGCTTGTTGTGGCCAAGGCAGTCCGTCATCTAAGTCGCCGAGTCTCTCACGTTTCTGTGCGATGAAGTTAACGAGGCACATCTTCCTCTCGATAGGATCGTCGAACTTCGGCAAACAGAGCTCAAGATGTTCGGCGGAGTACGCGACCACTAATGAAATTAATGGCGAAAGTTTCCCGGGTTCATAAAGATGCGTGCGAAGGACGTTAGAATAACGTTCCGACACATGAAATGTCTCATCAAAAGCAATGACGGCGTCAGCTCGATTAACAACATATTGTCCGCCATTGAGACCAGTAGGAAGTAATGTAATTCTCAGAGATCCAACAGCTCTGTTATTTGATCGACTAGGTCGGTCTGGTCGTTCGTAGATAAAACCGTTGACTTTGAGAATGGACTCCAAAATATCTAGCATTCTTCCAGGTCGAGCAAGAATAGCAACATGCTTCTCCTCCCGTCGCAAGTCGTCCAATAGGTACCTTATGAAAAGGCATTTTGTGCTGCATGTTTCGGCCCACTTAGCTTGATGTTCATCAGGGACATTAGACTGCGTTAATGACATGTCGGTGATTAAGTCCTGATGATCTGTGAGCATCTTAAGTTCTTCAACCATTGCGTCCATCAGTTCCAGCAACTTAGGGTCTATTTCCTCGTGGTTGATGAAAGCCACAATCTCGCGACGGCGATTCGTAATGGTGGCCTTGTATACATTGCGGACCATAGAAGCCAAAGGTAACAGTATAACATGATCAGTTGGTTTCATCGGAGGTAAACTGAGTATAACCTCACCGCTCTCACTGGGTTGTTCTTCGTCATCCGGATTATCCTCAATAGAAGCCGGAGGAGGCATTCCAGAAACGTTCTCTCTTACTGGTAGCATTTGATGTGAAATATTAGACGCGGGTAATGAAGATAGAGGCTCACACTTCGTGACAGCTGGTGGCGCTTCAAGCCTCGCCCTCACCTTGTCCCGTGCCTGCATTGCCAATTCTGCGAAGCTCATCTTGGAGCTAGCACTTGCGGCCGCTGACTCTGCCATTTCGCTATCCGAAGGGGTATATGGCCGCTGTAGAAGATTGCTACCAGAGGCGTCCAGAAAATGCAGGGGCTTCAAAGGAGGCGGCGACGGTCTTCGAGGCGATCTGTTTGACTCTGTTTCCGCAGAGTACTCCGGATTTCCCTCTGTGGTGACTTTCTCTGTGACCTGAGGTTTGGAGAGATGATAATTATTCTGGGATCCTGAACTTGCGCTTCTTGATCCTTTCGTCTGAGAGTAAGAGCGCTGAGAATTGGCGTCTCTTTGGCTTAGCACAGAATTCCTCGAGGTGTCTTGCGAACGTTCTTGCTGCGAATCACTACCTTGATGTTCAGTGTCGTCCCGGAAAATCTCGAAACTCAGTCCAGTTGGCGCACTCCGCGATACGGATAGTTCTAACGAAGGAACTATCTGTGCACCTTGCCAAGCTTCAGTTGACTTTATACCTAAGTTTTGTCCAATAAATGATGCCGAATGAGTGGAACAAGCTCCCACACAATTTTGGACCCGCGACAATGCTTCAAGAATGAGATCTTTATCCTCGACGATCGAGCTTCCTGGAATGCAGGTCACTGCTCGGCTATCCGAAGGACTTCCTGTGGTGACACAGTGCAGTGACTCAGTGCTGGAACCGCCAAGAAAGTCTTGAGAGTATGGAATTATGACCTCGTCAAAGCGAGAATTTGATGGATCTTGCTGGATGACGGGAAATTGATAGGGCGCTTCTAACTGAGAGATGATTGTAGACTGAGTAGATGATATGGACACCTTAGCATAAGCGTCTCTGTCAAAATCCTCGTAAATTGGGATCTCCACAACTATACGTGCAAATGGGCTCGATTCTAGGGTCCTGCTTGCTTCGTAACTATCTTCAATCTCGTCTTTCTGGCTTAGAGGTAAGTCCCGTTCTTTGAATATTGAAGTCTTTGCTAAAGCGTCCACGAAGAACCTTCTCGCGCGCTTATTTGCAGGCTGAATGGGCGAAGACGAAGCAGTGCTATATGGTTCCTCGGTTGTCTGAATCTTTCTCCTCCGCTTGGCTGGTCTCACAGGTTCACTCTCTTGAGAAGTTTCCACGGTCTCTCCGTACACTTCTGGACTCCTTTCCCGCTTCTTATTTTTACTATTTTTGATAATCCTTTCGTAAGTGCTTCGTCTTGGTTGCTGCAAGTAGGAGGTAAGTCAGCGACATGTCAAGACCCACCGAGGATGCACAGTTAACTTACCCCACGAGATGCACAAGGCTGAATAGCAATTGGGCTCTCAGTTAAGTCTATAACAGAAACTTTGCCACTTGTTTCCACAATACCTTCAGCTTCAAGTCCGCTTTCTGTCGCACTATGAAGAATATTCCTCTTGAACGACCGCCTCGGGGTTTCTACAAGCAGTGGTCTTGCACCGATTTGACGACTAGATTGTCCAACAAGATTAGGATATTTATTGGCGCGTTTATTTGTCACTGGGGATGCCATCTGAGGACGCAATATTATAAGTGGTCAGGAGCCATTGCAGCGCATGAGCGTAGAATGCCATCCCACACTCGGGAGGCTGGCCGTAAATAAAGTAACAAGGTTAGATGTTCCGCAGTCGCGTCAAAAAGTCGAATCGACCGAAGCGACCCCCATTTTTGTCTACTTCCACGGAACAACCACTTGTTCCGTTCCGTTGCACTACCTGACTGCATGACTTGCACTGTTGTTTCTCCTTTCACGCATGTATTAATCAGGCTTCAATCATGAATTCAAACAGAGTTTCAATAATTGATCTACCGGACGAAATTCTTCTTCCCATTTTTTCCTATGATATTCTCGATCGTCGAAATCTCTACAGCCTCGCGCTCATGAGTAGACGTTTCGACTCTTTAGCAGCAATCAGGCTTTATAACATCATAGAGTGTCTTTCCCATAGATTATAGAGAGACCCGCAACTTGCTCTGTTATCTCGTACTTGCCATCAGCGTCCGGAACCAGCGGGTTTAATTCGCCGCCTTAGCCTTTCATGGATCCATGAGGATGACTACGGGCATTCACATATTATGGATCTTTTGGCTCAGGTTTCAATGCTACGTAGTCTCTCTTTGGTAGTTCAAAGAGATCAAAAACTTGAAGAGGCACTTGATCTCCACTTCTTTGATCGATGTCAATGGTCTTCTTACGCAGTTTGAAAGTCCATTGTCCACGGACCTCAATCAATGAAGTTATTAGATACACGCTTCTCCTAAGTCTATAATCTCTCGAAGTAAAATACCCTGACATTCTACATCTCTTCGAAACTTCATCGAATATACCTAAAAGCTGCGAGGTATCGGCATCTATGCACAAACACCTCAAGTTCACTTATTCATGTTGCCACAAGACACATGTTAGAAGCTGTAGTAGGACATCTCAACTCAATACAGTCCCTTGATTGGGAAATCTACAACATTACTGATGTGTCTTAGTGGGATTCTGCATTATCGTCTCACCTGCTGTCTTTGAGACAGACCCTTGTCAAACTATGCTTGACACAACAATCATTTTACGATGGATTTTCGGATGACTTAGAGATTGACTTCACGGCATATACAACCCTGAAATATCTAAGCATTGATAGCTGTTTCAATTTTAGCTCTCGATCCGCCCAGGATGGTAAGCCACTTCATTATCGGCTTCCCTCTTCCTTGGAGAATTTGGAGGTACGTGAAAATCAGATCTGACAGACTAATTGCCGAGATTAACCTGGCGATTTTACTAGATTATGTGCACAGCAGCTCGCCCCATTGGTAGAGACAATGATGATGCACTTGCACTTACCCTAGGAGGCGATGGAGAAAATAAAACGAAAGCTAAAGGAAGCTACGAGTGGATTATTCAGCTCGCGATGCACCTTCCCGCTCTATCAAGGCTAAGAATAAAGGCTGACTCAGGGTGAAATCCGTCTTAGAATAACCTTCAAGAATAGGAGTACCCACCTCCTGTCAAACATGCCTTCAGGTCCAAAAATATCCATCTCGAAGTCATGGTCCCTATAATTTTTCAACAAACGGTATAGAAAGGCGGCTGATAGATCTTGCATGATAAGTACTGCTGCTCAACACTCCTCTACCTCTACAAGGTTTAGGCCTATCTGATATGGTATTGCAAACATAGCCTTTGACTATTATCCCGCCGGTCTTCCATTGGGTTCCAGTGCTTGTTTAGTGTTCGTTTTTGAGATTGGAACTGCAGCAATATGGCACCTTGTTCCAGCTGCGCTCACAAGAGCAAGAGTCCAAGTCAAGAGAGACCCAAGGATAGCTTTGCAATGCAATGCCTTCATAGTCTTTCAGGCTATTTAAATCTCGTCGCGAGAACTAGCAAGACTTCCATTTTACGTCTTCATGGAATTAACACCTACGAGAAGAGGCGTTAATCAATATCGGAAACCCATTCGTTACGCACCTTATACGACCAGGGTGCCGCAGAATCTATCTAGAAGGCTACCAGCTCTATTGATGGCGGAAATTCGACATCTCTCGCACTGGATCATCCTATAATCAGCCCATGGATCCGATCGTTATGGCTATCACTGTAAAAGTTTTCGACTGACCTCGTTGAGAGACATTATCTCTGACATTATCCTGCTGACCGTGTAGGACGGAGTGTTCTTGAATACTATACAGTAATGGTGGTTCTTGATGCAAGTTGATTCTTCTAAATGGGCAAGACCATGAGGCAAAATTATTTCCCGTCAGGCACCATTAGGAGAGTGGGTGTGGTTTTTGGAGAGGTTTAGGAGGTGGGGTTGGCTGGGTGTGACGTAGTGAAGCTGTTGGATAAGAGACGACGGGATTCTTGGCAAGAGTGTTGCGTTAGTGATATGTATAGCAGGCTGAACCTAGAGCTGTATGCCTTGATAACCGCTTCCATGATATCGCCCGAAGTAACACCCTTGGTGATCATGAAGCCTTTTAATTGATCGATATCCTGAAGTTTAGCAATTCTTAGAGAGTCATGGGTTCCTTTGGGGGAGTAACTGTTTAGCATTCATTGTAGGGAGAGGTGCGAACAGGAATGGTTTACGAAAACTCGAGACCAGTTCTTGTAATGGCAAGTGTAGTATTTATTCTTTACCATTTCCGTCAAAGACAGTGACTTTACAAGCATTTTGATAATCTGGGGAAATCTACAATATTAGATATGAGACTTGTGGGACAGGTTGTGAGGTTTCCAATGCTGAAATCAAACGCATAATTGTTCCTGAAGTGTGCATTAAGCTCTGTCAAGGCCAACACAAGGGAAAGTAATGGTTGATCTGCGGATTTACTGAATAATATTGCTGTAAATTGGGTGGCCATACCATTTAACTAACTGAACAAGGAAGAGCTCGGAATAGAATCACCCAAAGATTCACTATAGTTGTTCCCCTTTACATGATTGTTTTAAATTTCTTCTATGGTTTCAGTAGAAGGAGTTCTGCCTCTAGGGGGATCAAAGGCTGATATGTTCATGGCAAGAAGCACAAGCAGAAGTAAGAAGAGCTTCCAGCCTTGTAATCACCCAAAGCCTGTAAGCCTGCCATATCCTGGCCTGATTAATGGAGGAAAAAATCGGAAACAAGGCCACTGAGGGAGCCAATACAGAGGATTTAGTAACAGCAATGTCAATAAATTGCTGTCATAACGCTAAGATACACTTAATTAATGCCCGCCTCGTTTGTTTATTACTTGTCAACTCTGGTCTGCCCCGTTCCATGCCCTGGCCTTCATTCATTATGGCTGATAAAATTAGGAATCTCCATTCATGAAGATGGCTTATGGCTTGCTCGATGAGATACCACAGGGATGTTGATGCAAAGTCCAGCACCAAAGGGGTGATGCAGCTTAGGCTAGCTACTGTAAGCCACCCGCACTGCTAAGGATTGACACTGCAAATTCCAAATCGCTGGATTTTGGAACGGCTCAGAAAACGCAACTCATGGAATTGATCAGAGACTTCTGACCAGGTGAAGTTCAATATTAGCGCTTATTCTGCAAGATTAACGAGCTGGCCAATCACTAAACGATAATGTACGTCGCTGTATTGCCACTGTCCAATTGAAGTGAAGAAGTTATTCCACGGGATCCATTTTATGTCTCGCTCTTCCTGTTCTCCGAGCAAGGATAATAGCTAGATATATGATCCCGTCATCCGCCATAGCTTATGGTAACTCAGATCAAGGCAGTTGCTACCCTCAAGTCCTTTATCAAAGAGTTTTGACTTCCAGAGCTTTCACTTCCATAAGACTATTTAATATATTCAAATCAATCTCTCCAAGCCTTCCCAATTATGACGCACGTTACTAAAGTCTACCACCAGGAGTCTTACCCCGCCATCTCACCTTCCTCCCCAGCCAACAACCATGCAGGCCGCACAGTTCTCATCACCGGAGCCAGCGGTGGACTAGCCTTTGCTATAATACACGCCTTCATGCAGGCTTCTGCCGCTAATGTCATTCTTTCTGGTAGAAAACTCGAGGCACTAAATGCAGCCATAGAGAAACTAGAGGCCATCCGTCCTCCAAAGTCCCCCACAAAGTTGCTTCCATATGAAAGCGACATCAATAGTCTAGCTAATATAGAGGCTCTCTGGAAGACCTTGGCAAATGATGGAATCGCTGTGGATATTCTCATCCTCAATGCCGCCACGCCGTATCGAGGTCCACTCCTGAACGCCTCGGAGCAAATCTGGGCTTTGTTCGAAACAAACGTCCTTGCTAACATCCGCATGGCGGATAAATTCCTGACCCAAGGGCCGGAGACCGGGAAGGTGAGTTCCGCATGATAAACAACGACTTGCAAAGCTGATCAATCCCAAGGTCATGCTGTTCATTTCTTCAGTCCAAGCCCACATGGACCCCGATCACTACGGCGCCGTGTACGGCACCTCCAAATTGGCAGCCACATCCTTGTTCCAGAATATGGCTGGTGAATTGCCACCCGAAAAAGTGCAAATCATCAGCTTCCATCCAGGGGCGGTTTTTACAGAACCAGTGCGCAAGGCGGGCTTTGATGAGAACACTCTGCCATGGGATAACGGTACGTCTTCTCTCCTCCATTCTACTCTCGGACTTCCCCTCGAAAAGGGTTAGGCATTCTTTTACTAATCCAACATCTTTTAAGCCAATCTCCCTGCCTCATTCTGCGTCTGGGCAGCTACTAAGCAAGCGGTATTCCTGCATGGCCGCTTCGTGTGGGCCAACTGGGATGTCGAAGAGTTGGCGGCCATGAAGGAGATGGCCGATCCTGGGTTTTTGAAGATGGGCTTGCAGGGGATTGATCCTGTGGGTCCTGGGTACTTTGCCGACATTGTAGAGATGCGTAAGAAGGCATAGATTTCAGGATTTTGCTATGAGCCGATTGTCAACTGGTCATAAAGTCCTAGCTCTCTTGTGACTTAATTACTTCATCCCTGCAATAATTGCAATGCAAGGATGTTGTTTAACAATGGGTGAACGCAACTAGTGACTTTTCTGTCTTTTTGGGTCTGTCGAACATTCTCCTGGATAAGCTGCAATAAGAGACGCAGGCCGTCATCGACCTTGACAGGCGCATGGTTCGGTTTCTTTCTCAAAACGTCTTTTCTTGAAAACCATCTCTCGGTATTTTTTCCTGTTTCACTTACTACTCACATCATTTCTTGTCCAACAAAAAAAAGAAAGACTCTTTTCATCGATCCATTTCCTGCCAAATGTGTACCCCCCTGTCGACATGTACTCCTTTCCAGGGCGGGCAAAAAGATCCTGAAAAGGCGTTCAATGCTCCACACTCCCGTGCATTAGTGATAGTCTGCAACTCGGCTGCGTTGTGTATCGTTAGGCGACGTAGCTGGCCGTTGTACTTGTGATAATACATACTCAGCGGTAGTCGGGATGCCTTCTTGTTTTATGTCGTCACTCTTGTAAGCAAGTCTAAAAGCCAACATCCTTACATGCCTTAGTGGGTATGTCTTCTTTGCCGTCGTCTAGTGCGTCCACTGAGAAAGGTGACATGTAATATTAGGCATACTGATACTTGGTAGAGTCCATCTTCATGCTGATTATCCAGCAGCAAAATCAGTTATTTTTTTACTTTTATGAA
>Ga0335072_10001619_pt1 | contig 36305 bp, 34 predicted proteins | sample Lox_Sample_21_FD_206725 | JGI IMG/M metagenome (GOLD analysis project Ga0335072, IMG submission 206725) | Soil microbial communities from Loxahatchee National Wildlife Refuge, Florida, United States - Lox_Sample_2.1 | ecosystem: Environmental > Terrestrial > Soil > Wetlands | place: USA... | reverse complement strand
CAGGGTGCGCCGGTCTCGTTTGTCGTACAGCTGCACTGGTCGCCGGAGCCGATCGACGCACGCTCGGTGCCCGCGCTCGCCGTATTCAAGACCCATACCCTCTACACGCGCGAAAGCCGCCGCCAGGGCCGTGCCTGCTATTTCCTGCGCCTCGGGTTCTTCTCGGACCCGCTCTCCGCGAAGGAAATCGCCGCCCAGGTACGCACCAAGTACGCCTCCGCAGCGGTCGTGCCGGTCACGGAACAGGAGCGCAAGGGCGCGAGCGAAGCTCGCATAGAGCCCGCCGAGATTCCGCATCGCGTGCGACAGTTGATCGACTCGGCGCTCAATTCCAGCCGCCGGTTGGGTTCCCTCAGAAGATCGGTTCCGACGGGCGACGGAGCTCGCGACCCGGCCCGCGGTAGCGACACGCTCGAGGAGACGCTCGAGCTGCTCGCGAGGCGCGAGTTCCCGAACGACACCGACTCGGTGAGCGATACCGGCGTGCGCCATCTGAAGATCGAAGTGCAGGAGTGAGCGCCTCATCGAGCATTCCGGTGAGCGCAGCGCGATCGTAGGTTGCGGCTCAAACAGCGACTGCTCGCAGAGCTGTCCCCGATCGAGGCGCTGTTGCCGATCAGCCTCCTCTCGGCGATGATCGGGGCCGAGAAAGCCTGCGTGACCCGAGCCTGTCTGGACCGTCCAGGGCGAGCCCCGCGCGCTCCACGGGGCGGTACTGCCTGTGACTGCCACGGGTGAGGAGTCCGCGTCCGCCGCGACAGCCGAAGCACGTTCGCCCCGGGGAGAGAGGCAGATGACTTCGCGAGAGAGCGCCCACCGGCATCAGACCGTACCTTCGGACCCGGCGCTGCGCGTCAAGGCGCTCGAGTCCCTGCTGGTGGAGAAGGGATTGGTCGATCCGGCAGCGCTCGATGCGCTCATCGACACCTACGAGCACAGAATCGGACCGCGTAACGGCGCACGTGTGGTGGCGCGCGCATGGTGCGATCCGCAATTCAGGCAGCGGCTGCTGAGCGATGCAACGGCCGCCATCGCCGAGATGGGCTTCGGAGGGCTGCAGGGCGAGCACATGGTAGTCGTCGAGAATTCCGCCACAGTCCACAACCTGGTCGTTTGTACTCTCTGCTCCTGCTATCCATGGCCGGTTCTCGGGCTCCCACCGATTTGGTACAAGTCCGCGGCGTACCGGTCACGCGCCGTCATCGACCCGCGCGGCGTGCTGCGCGAGTTCGGGCTCGCGCTGCCTGAGGAAGTGGAGATTCGCGTGTGGGACAGCACCGCGGAGCTGCGCTATGTGGTGCTGCCCGAGAGACCTCGGGGTACGGATGGAATGAGCGAGGAGGCGCTGGCCGCGCTCGTGACACGGGATGCGATGGTGGGCACGGCGAAGGTCGCGGCGGGGGAAGCGCCAGGCCCATCATGAACGGCGTGCACGACCTGGGCGGTATGCACGGCATGGGCCCGATAGAGATCGAGAGGAGCGAGCCCGTGTTTCATGAGCGCTGGGAGGGGCGCATCTTTGCGCTCAACAGAGCCGTGGGAGCGTGGGCGAGATGGAATCTGGATGCCTCGCGGCACTCGCGCGAGCTCATTCCGCCGGCCGAGTACTTACGGATGAGCTATTACGAGCGCTTCTTGGCGGGACTCATCGAGCTGATCGTGCAGCACGGGCTCGCGAGCCGTGCGGAGATCGAGAGCGGTTTGCCGGCGCCCGGTTCGCTCAAGCCGGTCCCGGCACTGATGGCGAACGGAGTGGCGACGTTTGTCGCCGCCGGCGCGCCCGCGAGCCGCGACCTGCCGGTGAGGCCACGTTTCAGGGCGGGCGAGCGCGTGCGGGCGCGCAACATCCACCCGGCGACGCACACGCGGTTGCCCCGATATGCGCGCGGAAGAATCGGAGCGATCGAGCGCGACCACGGTGTATTCGTTTTTCCCGACACCAACGCGCACCTCCGCGGCGAGAAGGCTCAGCACGTCTACTCGGTGTGCTTCGCGGCGCGCGAGCTGTGGGGATCACGGGCGCCGGAGAAGGACCGCGTGTACGTGGATCTGTGGGATGACCATCTTGAGCCTGCCTAGTCTCGCGCAAGAGTCCGAGTCCCGCGCGCGGGTGGCGGTGGATCCCCGCGCCGGGCAGGGCTCGGCGTTCGCGGAACCGTGGCAGGCGCAAGCCTTCGCTCTCGCCATCAAGCTCGCGGCGCTCGGGCACTTCACGTGGAACGAATGGGCGGCAGCGCTCGGCGAGGCGCTGAGAGCGGCTCGCGACGGCGGCGAGCCGGACGACGGCTCGCGCTACTACCACCTGTGGCTCACGACGCTCGAGCGTCTGGTGGTCGAGAAGGGCTTGGCCGACCCGAAGGAGCTCTGCGCACGCAAAGCGGCCTGGGTGACTGCGTACCGGCTTACGCCGCACGGATGCGCAGTCCAGCTGAACGCTGCATGCGGCGCCGATAGCTAGACTGACGAGCGCTGGATCATAGGCAGCGCCGAGACTCGGTCTCGTGCAGGGCAGGGGGTCGGATGCTGAGCCCGCGCAACGGCGCCTTGACGCGCCACGGCATTTTCGTCGCACACTCGTTTGCCACGTTCGTCGCGGTGTTCGCTTCAGGCGTTTTCGCGAGCGTAGAGCTGCCCCGCTTGGGAGGCCACCCGCTCTGGATGCTCCCGAGCGGCATCGCCGTCGCGGCGATCATGCGCACGAGCGGGCGGCAGTGGTTTGCAGTGCTGGTGGCGGAGGTCGCGATCGAGCTCGCGCGCGGCACGGCATGGCTGCCGGCGCTCGTCGTCGGTTGCGGAATACCGCTCGGCACCCTGCTCATGATCGTGCTGTTGCAGCGCTGGCGATTCGCCCGATCGTTCTCGAATCTGCGCGACATCCCCGTGTTCCTTCTCGCCAGTCTGATCGGCATGGCGGTACCGGCCGTCCTCGGCGCAGGCATGTTCGCGATCTACTACCCGATCGATCCCGTAGATCGCCTCGTATGGACCTGGAGCGACCCGTTACGGTGGTGGCTCAACAATGTCACCGGCACGTTGCTGCTTGCGCCGGTCATCATCGCCGTGGAGCGCGGGAGTGCCCGCGCGCTCATCAAGGATGCGCGCCGTTTCGGCCCTTACGGCGTGGCTATTGCGCTGGTATGCGCCTTCATCCTGGGCGCGCCCCAGGCAATCGCGGAGAATGGACTCGCCCAGGCGCCCGTCATCGTGCTGTCTACTGCGCTCGCGATGGCGGTATCGTTACAGTTCGGCTTTCTGCCGGCGGCTGCGGTTGCCGCCCTCCTCGCGGTTCTCGAGGCGATCTGCTACTCGCTCGGTTTCGGAATCTATCGCGGAAACGACGCCTTCGCGAATCTCATTTCGCTGTGGTCCTACATCTGGGCCATGATCAGCGCCACGCTCGTGACGACCGTGCTTCTGGCCGAGCGGCGCCGCAGCGATCTGCGGTACGCGCAGCTGTTCAACCGCTCGCCCCAGCCGTTGCTCGTGGTCGATGTGGAGTCCGGACGCTTCGTCGAGATGAATGCGGCGGCGGAGCAGCAGTACGGCTGGACGGCGGGCGAATGGCATGCCCACGGAATCGGCGAGCTCGCCGTCGCACCCGGCGAGAGGGTACTGCCGACGGTCACCTCCGCAACGAACAACGCATATCTGCGAGCATGGCACCGCGGCCGCGACGGTCGAATCTTCCCGGTCGACGTTTGGGCACACGAGACCACGCTCGACGGACCGCGAACGGTCCTCGTGTTCGCGAACGACGTGACCGACCGGGCGCGCGCGGAGGATCAGCTGCGGGCGAGCGAGGAGAAGTTCGTGGCGCTTTTCCGCCGCTCGGCGCTTCCCGCGGCGCTCATACGCGTACCGCAATACACCTATGTCGACGTGAACGATGCGTGGGTGCGAATGTTCGGGGTGCCACACGATGCGGCGCTCGGGAAAACCTCCGTCGAGCTCGGGATCAGCCGGGATCTGGAGGTCCGGGCGGAGCTGTGCGACGAGCTCACGCGGCTCGGCGAGGTGCTGAATCGCGAGCGGACTCTCTATAACCGTTCGGGTGATGCGATCGTCGTGCTCGCGAACTTGAGCCACATCCTGCTGGCCGGCGACACCTACGCGCTGTCGACGCTCGTCGACCTGACCGAGCGCAAGCGCCTGGAGCGCAGCGTCGCCGCCGAAGCGACCAGGGTCCATGAATTTCTTCGTAACGCCTCGGATGGTGTCGTCATTCTCGACAGTCACGGTCGGCTCGTAGAATGCAGCGAATCATTCGCCGCCAGCGTCGGGCGCGAGCGCACCGCGTTGCTGGGCAGTTCCTGGCAGTCGTGGGATGCCGGGCAGACTTCGCTCACCCTCGGCGAAGCGCTGTCCGAGAATGCGTCCGGTCACGGTCAGGCGTTCGAGTCCGCCCTGCTGAGGCGCGACGGGTCGACGTTCCCGGTTGAAGTGCGCTGCAATGCATTCCGCGTGAACGATGCGACGTTCATCTACGTTTCGGTGCGGGACTTATCCGAGCTTCGCAGGCTCGAGAGCGCGATGCTCGAGGCTGCGGATCGGGAGCGCAACAAGCTCGGAATAGACCTGCACGATGGCCTGGGGCAGCAGCTGACCGGCATCTCGCTGCTCTTTGGCGCACTGGCGACCGAGGAGCGCCGGCGGGACGGACGCGCGCGCTCGGACCTCGAGCAAATCGACCAGCTGCTGCGACAGGCGATCGAAACCTGTCGGTTGATCGCTCATGGACTCGCTCCAGTGAGCGCCGCCGGTGGCAATCTCGTCACCGCACTCGAGGAGATGGTGCGTCTGCACCGCGGCAGTCGCGGACCGATCCTGCGGCTTTCAATCGACCGGCTCGCGCCGCTCAAACTCGGCGCCGCCGCGGCAGATGAGATGTACCGCATCGCGCAGGAAGCGGTGTCCAATGCGCAGCGTCATGCCCAGGCCTCGAGAATCGATCTTTCCCTGGCCGTCGATCCCACGGGCGTGACGCTCGAGGTTGCGGACGATGGCACCGGGATGCCCCCGACCCGCCCGCTGCAGGGCGGAATCGGGCTGCGGAGCATGACGTTTCGCGCACGCGCCATCGGCGCGACACTTGTCCTCGAGCGGCGTAAGCCGCGCGGCACGCGGGTGATCTGCCGCAAAGAGTTCGTGACGGACGAAGCGGACTACGCGCGCCCACGAGGGTAGGGGTGGCCGCCTCGCAGGCGCTACGCGGCGCGACGATAGCGGGCGGACTCTGGAGCGGGTGATGGGAATCGAACCCACGTTAGCAGCTTGGGAAGCTGCAGTTCTACCATTGAACTACACCCGCGAGCCCGAGATTTTATTCGGGCCGGCCGCAAGAAGGCAACCAAGGTCACGAGATGCAGGTGGCGCGGAAGCGCCCGCGTGCACGGGCGGGTCATCCGCTCACCGACAATGCGGGTCGTTGTCGATGCATGCGTGCCACGCGTGCGCGTGGTAGTACCGATGGTGGTTGCGGTCGTAGTAGCCCTCGCGCGGCGCAATTACACAGCCCGCGACGAGGACGATCATTCCAAGCAAACAGCTCCCAAGGGCGATGCGTCTTTTTCCCGACATGGTGTGTCCTCCGATTCGTAGTGCGAAGCAACAAGAGTGCCTCCGCCCCGTATGGGTGGATTCGCAAGGAACATGCCCAGTGCGACTGGCGAGACATACTGCCCCGCCCCCACAGCAGAGCGTAGGGACCGGCGGATGCGGCGGGTGCGCGCGCATCCGCTGCGTGCGGATATCACTCGGCGGTCGCCGGGTCGATCACGGAGGAGACCGCGGAGATCTTGTTGGCGGGGAAACCGCCGAGCTCGGCGTGGCGCCTGACCAGCGACTCGTCCGTCGCGTGATAGATGCAGTAGATCTTGTCTGCGGTGACGAAACTCTCGATCCACTGCACGCTCGGTCCCAGGCTGCTCAGCACTCCGCAGGATTTCTTCGAGATGGCCTTCAGATCGGCGGCGCTCAGTTTTCCCGCGCCCGGAATGTCGCGCTCGATGACGAATTTCGGCATGCCCGTCTCCTTCGATGTGCTGTGCTTCGCGATGGCTCCGCGGACGCAACGGCCGCTCCCGTTGCACCCGCGTGAACCGCAGTGTCCCGCAGGACGTCGCGCACGTCTTGAATTGCCTATGAAAGTATTCTAAAGCCGGTGCGATGATCCGTTGTCGAAGAATTTTTACATATTCTTTCAATGACTTGTCGGGTTCCCCGCGTCCGATTGCACTACGTTCGCGACGAGGGTCCAGCGGTCCGAGAGAACGTTTGCGTAGGCTCCGGCGGCGGTCGGCGGCGTCTTGATCCCGCGCTCGAGCGCGTATCGCGTCAGTGCCGGACGGTCAACCGCTGCGACAGCATTGGATATCGCGAACCGCACGCAGCTTTCGTAGAGCGATGGCGTGAAACGTGGCTACAACCGCGCTCGGCGCTCGGTTATATTCGTTTGGAACAGCGAGCGCGCCGGCACTCAAAAGCAATCATCACACCGGGAGCGCAGGCGTGGAGCCCATGCGCGTTGGGGAATTCGAGCTTGTTCCATCCGAGCGGAGCCTGCTGTCGGCGGGCAAGCCGGTCGAGCTCGGCGCGCGCGCATTCGATCTGCTGCTTGCACTGGTTGAGAACGCGGGGAAGCTCGTTTCAAAGACCGTACTGATCGAGCGGGTCTGGCCACGAGTCATCGTCGACGAGAACAACCTGCCTGCTCAGATCGCAAGTCTCAGGCGCGTGCTCGGCGCGGGTGCGATCCGCACGGTGCCGGGGTTCGGGTATCGCCTCGAGCTCTCGGTTACGCAAGCAGCGGCGGCAGATTCACTGCCGGTGAGCGCCGCGCAGACCGCGTCGCAGCGTGTGGCGCCGCGCCGCAACTGGCCGAGCCAGCTAGCCGCGCTGGTGGGACGCGAACAGGAATTGCACGAGGTCGAATCTGCTCTCGCACGCAGCCGGCTCGTCACGCTGGTGGGCGTCGCCGGGGTCGGCAAGACGCGCCTCGCGCAGGAGCTCCTCGCCAAAGCAGCCGCGACGTCGGAGGACTCGGTCGCGTGGGCAGCCCTTGCAGGAGTTCAGGACGCGCAGCACGTGCCCTCCGCGATCGCGCTTGCAATCGGAGTGTCGCTCCCGGAGGGAGTCGATGGTTTCGTAGCGCTTGCCCAGACCCTCGAGCACGTGCCGCTGCTCCTGATTCTCGATTGCGCGGAGCACTTGGGCGGGAGCCTTGCGAGTCGGCTCGCGACACTCCTTTCGCAGACGCACGAAGTGCGCGCGCTGGTTACGAGCCAGGTACCCCTCGGCATCGCCGGGGAGATCGTCTACAGGCTCGGCGTTCTACCGGTTCCCGAGCGGGGCGCCTCGGGCGAGGAAGCGACGCGGAGTGCGGCGGTGACGCTCTTCACGCAGCGTGCCGCGGCAGTCGACCGGCGCTTCGAGCTCACGCGCGCCAATTGCGCCCTCGTCGCCGAGGTGTGTCGGCGCCTCGATGGAATCCCGCTCGCCCTCGAGCTCGCCGCCGCCCGCGTTCCCGCACTTGGGCTTGCCGCGCTGCTCGCGCATCTCGACGATCGGTTCCGTCTGCTGCGGCTCGCATCCGTCGCCGAGCCGCGCCACGCGGCTCTTCAGGCCGCGTTCGACTGGAGCTACCGCCTGCTCAGCGAGCGCGAGCAGAGAGTGCTGCGCCTGCTGAGCGTGTTCGCCGGCAGCTTCTCGCTCGGCGCCGCCGCGCGCAGCGCAACGGATGCCGGCATGGACGAAGCGGAAGCAATCGATGTGATCGGATGCCTCGTCGATCGCTCCCTCTTGAGCGTGGGCGCGGTGGACTCGCCGCGCTACGCGTTGCTCGAGACCGTGCGTCACTTCGCTCAGGCAAAACTGCTCGCGCTCGACGAGCTCGACGCCGCACGGGCCCGCATGGCCGCGAGCGTGCTCGAGGTGCTCGATGTCGCGTATCGGGAGTACTGGTCGCTCGATGAGGCGGTGTGGCTGTACCGGTATGGCCCCGAGATCGAGAATCTGCGTGCCGCCCTCGACTGGGCGGTGGCGCACGACTCGGTGCTCGCGGTCGCGCTCTACGGCTCGGCCTGGCCGTTGTGGGTGGAGGCCGATCTGTGCGCGGAAGGTCGTGCGCGCTGCGAGCAGACGCTTGCGGGGCTCTCCGAGGCCGCACCGCGGGAGCGGGTCGGGCGTTTCTGGGAGGCCGTCGCCGTGTGCGACTCGACGCGCCGGTGCGATCGGGCGCGGTATGCCGCGGAGCTCGCCGCACGAATTCACGCCGAGTGCGGCGATGCGCGTGCACGGCATCATGCGCTGATGCTGCTCGCGCTCAACTGGCGCACGGACCCGAGCCTCGCGCGCGAGTCGTGCGCGACCGCACGCGCGCTCGAGAATCCAGCCTGGCCTGCGCGGCTGCTCGCGCAGGGTGCTCTCACCGAAGGTGCGCTGCTCACCGGCGACGGTCGCTATGAGGAGGCCCGGATGGCCTACGAGCGTGCCGTGCGCCTTGCGCTCACGACGAGTGAGCGGCAGGCCCTTGCCGCGACAGTCGGCATCGTCGAGCTGGATGTTGCGTGCGGCCGTACCGCTGCCGCATTGCAGCTCGCGCGACCCCTCGTCGCGAGTCTGCGTCACGTGGGCCGAAGGGAGACGCAGTTCGAGCTGCTCGTGCTCGCCTTCGCGGCGCTGCTCATTTCGGGAGAGCTGGAAGAGGCGCGCAGGCAGGGCGCCGAGCTCTACGAGCTTGCCCGCAGGCTCGATAGCGGCAAACTGTACCTGGCACTCGATGCCATGGCCCTGCTCTCCTGTCGCGAAGGCCGCATCATGGACGCGGCCCGCATCGCCGCGTGCGCGCAGGAGGCGCGCGCGGCGCACGGGGACGTGGGCCGCCGGCCGGCCGAGGAGCATATGCGTGGCGCGGTCAAAGCGATCCTCGACGAGCGCTTGGGCTCAAGCTGGGAGCGCGCCCGAGTCGAGCCGCTCGATGAGCTCGCCGCGTGCTCACTCGCGCTCGGCCTCCCGCAATGAGGGCGGCGCAAAGCGCTGGAGCGCCGCGTCGATCTCCCGCTCCTTGGCGCTTTTCAGCTGCGCGCATCTGATGATCTGCTCCTTCACCCGTGCGAGCTCGAGCTGCCCTCCGCCGAGCGCTTTCATCCGTGGCCGCACGAAGGCCTCGGCGCGCTCGGCGCCGGCCGGCGAGCAGTACCCCGCGAACAGCTCCGCAAGCTCCGGTCGCTCGAACCCCGGTACGCTCGCCACGAGCTCGCTGAAGTGCTGATCCGCATAGTGCACGGCCGCATCGCGCACGCCCGGCCGCCGTGAGAGAGCCATGAGCACGCCGATCGCATCGAGCTGCGGCACGCGCCCGGAGGCGGCGAGGTCGATGGCTTGCTGCGCGAGCGCCGGCGTATCCGCAGTGCCGATTGCGCTCGCGGCCTGGTCCGCGAGGAGCGGATCCGAGGAGCGGGTTGCCACCGCCGCGAGCCGGGACATGAACGGTGCGCCGAGATCCTGCACCGCGACCGCGAGCGCGGTGCCGCGAAAGGCCGGATCGAGCGCCCGATCATCGCCCGCGAGGTAAGACTGCGCGGCGGCCGCGAGGCGGGCGCGGACATCCGCGTTGCGTGCCTGCAGCGCAACGACCGGAAGGAGCGCCTGGCGCAGACTCTGCCGTGGCGCCGGCTCGCCATCATAGGCTCCGGTGCGTGGATCGAGCCCGAGATCCGCGAGCCGCGGCGCATAGATCGACTCCATGAGACTGCGGTACTCGGCACGCTGCTCGCCGGAAAGCATTGAATCGGCGAGCCCCCTGAGATGCCTCGCGAGCGCGACTGCGGCGAGGTAGTCGGCGTTTTCGCTCAGCGTGCGTGCGGCCTCGATCACGCGCGCGAACGAGCCCGTCCCCGAGGCAAAGTCGGCCCAGACGCTGTCGGCGACGGCGAGTGCCTCGCGTCCATCGAGAGTCGGCGCCGCGGCAAGCAGCGGAGCCCAGCCACGGCCGGCAAAGCGAAATCGATAGTATCCGGTACCCCCGGCATTGGGCATGAGCGGTGCGTCGCCGCGGAGTTCGGGTACGGCCGCCTGGAGCGTGGCGAGGAGCGTGCACTCGCGCGCACCACCGCGCGCCAGGCACACGGGAATGAGCCAGCTGCGCGGCGGCTCCCCGCTCACGCCGAGCGGGACGTAGCGGCTTTGCATGAGCCTCAGGGATCCCGGCCGTTGATCCACGGTCACGATCGGCACGCCGGTCTGATCGATGAATGTGCGCATCGCCGCCGCGATCTGCCGGTCGCCCGATGCCTGCGTGAGCGAATCGAAGAAATCCTGCGCGGTCGCGTTGCCGAAGCGGAAGCGCTCGAGGTGCAGCCTCAGGGCGCTCGCAAAGCGCTCCGGGCCGAGGTAGGTCTCGAACATCGAGAGCACCTGCGCGCCCTTCGAGTAGGTGATGTCGTCGAATGCGCTCGCGATGTCGCGGCTGTCGGTGATCGGCTGGCGGACCGCGCGTCCGCGACCGAGCGAATCCACCTGCATCGCGCCGAGCGCATCGGCGAGCTCACCGGCCGAGAAGTCGAGGTCGGGCCGCCACTGGCCCGCGATCTTGTCGCCGAGCCACTCCGCAAAGCTCTCGTTGAGCCACAGGTCGGTCCACCACGTTGGTGTGACGAGGTCCCCAACCCACTGGTGCGCCATCTCGTGCGCGCTCGTGTCGGCGAAGTCGCGCAACTGCGCGAGCGGCGCATTCGCATCGAGGAGAATCTCGGAATCATTGAACAGAATGAGTGCGGCGTTCTCCATGGCGCCCTCCTCGAGGGGAGAGGCGATGAAGTCGAGCTTCGCATACGGATAGGGGATGTCGAAGTAGCGCTCGAGCAGTGCGAGCAGCCGCGGCGCCTGTTCGGCCGCGAAGCGCATGCGCGGGAGCTCCCCCTTGGTCGCAATGACCCGAAAGGGCAGCGGCGCGTGGCGTACCGCGTTCGGCGGCACATTGGTCGCGAGCACGTCGAAGGGTCCGACGGCGATCGACACGAGGTATGTCGGTAGCGGCTTGGTCGGGGCGAAACGGTGCACGATCCAGCGGCCGGCGCGGCTCGATGCCACCTGCGCTGTGTTCGCGAACACCCTTGCGCCGCTTGGAGCGCGCACCGTGAGGGTGAACGGCGTCTTGAACCCCGGCTCGTCGAATCCCGGGAACATGCGCCGTGCATCGATCGGCTCGAATTGCGTCCAGGCGTACCAGTCCGCGCCGACCCTCGCGTGGAACAGGCCCTCGTCGCGCCGGCGAAATGGTGCCGTGTAATCGAAGATGAGCGTGAGCGGCCCGGCCGGAAGTGTGCGGGGGAAATCGAGCCGCGCAACTCCGGTCGGGTCGACCTGCGTGTAGAGTGCGCCGATCGACGTGCTGCCCATCGCGACGGTAGCGCTTGTCACGCGCAAGTCGCGTCCGTGCAGGTAGATCGCTCTCGCCGGCTGACGCAGCACGGCGTCGATCTCGGCATGCCCGCTGAAGTCAGTCGCCGCCGGATCGACGGTCAACTCGAGCCGGTACGCCGTGGGATGGATCGTGTCGGGAAGGCGCCCGAGTGGCACCGGGGAAGTCGCGGCCGTGGCGGCGGTCGCGACGATGACGGCGGTCGCAAGCGCCGCGAGCCGCGCAAGCGCAAGTACTCCTTTCGAGCCGCGCCGAGATTCTCTGCGCCGGCGAGTCACTCCACCGTGTATCCGCGCGCCTCGAGGCACGCGGCCATCGCCCGCTGGTAGCCGGATGGATTCGCGCCCGCACCTTGCTGGTCGCTCGGCTGCTCCGGATTGAAGCCGGTCTGGCTCACCGCCCATTGATTGCACTCGTAGCGGTCGGTCGATTGCTGCTGCGCGGACTGGCCGTTCTTCGGGTAGATGTAGAGGTTGTCTGTACCGCTCGGCGGCGCTCCGGGCGCGGCGGCCGGCGGTGGCGCATCCGGCGCCGCAGGCGGCGGGGCGTCCGCGGAGTCGTCGGCGGCTGCGCCATCGGCAATCGGTGGAGGATCGGTAACGACATAGCCGCTGTCACCGGCATTCCACTGGTAGTACACATTATTGCAGTAGTAGTAGGGGATTCCATTCCACCAGTACGTGGCGTATCCGACCGGGAGCGCGGCCAGGAACCACGGGATGCCCCAGCCGTAATAGGCGGCCGGCCAGTAATACCCGTTCCACCACCCGCCGGCCCAGGGGCGACCCCAGCCGCGGTAGCCACCGCCCGCGAAGCCGCCACGGCCCGCCCAGCTCGAGCGCGCCGCGAAGCCACGCGCGCCGCTGTAGGCGCCGTAGTGCACGCCGCCGAATGCGCCGCCGCCGTAGCGCGCACCACCGTAACGCGCACCGCCAAAGCGCCCGCCCGCGTACCCTCCGGCCGCGAAGCGCGGAGCCGTTGCATGCGCGATGCCGCGATACCCACCGCCACCGAAATGCGCCGCGCCTCCGAAGTGACCACCTCCACCCGAGTGGCCGCCCCCTCCCGAGTGGCCGGGCGCGGCCGCTGCCAAGCCGCAGGCTCCCACCGCGAGAGCCGCGGAGAGGAGACCAACCGTGGTTGCCAGTTTGCCTGCCTTGAGGCTCATTGCTTGCTCCGTCGCCGCGACGCTCCGAGGAGCGCCGGGTATAAAAACCTTGATCCGTTGGACCTCCATGTCCTGCCACCGTTCAAGTCCCAGGTTCGCTCAGCCTGCCTCGGCATTTACCATAATTCGCTAGCGGGGACTTGGCTGAGCACCTATGACTTCTACTCACCGGTAACGTATGGGCGCGGGCGCGGATGACATGCCTCTCATCGGTTACGAGGATGTCATGCAATGTCCCGGCCCGAACTCCACTTTGGCGTGGCTCTATGGGCGGCGCGCAGGCAGCGGTTGCCGCTGACCGGTGAGCCGAGCCCAGATGCGCTCGAACTGCGATTCGGTTGCGCCGCTCGCAATCATCGCGGCCTTGGCCGTGGGCTCCGACAGGCGCTCGCGAGCGTGCAGCAGCGCAAGCGCGCCGATCAGCCGGCCGAAAAAGAGCGATCGCCCGAGCGAGGTGGGCTCGCGAAGCCCGCTCGCCGGCACCTGATCCTCGAGCGCCGTGAGAATCCTGCCGGAGAGCTCCCAGCTCGCCGCCACGCGCCGCGCCGTAGCCGCCGCGTGGGCATCGAGCAGTGCGGCGAGGCCCGCGGCGGCCGGCTGCTCACGCCGCGCGGCGCACCGATCGAGCGCCACGCGGAAGACGATGATCGAGCCGAGCCCGAGCGTGAGACCGAGCAGCTGTGCGGCAAATGGATCGCTGTCCTCCACGATCGCGGCGTGTGCCTCCGCCGCGGCCGCGGCACGGTAGGTGTGCTCCCAGGTCGTCTCCGGAAAGCTCGGAAACTCATTCGGCGCGAGCCGGAAGACCGGCTGCAGCAGCGCGGTCGCAACGAGTGAGCGAATCCCGTCCGAGCCGAGCAGCGCCACCGCGCGATCGACGCTCTCCACCGGTTTCTCGCTCATGCGATAGAACGAGCTGTTCGCAAGCTTGAGGAGGCTCCCCGCGAGGGCCGGATCCCGAGCGATGATCGCCGCGAGCTCGCGGCGCGAGACGTCATCGTCGTGGATGGCGCGCATGAGCTGCGGCAGAAGGAGCGGACGGCGCGGAGCGTAGCGCGGCTCGGTCGCGACGCTTTCGAGCACGCTGCGCACGTCGCTCTCGAGCGCCGCAAGCCGCTCGGGAACAACCGGCGTAAGCGGACTCACGGCGAACGCGAGCTCGTGGAGGCGTTCGAAGACCTGCGCGGCGCTGAGCGCGCTTTCGGCGACGGGGCCCGAGGCACTCGCCGGCGGTAGCGCGTGTGCGGGCGCGGGAACGGCGACGACGGCGGCCACGGGTTCGGGTGCAAGCGGCGCCGCCTCCGGCGCGCGGTCGCGGGCGCGCTGCCAGAGCCGCAACGCGCCGACGGCGATCACCGCGATGACGAGCAAGCCGAGCACGATCGCCGGCATTTCCTCGAGTTCCCCCTTCCCGCGTGCGCCTCGTTGCGTGTTGGTCGAGCCGGGCGGATTCGATTCTGCCACAGCGCGCCTGACTGAGGCGTCTCCTCGGTCCCCTCGCGCGCGTTGTGCCGAGTCAGGGACGCCGCGTATCCGCCCACCCGCCGCCGAGCGCCTTGTAGAGCGCGACGAGATCCCGCATGAGCGCCTGAGCGCTCTGCTGCACTTGATCCTCGCTCTCGAGATAGGTCTGGTTCGCCTCGAGCACGTCGATGAACGTCACGGTCCCGGCGCGGTACTGCGCGCGCGCGATCTGGAGCGAAGAGCGAGCCGCCGCAACGGCGCGGCGCAGCGCGAGCAGTCGCCGCTGCTCGGCTTCGTAGCCCACGAGTGCATCCTCCACTTCCCCGAGCGCCGCGAGCACCGTCTGGCGATACGCGAGGTAAGCCTGGAGACGCTGCTCCTTGCTCGCGCGCACGTCCGCCTCGCGCTTGCCACCCTGGAAAACCGGCCAAGTCACGGTTGCGAGCGCAATCCCGGCGAGGCTTTGCGCGGAGAACAGGCCCCCCCCGGAACCGCCGGCCGTCGCGGCGAGCCCGAGCAGATCGAACCTCGGGTATTGCGCCGCGACGGCGACTCCGACGTTCGCCGTGGCCGCGGCGAGTCGGCGCTCCGCCGCGCGCACATCCGGACGTCGCCGTAACAGATCCGACGGCAGACCGATCGGAAGCGACGGAGGAGGCGCGGGGATCGTCGCGGGTGGCCCGAGCTCGCGTACGAGTGCGAGCGGGGGCTCTGCGAGCAGCACGGCTAGGGCGTGCATCCGCGTGCGCTCGTCGGCTTCGAGCGTGGGAATCTCGGCGCGTGTCGCCGCAAGCTGCGCGCGCTCCTGGTTCACGTCGAGCTCCGTCACCAGACCCGCGTGGAAGCGCGCCTGCGCGAGCGCGAGCAACTCGACGGCCCGCCGCACGGCGGTGCTGAGGATCGCAACGCGCGCTTGGGTCGCACGCAGCGCGAGATAGTCGTTCGCCACCTCGGCGGTGAGCGACACCTCGAGATCGCGCATCTGCCAGCGGGCGGACTCCGCGCCCGCGCGCGCCGCCTCGACACCGCGCCGCGTGCCGCCGAAGAGGTCTGCCTCCCAGGAGGCATCGAAGCCGAGCGAGTAAAGCGTCGCCGCGATGCCGGAGGATCCGCTTGGCGGCGCGACGCTCGCGAGGGGGTTCGAGTTCGAGTCGAGCCGCACGGCAGATCCGAGGGCGCTCACGCTCGGCCAAAGCGGTGCGCCTGCCGCGATCACCTCCGCGCGCGCCTGACGGATGCGCGATGCCGCGGCTGCGAGCTCGAGATTGGCGTGCAGGCACCGCTCGATGAGCCGCTCGAGCTCCGCGTCGTGGAACCCGAGCCACCAGCGCTCGAGGTCCGCTCGCGAGGCAGACGGTACGCTGAGCGGCGCCGAGTCGGACGATGCGGGCAGCTCGCCGTAGGTGTGAGGAAGGGCGATGGTTGGGCTGCGGTAAGCCGGCCCGACCTCACACGACGCGAGGAGCATGACTGCCGCGAGCCCCGCCGCGCGCCGCACGGCGACCGCGCTCCCCGGCTTCAGCGCCGCATGCGCCCCGCGCATCGGCTCAGCCCGCCCCGCGCGAGGGTCGCCAAGCGACGCCGGGACTTGACTTGATGAGGACCAACGTCGGCAGAACGGCCACGCCAACCAGCATCAGCACCCAGAAGCAGTCGAGAAACGACCGGACGGCCGCCTGATACTGCGCCGCGCGGTAGATCTCGGCGAGTGCGAGCGAGCTCGCCTGGCTCGCCGAGTGGCCGAGCCCGATGAACACATGCCCCAACCGCGCGAAGCCGTGAACGTAGTTCGGGTTCAAGCGGTTCAGCGTCTCGGCGAAGCGCGACTGGTAGAACTGCTCGCGGTGCGCGAGCAACGTCTGCACGAAGGAGATCCCGATGCTGCCGCCGAGGTTGCGCGTCACGTTCATCATGGCGGTGGCCTCGCCTGTCTTCGCGGACGGCAGGTCGACGTATGCGGCGTTCGTGAGCGGGATGAACATGAACGGGATGCCGATCACTTGATAGAGCCGCGCCCAGGCCACCTGGGCGAAGGAGATCTGCGCGTTGAGGTGGCTCATGTGCCACAGACCGAGGATGGTGGCGGCAAGTCCTGCCCCGATCAGGTAGCGCGGCTCGATTCGCGGTGAGAGCACGCCGACCGCGCCCATCGCGATGAGCGTGCCGACGCCCCCGGCGGTGAGGGCGAGGCCGGCCTGCATTGCGGTGTAGCCCATGACCTGCTGCAGCATCTGCGGCAGGAACTGCGTGGTGCCGAACATCACCACGCCCACGATCGCGATGACGAGCGTCGCGACGGCGAAGTTGCGGTGCCGGAACAGCCGCAGATCGAGCAGCGGCTCGCGTGCCGTGAGCTCGCGCAGGACGAACCCGGCGAGCGACAGCGCCGCAATCGCCGCACTCGCGCTGATCATCGGACTCGCGAACCAGTCGTCGCGTTGACCGCGGTCCATCGTGATCTCGAGGGACCCGAGTCCGAGCGCAATGAGCGCCGTGCCGGACAGGTCGAGTCTGATGCCGCGGCGCAGCCGCTCGCGCCGCTCGCGCCTCAAGAGCGCGGGCTCGCTGACGAGGGTCTGCACGAGCGCAAGCGAGAGCATGCCGACAGGCACGTTGATCAGGAACACCCAGCGCCAGCTGTACGTGTCGGTGATGTATCCGCCGAGAACCGGGCCGATCGTGGGAGCGAGGATCACGGTGAGTCCGAACACGGCGAGCGCCTGGCCGCGCCGCTGCGGGGGAAACGAGTCAACGAGCATCGTCTGCGTCATCGGCTGCAGGCCGCCGCCCGCCATCCCCTGAACCACGCGCGCGACGACCAGCACCGCGAGGCTCGGCGCGAGGCCGCAGGAAAGCGACGCGAGCGCGAACAGCGCCACGCTCATCATGTAGTAGCGCTTGCGGCCGAGCAGTTGGCCGAGCCAGCTGCTCAAGGGGATCACGATCGCGTTCGCGACCAGATAGCTCGTCAGGATCCAGGTCGACTCGTCGTAGCTCGCCGACATCGCCCCGGCGATGTGCTGGAGCGAGACATTCGCGATCGCGATGTCGAGCACCTCCATGAACGAGGCGATCGAGATCACCGTCGCGATGATCCAGGGATTACGGTCTCCGGCCGCCGAGCGCGCCGGGCTCCAGCTCTCCGCGGCCATCTCTAGCGCACGCTCACGGTCGGCTCCACCGACATGCCGGGCCCGAGGATGCAGTCCCCTGGCACCCGATCGAGCGCGATCTTCACCGGGACGCGCTGCACCACCTTCACGTAGTTTCCGGTGGCGTTCTCCGCTGGCAGCAGTGCAAATGCCTCGCCTGCGCCGCGCTGGACGGACTCGACGTGGCCGCGGATGCGGGCGGCGGGACAGGCATCGACATGCACTGCGACGGGCTCATCCCGCCGGATTTGAGCGAGGTCGGTCTCCTTGAAGTTCGCGGTCACGTAGAGCTCGAGCGGCACGATCGCCATCAGCTGCCCGCCTACGGAGACGTAGTCGCCCACGGCTACCGAGCGCTGGGTGACGTGCCCGGTCGCGGGGGCGGTGATGCGTGTGTAGCCGAGGTCGAGCGCGGCGATGTGCGCCGCGGATTCGGCGCTACGGAGCGTGGCGGCGCTCGCCGCGAGCGCGGCGTGCGCCGTCTCGATCTGCGTGGCCGCCGTGCGCGTTTGCTGGCGCGCCGCGTCTTCCTGCGCGCTCGCGCTGCGCTCGGCGGCGAGCGCCTGGTCGATCTGCAGCTGCGAGACCGCGCGCGGTGCGCTTGCCCTGAGGTCGAGGTAGCGCCGCAGATCGCTCTGCGCCTTCACGGCCTCTGCATGTGCGGAGACGAGGTTTGCAAGCGACAGGCGGTATCCCGCCGCGCTCGCATCGACCCGCGCCTTCGATTCATCGAGCGCCGCACGCGCCTCGGCAACTTGCGACTGCGCCTCCTCGAGTCGAGCGCGATAGTCCGCCGGATCGAGCTCGAGCAGCGCTTGACCGGTGTGCACGAGCTGGTTGTCCGTGACGTAGACCGCGATCACCTGCCGGGGCACGCGTGGGGCCGCATAGATGATGTGGGCGTCAATGAAGGCGTCGTCGGTGGAGACGTAGCGGCGAGCCCGTAGCCACAGGAGCAGCGCCGCTACGGCGAACACGACGAGCAGCAGCACGGTGCCGATGCGAAGAGCGGCGTGGCCCCACAGGCCCCGCGTCGCGACCGCGGGCGTCCCTGCGTGTCCCTCGTCGGTGCGCTGCAGCTGATCCTCGCTCACCCGGGCACGACCGGATCAGGCGCGCGTTGGCCCCTGAACGACGGCTCGCGGCGAAGCATCACGGTTCACGGAGCGGACGCACTCCGCGCCGCGCTCGCCGCGCCGCGGCGCCGAACCCGATAGAATGGTGCGACGGGAGGGGGAAGCTCGCCGCGACGGGGGGATCGATCATGCTTGGTATTCGCTTCGCTTCTCGGCGTTCATGCGCGCCCTGCCTGGGTGCGCTGCTGCTCAGCGTGGCTGGGCATAGCGCGTGCGCCGCAAGTACCGTGCCGCAGGTCCGCTGCGCGGCCCTCACGCGCCTCGCGCTCCCGCAGACGCGCATCGTCTCGGCTGAGATCGTGAGCGGCCCGCTCTTCCTGCCCCCGGGCGCTACGCAACCGCTCACGGATCTGCCGCCGTTCTGCCGCGTGAGCGGAATCGTCGCCCCGGCGGTCCGCTTCGAGGTGTGGCTGCCGCTCGAGGCGTGGAATGGCAAGTTCGAGGGAACCGGCAACGGCGGCTACGCAGGCGCGATCGTCTATCGCGAGCTCGCCGACGGCGTGCGGCGGCATTACGCGAGCGCGGACACCGACATGGGCCACCGGAGCACCGCGCCCGACCCGGGCAGCTGGGCGCTGCACCACCCCGAGCTGGTGGTCGATCAGGGCTACCGCGCGCAGCACGTGACCGCGCTCAAGGCGAAGGCGATCATCCACGCGTTCTACGGGGTGCACCCGCGTCGCTCGTACTTCGTCGGTTGCTCCTCGGGCGGCTGGCAGGGGCTCACCGAGGCGCAGCGCTACCCGCGCGAGTACGACGGAATCGTGGCAGGGGCCCCGGCGATGGAGGTGATACACCTGCACGCGGCGACGATTTGGACGGCGCTCGCGGCAATGGAGATCTCCCCTGCGAAGCTGCGACTGATCACCAAAGCGGTGCTCGCGCAGTGCGATGCGAACGATGGCGTGAAGGACGGCCTCCTCACCGACCCGCGCACTTGCGGCTTCGCCCCCTCCGAGCTTGCCTGCCATGCGGGTGAGAATGCCGACGCCTGCTTGACTCCGACCGAAGTCACGGCGCTCGGGAGGATCTATTCGGGACTGCACTCCTCGACCGGCAGGGAGATCTATCCCGGGTGGCCGCGCGGCGTCGAGTACGCGCTCGCCATGACGCGCCAGCCGTTCGTCGCAGCGCTCGCGGCGAGCACGTTCAAGGACATGGTGTTCGAGGACCCGAGCTGGGACTATCACCGCATCGACTACGATCGCGCGGTACACCTTGCCGACGCGAAGGTCGGCGCAATTCTCAACAACTCGAGCCCGGACCTGCGCGCGTTCCGGCGCGCGGGTGGCAAGCTCATCCTCTGGCACGGCTGGGCGGATCCCCTCATCTCACCCCTGCACACCATCGAGTACTACCAGAAGGTCGCGGCGTTCTTCGCGCGGCCCGCGCGGGAGAGCGAGAGCGCAGAGGTCGCGGGGATCGAGAATTTTGCGCGGCTCTTCCTCGCCCCAGGGGTCAATCACTGCGGCGGAGGCCCGGGTCCAGACCAGTTCGACGCACTCGGCGCGCTCGAGAGATGGGTTGAGCACGGCGTCGCGCCCGAGCGCATCGTCGCCGCGCACCTTACCCACGGCGTCATCGACCGCACCCGCCCACTCTGCGCGTATCCGCGCGTTGCGAAATACACCGGCCGCGGCAGCACCGATGAGGCCGCGAGCTTCGAGTGCCGCGCACCGTGAGACTTTGGCGGCGCAGCGGCGCGTGACATACCATCGATCCCCCCTCCTCCCATCTCGCGAGACAGCGCATGGCAACACCCCAGACGGCCCCTCCGGTCCTCACGGAGCTCAAGCTCACGCCCCCACTCAAAGAGACGATCAACACCGCGCTCGAGCGTGGTCGGATGCTGAGCGTCGCCTACGTGAGTCCCGACGGTCGGCCGGAGCTCTCGTTCCGCGGCAGCGTTCAGGCGTTTAGCGACACCCAGCTCGCGATCTGGGTGCGGAACCCCGAAGGCGGCATCCTTGCGGCGGTGGCGGGCGGACACGCGCACATCTCGCTGCTCTACGGCGAGCTGCGCCCCGACTTCAAGGCGTTCGTGAGCTTTCGCGGGCGCGGGCGAATCGACAACTCCCCGGATGCGCGTCGCAAGGTGTATGGAAATTCCCCCGAGCTCGAGCGCAACTTGGACAAGGAGCAGAAGGGGCTACCGCTCATCATCGATCTCGACAGCGTCGACGGCTTCTTCGGCGGCGCGGTCCTCAAGATGCGCCGCTGAGGCGGTGAGCGCGACGCGCGCGAGCGCGCAGGGCGCTCCCCGCGCGCCGCTTCTGCAGCCCGGCGACATCGTCGATGTGGTAGCGCCGGGATTCCGCTGCTCGGCGCAGGCACTGCGCGCCGGAACCGCGTATCTGCGCCGCCTGGGCCTCGTGCCGCGACTGCCGCAGAGGCTCTTCGGAGCCGATCTTCTCTGTGCAAACTCCGATCATGCGCGCTTTGCGCAGCTGCGTCGGGCGCTCACCGCGCCGGATTCGCGCGCGGTCTGGTGCGTACGGGGCGGCTACGGCGCGATCCGACTGGTCGGGGACCTGCTCGAGCTTGCCCCGCCCCGACGACCCAAGCTCTTCATCGGCTACAGCGATGCAACGACGCTCCACTACCTGCTCAATCATCACTGGCGGTGGCCGACGCTGCACGGACCGCTCCTTGATCGGCTGGGCTCCCGCGCAGCGCCCCTCGAGGAGCTCGAGGAGCTGCGCTCGGTCCTGCTGGGCGGAGCCCGGGAGGTCGTATTCCGCGGCCTCGTCCCGCTCAATGCGCCGGCGCGTCGGCGTGCGCGGCTCACGGCGCGCGTGTTCGGCGGCAACCTCACGGTTCTCGAGACGACGCTCGGAACGCCGCTCGCACGGCACCCCCGCCAGATCCTGTTCCTCGAGGACATCGGCGAGCGCGGCTACCGCGTGGACCGCATGCTGCAGCATCTCGCGCAGGCCGGCGCTCTCGGGCACGTGAAGGCCGTCGTGTTCGGCGCGTTCATCGGCGGTCGCGAGCCCCGCGGCGGCACGCTGGTGCCCGCGGTCCTCGAGCGCTTCGCGCGCGAGCAGCCCGTCCCGGTGCTCGCGGGAATGAAGGCCGGCCATGGCGAGCACCAGCGGCCCGTCTTCTTCAATACGCCCGCCGAGCTCTGCTGCGGGGCCTCGCCGTCGCTCACGATCGCGACCGCGTCGTTTCCGTAGGCCGCCGCCGTCATGACGTCCCAACTCCCGCCCGCCGAGCATCCGCGCTCCATCCGCTCGTTCGTGGTTCGCGGCGGACGGACTACCGACGCGCAGCGTCGCGCACTCGAGGAGCTGTGGCCGCGCTACGGGGTGGATCTCTCGAGCGCGCGGCTCGACCTCGATGTCCTCTTCGGGCGCCGCGCGCCGCGCACACTCGAGATCGGCTTCGGCAACGGCGAGAATCTGATCGCGCTCGCGGCGAGCCATCCCGAGCGCGACTATCTCGGCATCGAGGTGCATCCCCCCGGCGTCGGACGGCTGCTGCTCGCGACCGCCGCAGCCGCGCTCACTAACGTGCGCATCGTCTGCCATGACGCAGTGCAGGTTCTCGAGTCTCATATCGCGCCCGGCGCGATCGAGGAAGTACTGATCCTCTTTCCGGACCCCTGGCCCAAGAAGCGGCATCACAAGCGTCGGATCGTGCAGCCGCCGTTCGCGGCGTGCCTCGCCGAGCGACTCGCGCGGGGCGGTGTGGTGCGCCTCGCAACGGACTGGCAGCCCTACGCCGAGCACATGCTCGAAGTGCTGGGCGCGTGCGCGACGCTCGAGAACCTCTCGCCGGAGGGCGCCTTCGTGGCGCGCGCCGCCGAGCGCGCCACGACACGCTTCGAGCGCCGCGGGGAGCGGCTCGGACACGCGGTCTGGGAGCTCGCGTTCCGCCGCCGCTGAGCACGCGCATGAGCGGCATCGCGGCGAGCATCAGCCCGAGGATGACGACGCGCACCCGCGCGGCGCAGCGCCTGGAACGCGAACTTCTTGAAAGGCCGCGGCCCGAGGCGCAACATCGATCGCGCACGAGCTCGCGCGGGCGAGCATGGCAATGCCGGAAGTCTAGGAGGATCGCCATGGCAGCTCCTCAACCGAGCGTCGGCAGCTGGTACCGTCTGGGCGCCGGCGAGCTCTTCGAGGTGGTCGCGGTCGACGAGGACGACGCCACCATCGAAATCCAGTACTTCGACGGTACGGTCGAGGAAATGGACCTCGAGGACTGGGAGGCACGCTCGGAGGCCGAGGGGCTGCAGGCGAGCGAGCCGCCGGAGGACTGGAGCGGCTCGGTGGACGTGGAGCCCGACGAGGAGGGGCAGCGCTCGGACCCCTACGACGAGGAGAAGGACCTGCGCGCGAGCCCCCTCGACGGACTCGACATGTTCGAGGCCCGCTGACTCTAGGGGAGCGCTTCGGGCGCATTGCGCCGCGTCAGCCAGTAGAGCAGCAGCAGCCCCGGAATCGCAAGGCAGGCCGTGTACAGAAAGAACGGCGCATAGCCGATCGCATCCACCACGAACCCCGAGGTGCCCTCGAGAATCTTGCCCGAGAGCAAGAACACCGAGGAGAAAATCGCGTACTGCGTCGCCGTGTACCGCGGACTCGTCAGGCTCGACAGAAACGCGATGAGCGCGGTCCCGCGCATCGCCTGCGCGAGGTTGTCGAGGCTGTTGGCCGCGGCGAGACCGAGCAGCGTCGGTCCCTGCGTGCGCGCGAGCGCGGCGAAGCTCAGGTTCGAGAGCATGATCATCACGGCTCCGATGACGAGCGCCCGCACGATCCCGAGCCGCGCGACCACCGCGCCCGCGATCACGACGCCGACCAACGAGAAGGAGAGTCCGACGATCTTCACGACGACCGCGATCTGATCGAGGGTGTAGCCGTGGTCGATGTAGAACGGATAAACCATCGAGCCCATGGCGTATTCGGTCAGGCGGTAGCTCCCGATGAACGCGAGAACGATCAGCGCGCTCGAACCGCCCTCGCGCTTGAAGAAGTCGACCAGCGGACAGATCACCGCACCGATGAAGCTCGCGCCCACCTCGCGCAACGCTTGGGGCCAGTGGGCCTTGCGCTCGAGCCACTCGATCACGCGCTGCTCGCGCGCGAGCGTCTCGCGCGGCGCGCGCGGTTCGGGCTCGCGGCTGAGGAGCGTGGTCACGATCCCGACGCCCGCAAACGCGGCCATGATCGAGTAGCTCGCCTGCCAGCCCAAGCTTTGCGCGAGCCCGAGCGCTCCGGCGCTCGCCAGGATGAGCGCGGCGCGAAAGCCGAGCTGGTAGGCGGCGGCCATGACCCCCTGCAACTGCTCCGGCGCGGACTCGATCCGCCAGGCATCCATGGCAGTGTCCTGGGTCGCGGCGCAGAAGGTGAGGAAGAGTGCGCCGAGCGCGACGCGCAGCACTCCCTGCGCAGGATGGCTCGTCGAGAGATTGATGAGCGCGGCGACGATGCCGAGCTGTGCGACGAGCATCCAGCTGCGTCGCCGGCCGAGCAAGCGGTGCAGAAGCGGTAGCTTCCAGCGGTCGACGATCGGCGCCCAGATGAATTTGAGCGAGGAGATGAGGCTCGCCCAGGCGAGCATGCCGATCGTTGCGCGCTCGACGTGATCCTGGCGCAGCCACGCGGAGAGGGTTTGAAAGATGAGGTAGAACGGCAGGCCCGAGGAGAAGCCGAGGAAGAGCATCGAGAGGACGCGGGGTTGGCGGTACACGAGCACCGCCTGCAGCCAGCCGCGCGGCGTCTCGCTCGCCGGGTGACTCTCCGGGACCGTTTGTCTCATTTGACCAATGATAGCGGTCCGGCAGCGCGCCGATGATGAACGGCTGCGCGGATGGGCTCGAGGACCGTCCGCGACGCTCCGCGCGGACCGATGTGCGATTTTGCGGAGTGGCTCACATATTGCGCCTGTTCTCGAGTGCGGTCCGGGACCTGGCGAGTCTTGCTCTACCGGGTCGCTCGGTCAAAATAGGCCACTATGTCGAACCGCCTCCGAACGTCGATCCTGCCGGCGCGCGCGCTGCGCGCACGGCGCACGCCGGGCGCGCTCGGGGCGGTGGCGCTCGCGCTCGGGACGGCGCTCTGCTTCGCAATCCTCCCCTCCACCGCGGTCTCGGCGGCGGGTCAGCAGTGGGGCGGCGCGGGCAAGGATGGCGTCGTCTTTCGCTGGGTCGACGAGCACGGTGGTGTGCACTACGGAGACAGCATTCCGCCGCAGTACGCCAAGGATGGGGCCACCGTTCTCAACGACCACGGCATCGTCATCGGAGAGGTGGCTCCGCAGAAGACCGCGGCGGAGCTCGCCGCGGCAGCGCGCGACGAGGAGGAGCTGCAGAAGCAGCACCAGCGCGACAGTTTCCTGCTGACTACCTACAGCTCGGTGAAGGACATCGAGCAGCTGCGCGACGAGCGGCTGGGGCAGCTCGCCGGACAGCGCGTGGCGGCCGAGGCCTACATCTCGAACCTGCATGAGCGGTTGCTCGCGCTGCAGGCGCGCGCGATGCTGTTCAAGCCTTACGACAGCGAGCGCGGAGCGCGGCGGATGCCCGATGATCTGGTTGAGCAGCTCGTGCGCACGCTCAACGAGATGCGCGCGCAGCGCGGTGCGCTCGATGCGAAGAGCGAGCAGGAGTCGGAAATGCGCGCACAGTTCCAGGCGGACATCGATCGCTTCCGCGAGCTACGCGCTGCGGCGAGCAATCGTCAGCCGGACTGATGACCGCCGCGCGCCGCCCTGCCATCTAGCGCCGGCCCGAGTGGCCGAAGCCGCCGGCGCCGCGGACGCTTGCCTCGAAGTCTGCCACCACCTCGAGCTCCACCTGCACCACGGGGACCACGACGAGCTGTGCGATGCGCTCGCCCGGGTGCACCGTGAAGGGCTCGCGGCCACGGTTCCAGCACGACACCTTGAGCTCTCCCTGGTAATCCGAGTCGATGAGGCCGACGAGGTTGCCGAGCACGATGCCGTGCTTATGGCCGAGGCCCGAGCGCGGCAGGATCATCGCGGCCAGGGCGCGATCCTCGAGGTGAATCGCGAGCCCCGTCGGCAGGAGCTCGACGTCGCCGGGCGCCAGGGTGAGCGGACGCTCGAGGCAGGCGCGCAGATCGAGCCCTGCGGAGCCGGCGGTGGCGTAGCTCGGCAGCGGCAGCTCGCGGCCGATGCGCGCATCGAGTATCCGCACCTTCAGTGAGCGCACGGCGCGGATTCGCGCGATCTTCAGGCGCGCGCGCTGTCGCGGCCGCCGGTGGACTCCGCGCCGCGCCGCCCCTGTTCCGCGTAGAGCTCGGCGATGAGCGCAACGAGATCGCGCGCGAGGCTCGCCTTGGCTGCGCGCGGCAACTCGCGCCGGCCGCCGCGCCACAGCACGACGAGCTCGTTGTCCGCGCAGTCGAAGGCCTTGTCGTGGCCGACCTCGTTAGCTGCGATCACGTCGAGATTCTTCTTGAGCATCTTCGCGCGCGCATTCTGCTCGACGTTTTCCGTCTCGGCCGCAAAACCAACCACGAACGGCCGATCGGGACGCGCCGCAACCGCGGCGATCACATCGACGGTGCGCTCCATCTCGAGGGCGAGCTTCTCGCTCACCTTCTTGATCTTGTGCCCCGGCGGATGGGCGGGACGGTAGTCGGCGACCGCGGCCGTGGAGATGAAGATGTCGGTTCCTGCGACCTCTTTCATCACCGCATCGAGCATGTCGGCGGCGCTTTCCACCTCGATGCGTCGCACGCCTGGCGGGGTCGCGAGCGCAACCGGTCCGCTCACCACCACCACCTCCGCACCGGCCGCCCGCGCCGCCTCGGCAACCGCGAAGCCCATCTTGCCGGAGCTGCGGTTGCTCACGAAACGCACTGGATCGATGCGTTCACGCGTGGGCCCGGCGGTAATCAGCACCCGCAGTCCGTTGAGCGCGCCGCGGGGCGCCAAGAGCGCCTGCACCCGCTCCACGATCTCGAGCGGCTCGAGCATGCGGCCCGGGCCCACCTCGCCGCAGGCCTGATCGCCCTCGGCAGGTCCCAAGCGCCGGATGCCGCGCTGCTCGAGGAGCGCGACGTTCGCCGCGGTTGCCGGATTCGTCCACATCAAGTGGTTCATCGCGGGAGCCACGAGGATCGGCGCCTGCGTCGCGAGACAGAGCGTCGCGAGCAGATCATCGGCGCGCCCCGCCGCGAGTCGTGCGAGGGAATCCGCGCTCGCCGGCGCAATGAGCACGAGCTCGGCCCAGCGCGCGAGCTCGATGTGTCCCATGGCGGCCTCCGCCGCCGTGTCCCATAGCCCGGTGCGCACGGTGCGTCCGGAGAGCGCCTGGAACGTGAGCGGAGTCACGAACTCGCGCGCCCCGGCGGTCATCACGACCTGCACCTCGGCACCGCGCTCGCGCAAGCGTCTGACGAGGTCTGCCGCCTTGTAGGCGGCGATGCCCCCGGTAACTCCGAGCAGAATGCGCTTGCCTTGCATGAAATCGACGCCCTCGAGCCCCCCGGGGCATTATCCGGCCCGTATCCACGGCAGGCAAACCAGTTCCGGGGCGGACGGTGCGCGCCAGCCGGGCCGGGGGACCGGCCGCCTTGCGGAGGCCGGTCGGGGCTGGTATAAAGCCCGCCCCTCGTCGGCGAGCCTTGCAGGTCGGTCTGAAGTCATGTCCCGAGTGTGCGACGTCACGGGCAAGCGCCCCGCGGTCGGCAATCGCGTCTCCCACGCGAACAACAAGCGCCGCCGGCGCTTCCTGCCGAACCTTCACACGCAGCGCTTCTGGCTGGAATCGGAGAAGCGCTGGGTGACGCTGCGCGTCTCGACGAACGGGTTGCGCACCATCGAGAAGAAGGGCATCGATGCGGTGGTCGGGAAGCTGCGCAGCGAGGGCATGAAGATCTAGCCCCGCACGTTGGAGAAGGTACGCCATGCGCGAGAAGATCAAGCTCCTGTCGTCCGCCGGAACCGGCCACTTCTACGTGACGACCAAGAATCGCCGCCTGCACCCGGACAAGCTCGAAGTGAAGAAATTCGATCCGGTCGTGCGCAAGCACGTCGCGTACAAGGAAGCGAAGATCAAGTAATTTGCCGGAGCTGCCCGAGGTCGAGACCACCCGCCGCGGCCTCGAGCCGCACGTGGTCGGCCGCACGGTCGTCGCTCTCAAGGTCTACGAGCCGCGCCTGCGCTGGCGCGTCCCGCAGGAGCTCCCGGAAAATCTCGCCGGCCAGCGCATCGAGCGCACCGGCAGGCGCGCCAAGTACCTGCTGATCGAGCTCACCCGCGGAACCCTGCTCTGGCATCTCGGCATGTCGGGGAGCCTGCGGGTGCTCGCAGCCGACACGCCCCGGCGGCTTCACGATCATCTCGATCTGCTGCTCGATTCGGGGCAGGTGCTGCGGTTCAACGACCCGAGGCGCTTCGGCAGCATCCACTACACCACCGGCAGCCCGCGCGAGCACCCGCTGCTCGCCAATCTCGCCCCGGAGCCCTTCGACCGCCAATTCGGCGCGGTGTACCTGTGGCGGGCGAGCCGCGGGCGTCGCGTCGCGATCAAGCAGCTCCTGATGAACAGTCGCATCGTCGTCGGCGTCGGAAACATCTACGCGAGCGAGGCGCTGTTCCGCGCCCGCGTGCGCCCGCAGCGACGTGCCCGCACGCTCACGCGCGTGGAAGCGGCACGGCTTGCGCGCGCCGTGCGTCGCGTGCTCGAGCTCGCGATCCGCGTCGGCGGCACTACGCTGCGCGATTATGTCGGGGCGGATGGCAACCCGGGGTATTTCCGGCAGAAACTCTTCGTCTACGAGCGCGCAGGCGAGCCGTGCCGTCACTGCGGCACGCCGGTGCGGGCGATCGTCCAGGGCCAGCGCCGAAGCTACTATTGCCCACGCTGCCAGCGCTGACGGCGCGCTAGTCGCTTCCAACCGCAGCGCCCGCGGTGCGTCGTAGCTTCTTCAGCTCGGCCTCGACGATCGGGTGCACGAACTCGTGCACGTCGCCGCCGAGAACGGCGATCTCACGCACGAGCGACGAGGAGATGAACGTGAATTGCTCCTGCGGGGTGAGGAACACCGTCTCGAGCTCGCGCGCGAGATGGCGGTTCATGTTCGCGAGCTGGAACTCGAACTCGAAGTCCGACACGGCGCGCAGTCCGCGAATGATCACCGACAGCTGGTGCTTGCGCGCGAACTCGATCGTGAGCTCCGCGTAGCCCATGACCTCGACCTGCGGAATGTCTGCGAGCACGCGCTTTGCGAGCTCGACGCGCACCTCGAGCGGCAGGAGCGGCGCCTTGCCGGCATTGGCGGCGATCGCGACGACCACTCGGTCGAAGATGCCGGCGGCGCGGCGCACGAGGTCCGTGTGTCCGTTGGTGATGGGATCGAAGGTGCCCGGATAGACGGCGTTGCGTTTCATCATGTCTCGCCCGAATCGCTGGCCCGCTCGATCAGATGATACCCGACCTCCCCGGCACGCTTGGCCTTCACCACTCTCCAGTGCGCGGGGAGCGCCGGAAGACCCGCTCGCGCGGCGCACTCGAGGTAGATGAGCGCGTGCGGCGCGAGCCAACCCCGGTCCTCGAGCAGCCCCGAGGCGGCGACGAGCAGGTCCGAGGCGAAGGGCGGATCGAGGAACACGATGTCGAAGGGCTCGACGGCCCCCTTCAGAAAGCGCAGCGCGTCGGCGCGCCGCACGGCGCCATGCACCCCGCCCCATTCGGCGAGCAGCTGGCTGAGCGCGCGCGCGGCCGCAGCGTGCTGCTCGATGAACAGCACGCGCGCCGCACCGCGCGAGAGCGCCTCGAGCCCGAGCGCGCCGCTTCCCGCGAAGAGGTCGAGGCAGCGAGCGCCGACGAGACGGCCGTCGAGCCAGTTGAACAGCGTCTCGCGCACGCGGTCCGGCGTCGGGCGCAGTGCCCCGCTCGATGCAAAGCGCAGGCGCCTGCCGCGCCATTCCCCGCCGATGATTCTGAGCACGCGCGAGCGGGCGCCGCGGGCGTGCATTCGGCCGCTCGCGCCGCGAGGGGCGAGGCTAGAATAAGGAGGACGCAAGCGAGCGCAACACCGATGTTCGGACGCAAGCCCAAGGATACCGCGACCGAGCGCGAGGAGCGCGCGGGGTTCTTCGCGCGCCTGCGCGCGCGGGTGAGCCGCGGCAGCTCACGGCTCGGGCTCGATCTCGCGGGGTTGCTGCGCGGACGCGAGATCGACGCGGCGGCGCTCGCCGAGCTCGAGACGCGCCTGCTCACGGCTGACGTGGGCGTGGAGGCGACCGAGCGCATTCTCGCCGGGCTCGAGCGGCGCGTCGCGCGCAGGGAGCTCGCCGACGTGGCGGCGCTCGTCGCAGCACTTCGCGATGCGATGGTCGAGATCCTCGCCCCCTGCGCGCAACCGCTCGTGATCGATCCGGCGCACCGCCCGTTCGTGATCCTCGTGGTCGGGGTGAATGGCTCGGGCAAGACCACGACGATCGGCAAGCTTGCGCGACGCTTCACCGCGGAGGGCGCGAGCGTGATGCTCGCGGCGGGGGACACGTTCCGTGCCGCGGCGATCGAGCAGCTCGAGGTGTGGGCGGGCCGCACCGGGGCGCAGTTCGCCGCCCAGCAGCCCGGCGCCGATCCCGGCGCGGTGGTGTTCGACGCGCTCAAGTCGGCGCGCTCGCGTGGACTCGACGTGCTCATCGCGGATACCGCCGGGCGGCTGCACAGCCAGACGCATCTGATGGAGGAGCTGAAGAAGGTGAAGCGGGTGATTCAGCGCGTCGATCCGAGTGCGCCCCACGAGGTGCTGCTCGTGCTCGATGCGAACCAGGGCCAGAATGCGCTCGCACAGGCGTTGCAGTTTCACCAGGCGATCGGCGTTACCGGGCTCGTGCTCACCAAGCTCGATGGCACCGCGAAGGGCGGCATCGTGGTAGCGATCGCGCGCAAGCTCGGCTTGCCGATCCGCTTCATCGGCATCGGCGAGCAGGCGGAGGACTTCGGCGAATTCGATTCCGAGGCGTTCGCGAGCGCGCTCGTCGAGGGCGCGGGCACGCAGGCGCATCAAGACGCTGCCGAGCGCGGCGCAGAGGTCGGGGGCTCGCAGCGATGATCACTTTCGATCACGTCACCAAGCGCTATCCGAACGGCCGCGAGGCGCTCTCGGGTCTCACGTTCCGTATCGGCACCGGGGAGATGGTGTTCCTCACCGGCCGCTCCGGTGCGGGCAAGAGCACCGTGCTCAAGCTGATCGCGCTCATCGAGCGCCCGACGCGCGGCACCGTGATCGTCGCCGGCAGGAATCTGGGCTCGCTTCCCGCGCGGCAGGTCGCGGCGCACCGGCGCTCGATCGGCGTCGTATTCCAGGATCACCGCCTCCTCGCCGATCGCCCGGTCTACGACAACGTCGCGCTGCCGCTCATGGTCTCCGGGAGTCCGCTCAAGGAGACCGACAAGCGGGTGCGCGCCGCGCTCGACCAGGTGGGACTCCTCGGCAAGGAGCGCATGCTTCCAGTCGAGCTCTCGGTGGGCGAGCAACAGCGCGTCGGCATCGCGCGCGCGGTGGTGAGCAAGCCGAGCCTGTTGATCTGCGACGAGCCGACCGGCAATCTGGATCCCGACCTCGCCGTCGAGGTGATGCGCCTGCTCAAACGTTTCCAGGACGTGGGCGTGACCGTCGTCGTCGCGACGCACGACGTGCACGTCGTACAGGGGTTCGGGCAGCGCACGCTGGTGCTCGAGCAGGGGCGGCTCACATCGGGCGCACAGGACGAGTCGCTGCCGAGCATGGTCGCAAGCCGCTGAAGTGGGAATCGCCGCATACGGAGCGCGTCACGCGCAAGCCTTTCTCGGGTCGCTCGGGCGGCTCGCGCGGAGCCCTGTCGCGACCGCGCTCACCGTGTTCGTGATCGCACTCGCGCTCGCACTGCCGCTCGGACTGAAGCTGCTGGTCGCCAACGTGACCGCAGCGACGGGCGGATTCGCAGGCGCCGTGAACATGTCGGTGTACTTCAAGCCGGAGGTGCCGCTCGAGCGCGTGCGCTTGCTCGCGCGCAACGCACGCGAGCGCACCGGCGTCGCCGCGGTGAGCGTGATCTCCTCCGCCGATGCGCTCGCGGAGTTCCGCAAGTATTCGGGTTTCGGTGCAGCGCTGCAGGCGCTCATCGACAACCCGCTGCCAAACGTGCTCGATGTGCAGCCGACGGCGGAGGGCCGCAGTCCCGAGGCGATCGCGACGCTCGAGCGTTACTTTCAGGCCTGGCCCGAGGTCGACCTGGTGCAGGTCGATACCGCCTGGGTCGAGCGGCTCGATGCCATCCTCGATGTGCTCGAGCACTTGCTCGCCGTCACCGCGGCGCTCCTCGCGGCGGGCGTGCTCGCAATGATCGGCAACACCGTGCGACTCGAGATCCAGAATCGCCGTGCCGAGATCGAGGTGGTGAAGCTCGTGGGTGGCTCCAACGCCTTCGTCCGCCGACCGTTCCTCTACACCGGGATGCTCTACGGCCTCGCGGGCGCAGTCCTCGCATGGTGTCTGGTCGCGCTCGCGGCGGCGGTGATCGCGGGTCCCGTTGCGACGCTCGCGCGGCTCTACGGCAGCCATTACGTGCTCGCAGGACCCGCGCTCGACGATGCGCTTTGGCTTCTCGGGGGCGGCGTCCTGCTCGGCTGGCTCGGCGCCTGGATCTCCGCGGCCCGACACCTGCGTCGCATCGAGCCCCGGGCCTGAACCGGTGCCGGAGGCCGGTAAGTTTTAGCATGAGCTAGGCAGTTCAATTCGGCTGCAAGCGATGGATGGATAAGGGGTTATTTCCGTACCCCCGGGAAACTCTCGGAGCGCTTAGCACTCTAATCATGCGAGTGCTAAAATCACCCGCAGTTCAGGAGGGCTCCCAGCAACAATGACTGCAGCGACCGCATTGATCTCTCGTCCGTCCGACTTCGCTCTGGCCGGGCCGGTCGGTAGTCTCGATGCCTATCTCGAGCGGGTTGGGCACATCCCGGTGCTGAGCCGCGAGGAGGAGCGTGAGCTCGCGATGCGCTTCCGCGGTGACGGCGACCTCGAAGCCGCACGTCGGTTGGTGCTTTCGCATCTGCGCTTCGTGGTGCACATCGCACGCGGCTATTCCGGGTACGGCCTGCCGCTCGGCGATCTCATCCAGGAGGGCAATGTCGGGCTCATGAAGGCCGTCAAGCGCTTCGACCCGACGCTCAACGTGCGCCTGGTATCGTTCGCGGTGCATTGGGTTCGCGCGGAGATCCACGAGTACGTGCTGCGTAACTGGCGGCTCGTCAAGGTCGCAACCACGAAGGCCCAGCGCAAGCTCTTCTTCAATCTGCGCCGATTGAAGAAGAATCTGGGCTGGCTCACGCAGGAGGAGACGCGCGCCGTAGCGCACGACCTCGGCGTGACACCCGCGGAGGTGACCGAGATGGAACAGCGGCTCGCGGCGCGCGATCTCTCGTTCGACCCGGCACCCGAGAGCGACGAGGAGGAGATCCCGTTCAGCCCGGCGGCGGTGCTCCCCGCGCCCGCCTCCGACCCGGCCGACCATGTCGAGGCCGCGGAATGGGAAAGCGATTCGACCGACCGGCTGCATCAGGCGATGGACCGCCTCGACGCTCGCAGCCGTGACATTCTCCAGAGCCGCTGGATCGGCGAGGACAAGGCGACCCTCCACCAGCTTGCCGGCAAGTACGGTGTCTCGGCGGAGCGGATCCGTCAGATCGAGTCGAGCGCGCTCGGAAAGCTCCGCTCGTTCATGACTCCCGAGCCGGCGAGCCCGTAAGCTCGGGCGGTCCTCGGGCCGGCTTGGCCGCGGCGCACACCGCCGCGGCCACTTGGGCGTGTACGCTCTTCTCGAGCGGATCGGGCACCAGCTCCTCCCCGCCTGCGAGCCGCGCAATCGTCTCGGCGGCGGCCATCAGCATCGCATCCGAGAAGCGCTGTGCGCGCGCCGCGAGCGCCCCCTTGAACAGCCCCGGGAACGCGAGCACGTTGTTGATGCCCTTGCCGTCGGCGGCGAATGCGGCGCCGCGCTGCACGGCGGCGAGCGGATCGATCTCCGGATCGGGGTTCGAGAGCGCGAGCACGATCTGACCCGGGCGCACCGAGTCGGCAGGGATGAGACCCCTCACGCCGGTCGTCGCCACGACGATGTCCGCGCGCGCCATGATCTCCTCGAGCGTCGCGCTCTCCGCGCCGAGCGCACGCACCCGCTCGACGGCCTGTCGATTGCGATCGGCGCCGAGTACGCGGCCCAGGCCGTACGCCTTGAGTAACCGCACGATTCCGGTGCCGGCCGCGCCGAGACCGATCTGACCCACGATGCTGCTGCGCAGACTGCGCCCGACACGCCGCGTCGCGTTGATGAGCGCCGCCAGCACCACGACGGCCGTGCCGTGCTGGTCGTCGTGGAGCACCGGCTTTGCGAGCCGCTCGCGCAGCGCCTGCTCGATCGCGAAGCATTCGGGCGCCGCGAAATCCTCGAGCTGGATCGCGCCGAAGGACATCTCGATGCGCTCGATCGCCTCGACGACTCGGTCGGGATCCTTCTCCTTGAGCAGGATCGGAACGCCGCTCAAGCCCGCGAGATCCGCGAACAGCGCGGCCTTGCCCTCCATCACCGGAAGCCCGGCGAGCGCGCCGATGTCCCCGAGCCCGAGAATCGCGGTGCCGTTGGTGACGATCGCGACCGTGCTGTCGAGGTTGGTGTACTCGTGTACCTTCTGCGGGTCGCGCTCGATCGCGAGGCACACGCGCGCGACGCCGGGCGTGTACACATCGCGCAGCACCTGGAGCGTATTGATCGGCTGGCTCGCGATCGTGCGGATCTTGCCGCCGCGATGGCGATTGAGCACGCGGTCGGACTTGCCGATGAACCGCGCAGTGGGCAGCTGATCGATGCGCTCGTAGAGGCTGCGGTCGGTCTCCTCGTCGAGCTCGAGGGTGATCTCCCAGAGCGTGCGGCCCTGCTCGCGGCGCAGCGCCGTCAAGTGCTCGATGGTCAAGCCGGCATCGGCGATGACCTGCAGAACCTTCGCAAGACTTCCCGGCTGGTGAACCGTCTCGACGACGATGATCTCGGGGACTTTCATCTCGCTCGAGAGCATACCAGCACGCCGCCGCGGCGCGCCGTGCGCGCGGCGCGTCGCAACGTCCTTTGTGCCGGCGCGCTCGAGCTGGCAGACTTTGCGAGCGATGAAGAGGTCCCGTCCGGTGCGGCCCCGCGCCCCGCGCCCCACAAAGCGCCCGCAGCGCTCCGTCGTGCGCCATTCCGACGGCCGCTCGCGCTGCGCGTGGTGCACGCTCGACCCTCTCTACATCCACTATCACGACACCGAATGGGGTGTTCCCTCCCACGACGACGGTCATCTCTTCGAGATGCTGTGCCTCGAGGGCGCGCAGGCCGGCTTGAGCTGGATCACGATCCTGCGCAAGCGGGAGAATTACCGGCGGCTGTTCGATCGTTTCGACGCCGAGCGCGTGGCCAGGTACACCCCGGCGAAGATCGCGGCGCTGCTCGCCGATCCGGGCATCGTTCGCAACCGCCTCAAGGTGCAATCCGTCGTGCTCAATGCGCGTGCGGTTCTCGCCCTGGGAGGGCGCGGGAGCTTGAGCGAGCTCCTATGGCGGTTTGCCCCCGCGGGGCGGCGCCCGCGGCGGCGCTCCCTGCGCGAGATTCCCTCCTCGACACCGGAGAGCGATGCACTCGGCAAGGAGCTCGCGCGGCGCGGCTTCAAGTTCGTGGGCACGACAATCTGCTACGCCTTCATGCAGGCCGTAGGAATCGTCGATGATCACCTCCGCGACTGCTGGGTCGCACGGGCGAAGGCCGAGCGCTCGTGAGTCGTGCGCTCAACTTTCGCCCCACACCTCGCGCGCCACCTCGACGACCAGCCGGAGTTTCGCGAACTGCTCCTCGACGCCCATCGTGTTGCCGCCGATACCGCTCGAGAACCCGCACTGCGGGCTCAGCGCGAGCTGCTCGAGCGGCACGAAGCGGCTTGCGTCCTCGATGCGACGCTCGATCTCCGCCTTCGATTCGAGCCCTCCGCTCTTGGTCGTCACGAGTCCGAGCACGACGATCTTGTCCTTCGGCACCAGGGTGAGCGGCTCGAATCCTCCCGCACGCTCAGTGTCGTACTCGAGGAAGTAGCCGTCGACGCCGATCTCGTTGAACAGCACGTCGGCGACGGGCTCGTAGCTCCCCGATGCCATCCAGTTGCCCGCGAAGTTGCCGCGGCAGAGATGCATGCACACCGTCATCTCGGCGGGGCGCGCGGCGATCACCTCGTTGATGAGTCGCGCGTAGGTACGCGGGAGCTTCCCCGGATCCTCGCCGATGTTCCGCCGCACATCCTCGCGCAGCGCCGGATCGCAGAGGTAGGCGAAGTTCACCTCATCGAGCTGCACGTAGCGACAGCCGCTCGCGGCGAGCTCCGCGAGCTCCTCGCGGTAGACGCGAGCGAGGTCGTGGTAGAACTCCTCCATGTCCGGATAGGCGGTCGTATCGATCGCTTCGCGGCCACCGCGAAAATGCATGACGCTCGGCGAGGGCAGCGTGATCTTGGGCACCGCACGCGCGACCGAGCTCAAGAAGCGGTAGTCCTCGACGAAGATGCCCCCGGATGGGCGCGCGAGCTTGCCCACGACCTGCACCGTGTGCGGACGCCCCTCGGTCTCGCCGCGCTCGCTGTGGAAGCGCACCGAGAAGCGCGAGGCGAGCGGCTTCACGTTCGCGAACCGCAGCAGAAAATCGGTCTGCCAGCTGCCGCGATTGAACTCTCCGTCGGTGACCGCGGCGAGACCGATCTCCTCCTGGCGCCGCACGACCTCGCGGATCGCGTGCCGCTGGATGCGCTCGAGCTCCGCGCCGCTCCCCGTGCCCTGGGCGCGCGCCTCGCGCGCCGCGATGAGCTCGGGCGGGCGGATCAGGCTCCCCACGTGATCGGCGCGAAAGGGCGGACGAGCGCGCATCGCCCTCAGGTCCCGAGCCGGAACAGTCGTCGCGCGTTGTCCTCGAAGAT